>PPYE01662340.1_pt1 | contig 13813 bp, 9 predicted proteins | sample 1559881 | NCBI WGS metagenome assembly PPYE01 (sample SAMN08240022, study PRJNA423297) | Human gut metagenome, whole genome shotgun sequencing project.
AAGTAGATGTCGTGGTGGGGCGGGGGAGAAATCAGGGTGACGCCGGGGGTGGAGTGACGGCACCGGGCAATCCAGGGATATACCTTACCTGCAGGCAGATGGCCGCCCTCACCGGGCTTGGCGCCCTGCGCCATCTTGATCTGGATCTCCTTGGCGGACACCAGATATTCACTGGTGACGCCGAATCGGCCGGAAGCCACCTGCTTGATGGCGGAGTTGCGGGCGGGATCTTTCAGCCGGTCGGGTTCCTCGCCGCCCTCACCGGAATTGGATTTGCCGCCCAGCAGATTCATGGCCTGGGCCAGACACTCGTGGGCCTCCCGGGAGATGGAGCCGTAGCTCATGGCGCCGGTCTTGAAGCGCTTGACAATGGAGTCCACACTCTCCACCTGGTCCAGGGGCAGGGGAGTGTCGGCGTACTTCATGTCCAGCAGGCCGCGGAGGGTGTGGGGACTGGTTTCGTCGTCCACCTGGGCGGTGTATTGCTTGAACAGATCGTAGTCCCCCCGGCGGGTGGCCTGCTGGAGCAGGTGGATGGTCTGGGGATTGTACATATGGTCCTCACCGCCGGACCGGGCCTTGTGGGCGCCCAGAGAGTCCAGGGTAGGATCGGCCCCCAGCCCCAGCGGGTCATAGGCCTTGGAGTGGTTGCGGTCCACCATGGCGGCGATCTCGGTCAGGCCGATGCCGCCCACCCGGGAGACGGTATTGGTGAAGTATTTGTCAATGACCGTCTTGTTGATGCCGATGGCCTCAAAGATCTGGGCGGATTGATAGGACTGGAGGGTGGAAATGCCCATCTTGGAGGCGATCTTTACGATGCCGTGGAGAATGGCGGCGTTGTAGTCGGCCACGGCGGTGTGGTAGTCCTTGTCCAGCAGACCCTCCTCGATGAGCTCCACGATGGTTTCCTCAGCCAGGTAGGGGTTGATGGCACGGGCGCCGTAACCCAGCAGGGTGGCGAAGTGGTGGACATCCCGGGGCTCGGCGGATTCCAGCAGGATGGAGACGGCGGTGCGCTTCTTGGTGCGGATCAGGTGCTGCTCCATGGCGGATACTGCCAGCAGGGAGGGGATGGCCACATGGTTCTCATCCACACCCCGGTCGGAGAGAATAATGATGTTGGCGCCCTTTCGCCAGGCGCGGTCCACTGCCAGCGCCAGATGGTCCAGGGCCCGGTCCAAGGGGGTGTTCTTATAGTAGAGAATGGACACCGTTTCCACCTGGAAGCCGGGCTGGTTCATGGCCTTGATTTTCATCATGTCGGTGGAGGTGAGGATGGGGTTGTGGATCTGAAGTACCCGGCAGTTATCCGCCGTTTCAGAGAGCAGATTGCCGTCGTCGCCCACATAGACAGTGGTGTCGGTGACGATCTCCTCACGAATGGCGTCGATAGGCGGGTTGGTCACCTGGGCAAAGAGCTGCTTGAAGTAGCTGAACAGGGGCTGATCCTTGTGGTCCAGCACCGCCAGAGGAATGTCGGTGCCCATGGCGGCAGTAGGCTCGGCACCGGTGCGGGCCATGGGGAGGATGGTGTTGCGCACATCCTCATAGGTGTAGCCAAAGGCCTTCTGGAGGCGGTGAAGCCCTTCTCTGGTGTGGCGCTCTACTCGGCGGTTGGGAATGGGCAGATCCTTTAAATGAAGCAGGTTGCGGTCTAGCCACTCGCCGTAGGGCTGCCGGGCGGCATAGGATTCCTTCAGCTCGTCGTCGCCGATGATGCGGCCCTGGGTGGTGTCCACCAGCAGCATCCGCCCGGGCTGGAGCCGGGATTTCTCCACGATCTGCTCCGCCGGGATATCCAGTACGCCCACCTCGGAGGAGAGGATGAGCCGCCCGTCCCGGGTGACATAATACCGGGAAGGCCGCAGGCCGTTGCGGTCCAGCACCGCCCCTACCACGTCGCCGTCGGAGAAGAGGATGGAGGCCGGGCCGTCCCAGGGCTCCATCAGGGTGGCGTAATATTGGTACAGATCCCGCTTGGACCGGGAGATGGCCTTGTCCTCCATCCAGGGCTCCGGGATACAGGCCATAACGGCCAGAGGCAGGTCCATGCCCGCCATCATGAGGAATTCCAGGGTGTTGTCCAGCATGGCGGAGTCGGAGCCGTTTACATTGACTACCGGCAGCACCTTGTCCATCTGATCGTCCAGCAGGGGAGAGGACATAGTCTCCTCCCGGGCCAGCATCCGGTCCACGTTGCCGCGAATGGTGTTGATTTCACCGTTGTGGGCCATGAGCCGGTTGGGGTGGGCCCGCTCCCAGGATGGATTGGTGTTGGTGGAGAATCGGGAGTGAACCAGGGCAATGGCGGACTGGTAGTCCTTGCTCTGCAGGTCGGGATAGAACTTCCGCAGCTGGTCCACCAGGAACATTCCTTTATAAACAATGGTGCGGCTGGACAGAGAGGGCACATAGGTGTTGTCGTTGGACTGCTCAAACACCCGGCGGGCGATATAGAGCTTCCGGTCGAAAGGCAGGCCCTGTTCAGTGTCTGTCGGGCGGGCCACAAAGGCCTGCTGGATGACAGGCATCTTGTCCCGGGCCCTCTGCCCCAGGATTTCGGGGCACACCGGTACGTCCCGCCAGCCCAGGAAGGTGAGGCCCTCCTTCTCGGCGATAACCTCGAACATCTTTCTGGCCTGCCCCCGCTTCAGGGTATCCTGGGGGAAGAAAAACATACCAACGCCGTAATCCCGGGGACCGGGCAGCTGGATGCCCACTGCCTGGGCAGCCTTGGAGAAAAAGCGGTGGGAGATCTGGACCAAAATGCCCACGCCGTCGCCGGTCTTGCCTTCGGCGTCCTTGCCAGCACGGTGTTCCAGCTTCTCCACAATTTTCAGTGCGTCGTCCACTGTCTGGTGGCTGGGTTTGCCCTGGATGTCCACCACGGCCCCGATACCGCAGCTGTCGTGTTCAAAGGCGGGATGATAGAGTCCCCGGGGCGGATAGCCTTCTGTTTTCATGGTTCATTCCCCTTTCCGGGTGAGTTTGGGCAGTGGGACGGTAGTAAAAAACGGCGGCAGTACGTCCCCGACTGCCGCCGTGAGACTGCATTGTCTCGTCCTGTTTAGTTTGCCCTATTCTGCGCTGTCCAGTACCATTTGGGCGGTCTGGAGCAGTTTTGTGCCGTTGTCCATACTGGACTTCTGCAAAAAGCGGTGGGCCTGCTCTTCTGTCATGCCGTTGCGGTCCATCAGCAGGGCTTTGGCCTGCTGAATGACTTCCAGCTCCTCCGGGGAGCGGCGGGGCCGCAGGGCCCGCTCCAGCCGCCGCCCCATCTGGAGAAGCATCCGCACCGATGCGGTCAGGTCCCCTTTGGATACCGGGGCGGGCAGCTGGAAGAGATCGTCGTTCTGCAGCAGGTCCAGCAGGTTCTGGGAGGCCAGAACCAGGACGGCACAGGAGGAGGGCAGATCGCCTGCCAGAGCCTCGGCGCTCTGATCAGCCAGCTTGAAGCCGCAGATCACTGCAGTGATGTGGAGTTTATTTGCCGTGCGGCGGACCTGGTCGGCAGTCTTGCAGAGAATACAGGAGGCCGTGCCTGAGGTCTCCAGGATCTCCTTGATGCGGCTTGCGCTTTTGGTATTTTCAAAGGCAACGATCACCTGTTCCATGGATCATCACTCCCAACTGTGAGGAGGGTGTTGCTGAGAAATCAATAGTTGATGATGTACTTCTCCCGCTCCCAGGAGGATACACGGGTGCGGTACTCATCCCATTCGGCTTCCTTGCCGGCCAGATAGTTGCTGGTAATGTGCTCGCCCAGAGTGTCCATAATGAGGGAGTCGGCCTTCATAGCCTGGATGGCCTCCTCCAGGGAGCTGGGCAGGGAGTCGATGCTGTGGGCCTCGCGGGTGGCCTGATCCATCACAAAGATGTTCTCGGTGACCTCCGCCGGGGGAACCATGCCCTTCTCGATGCCGTCCAGACCGGCGGCCAGGCAGACGGCCAGTTCCAGGTAGGGGTTGCAGGCCGGGTCGGGGGAGCGGAGCTCCACACGAGTGGACTGGCCGCGGGAGGCGGGGATGCGGATGAGGGCGGAGCGGTTGGAGGCGGACCAGGCCAGGTAGCAGGGGGCCTCATAGCCGGGCACCAGACGCTTGTAGGAGTTGACCAGAGGGTTGGTTACGGCGGCCATGCCCTTCACATGGGCCAGCAGACCGGCGATGAAGGAGTAGGCTTCCTTGGACAGGCCCCGCTCGTCACTGGGATCGTAGAATGCGTTCTTGCCGCCCCGGAACAGGGACATATTGGTGTGCATTCCCGAGCCGTTGATGCCGAAGATGGGCTTTGGCATAAAGGTGGCGTGAAGGCCGTTCTTCTGGGCCAGGGTCTTGACCGCCAGCTTGAAGGTCATGATGTTGTCGGCAGCGTGAAGGGCTTCCTCGTACTTGAAGTCGATCTCGTGCTGACCTGCGGCCACTTCGTGGTGGCTGGCCTCGATCTCGAAGCCCATCTGCTCCAGGGCCATACAGATCTCCCGGCGGGTGCCCTCGCCGTGGTCCAGGGGGCCCAGATCGAAGTAGCCCGCCTCGTCGTTGGTCTTGGTGGTAGGACGGCCCTCGTCGTCGGTCTGGAATAGGAAGAACTCGGCCTCGGGGCCTACGTTGAAGGCATCGTAGCCCATGTCCTTCGCCCGCTGGAGGACCCGCTTCAGGGTGCCTCGGGGGTCGCCCACAAAGGGGGTGCCGTCGGGGTTGTGGACGTCGCAGATCAGACGGGCCACCTTGCCGTGGCTGGGCCGCCAGGGGAAAACCACGAAGGAGTTCAGATCAGGATAGAGATACTGGTCAGACTCGTCGATACGGACAAAACCCTCGATGGAGGAACCGTCGAACATGATTTGATTGTTGACCGCCTTCTCAATCTGGGAGGCGGTGATGGCCACATTCTTCAGCTGACCAAAGATGTCGGTGAACTGGAGGCGGATAAACTCAATATCCTCCTCATGGACGATGCGGATGATATCTTCCTTGGTGTACGACATTGCAGGTATCTCCTTTCCTTCTTTCATATTGAAAGAAAAAGAAGAAGGCGCTCCCACCCTGGCCGGGTTGGAACGCCTTCGTTCTCAACTGATGGTGTAAGTATAGTGTGGACAGCTGTTTTTGTCAATAGGAAATTAACGGAATAGACGAATTTAGGAAAGATAACTGTAAAACAAATGCTTTTGTGAGCTAAATTTTATGCAACTAGTGACATAAGGACTTGCACAAATGGGGCGTTAAGCTTGCCGATGGCGATGAGCGGCAGCGGCCACAAAGCCGTGGAACAGGGGATGAGGACGATTGGGGCGGCTCTTAAACTCCGGATGGTACTGCACGCCCACATAGAAGGGGCTGTGGGGCAGTTCCACCGCCTCTACCAGCCGGCCGTCGGGGGAAAGACCGCTGAGTATCAGCCCGGCCTCAGTGAGGATCTCCCGGAACTGGTTATTGAATTCATAGCGGTGGCGGTGCCGTTCCTGGGTCAGGGGTGCGCCGTAGCAGCGGGCCAGCATGGTACCGGGCTGGACGGCGCAGGGATAGGCCCCAAGCCGCAGGGTGCCGCCCTTGTCAATCTCGTCGCTCTGGCCGGGCATAAAGTCAATGACCTTGTGGGGACATTCGGGTTCAAACTCACCGGAGTGGGCGTCTGTCAGCCCGGCCACATGGCGGGCAAACTCGATGACCGCCACCTGCATCCCCAGGCAGATACCCAGATAGGGGACCTGGTGTTCCCGGGCATACCGGGCGGCCAGGATCATGCCCTCGATGCCCCGGGCGCCAAAGCCGCCGGGCACCAGAATGCCGTCCAGATCCTTCAGTACCTGGGTGTAATTTTCTTCGGTAACGGTCTCCGAGTCGATCCAGCGAATGTGGATCCTGGCTCCCAGGGGATATCCGGCGTGGCGGAGAGCCTCGGCTACTGACAGATAGGCATCGTGGAGCTGTACGTATTTGCCCACCAGACCAATGGTGACAGTGGAGCGCAGACCTTTGATCTGTTCCACCAGGGCGGTCCACTCGGCCAGGTCGGGTGCGGGGGCCTCCAGTCCCAGCTCCCGACACACCACAGAGGAAAAACCAGCGGCCTCCAGCATCAGCGGAGCCTCATAGAGGGTGGGGAGGGTAACATTTTCAATAACGCAGTCCGGCTTCACATTGCAGAACCCGGTAATCTTTTCAAAAATACTGCGGTCGGTAATCGGCTCGTCGCACCGTAGCACGATGAGGTCGGGAGAGATACCCATGCCCTGCAATTCTTTGACCGAGTGCTGGGTGGGCTTGGACTTGTGCTCACCGGAGGCCTTCAGATAGGGAACCAGGGTTACATGAATGTAGAGGGCGTTGCCCTGTCCCACCTCTCGGCCTACCTGACGGATGGCCTCCAAAAAGGGCTGGCTCTCCATATCGCCGGTGGTGCCGCCGATCTCAGTGATGACCACATCGGCCTCGGTTTTCTGGCCCACTGCATAAATAAAGCGCTTGATTTCGTCGGTGATGTGGGGGATGACCTGCACCGTCTTGCCCAGATACTCTCCCCGGCGCTCTTTGGCGATGACGTTGGAGTATACCCGGCCGGTGGTCAGGTTGGAGAACTGATTCAGATCCTCGTCAATAAAGCGCTCATAGTGGCCCAGATCCAGGTCGGTCTCCGCCCCATCCTCGGTTACAAAGACCTCGCCGTGCTGATAGGGGCTCATGGTGCCCGGGTCCACGTTGATATACGGGTCCAGTTTCTGAGCGGCTACCTTTAGGCCCCGGGCCTTCAGCAGCCGGCCCAAGGAAGCGGCCGTAATGCCCTTGCCTAAACCAGAAACCACGCCGCCGGTCACAAAAATATACTTTGTCATCCAATCCCCTCCTGACAATAAAAAAGCGAGGGCGTCCATCAAAGGAGGCAGTACGGCCTCATTTCATGGAACACCCTCGTTCACGGCGGATACTTTACCACCACAGGGGCGGTTTGTCAAGATTTTGGACGGGATTTGAAGAGCAGCGCCCCCAGCAGGCCGAAAAGTACCGCAGCGGTGATCCCGCCTGCTGCGGCAGTGATGCCGCCGGTCAGAATGCCCAGGGCTCCCTTTTCAGCCACTGCCTCCGCCACACCCTTGGACAGCAGATAGCCGAAGCCGGTGAGGGGCACGGTGGCTCCTGCTCCGCCCCACTCTACCAGCCAGGGGTAGATCCCAAGTCCACCCAGAATCACCCCGGCCACCACATAGGAGACCAGGATGCGGGCGGGGGTGAGGGAGGTCTTGTCAATGAGAATCTGCCCGATGAGGCAGAGGGTTCCGCCGCAGAGAAAGACCCGGGCATAGGTCCAGAAAATCTCCATGGATATACCTCACTTTCTGATGTCCAGCGCCACCGCATGGCAGATGGCGGGGATACTCTCCCCCTGCTGGGAGGAGGTGGGGGAGAGGAGAGCGCCGGTGCCGCAGAACAGGATACGTTTCCAGCGGCCCCCTGCCATACCGTTAAGGAGCATCCCTGCCAGCACCACCGCCGAGCAGCCGCAGCCGGAGCCACCGCAGTGGACGTCCTGCCCCTCCAGATCGTAGATCAGGGTACCGCAGTCGTTGAAATTTTTCAGCTCCATGCCGTCCCGGTGGAACCAGTCGGCCACAATGTCCCGGCCCAGCTGCCCCAAATCTCCTGTGACGATCAGATCGTAGTCGGAGGGCTTGCGGCCCGTGTCTTGAAAATGGGCTGAGAGCGTGGAATAGGCGGCGGGCGCCATAGCTGCTCCCATATTGGCTGCATCCTTGATGCCCTTGTCCACCACTTTGCCGGTGGTGACGTGGGTGATATAGGGGCCAGGCCCCTGGTCGGCCAGAATGACGCAACCAGAACCGGTCACCGTCCACTGGGCGGTGGGGGTGCGCTGGCCTCCATATTCCAGGGGGGAGCGGTACTGCCGCTCGGCGGAGCAGAAGTGGGAGGAGGTCATGGCCGCGATTTTTGTGCCATACCCCCCGTCCAGCAGCATGGAGGCCAGGGACAGACTCTCCGCCATGGTGGAGCAGGCCCCGTACAGCCCGAAGAAGGGCACGTCCTGTCCCCGGACGGCAAAGCCGGAGCCGATACACTGGTTGAGCAGATCTCCCGCCAGCAGGTAGTCCAGACCGGATACACTGAGGCCGGCTTTGCTGAGGGCGGCGGCCAGGGCCAGCTTCTGCATGGCACTCTCCGCCTTTTCCCAGCTCCGTTCTCCAAAGGAATCGTCCTGACTGATGTGATCGAAGGTGGCGGCCAGAGGACCCTCCCCTTCTTTTTTACCCACCACGGCGGCGCTGCCGATGACCGAAGGCGGGTCCTGCAGGGCCACGGTCTGCCGGCCCAGTTTTTTGTTTGCCATATCCTCACCTCTGTTTGCTTGGGCGGCTGTCCGCCTGACAAATACTATTTTGAACGAAAAGTACGCAAAATATGACTCTGGATTTTGTAGGCGGACTGGCTGGTCAATCCGTCCCGTTTGCGTTATAATGTAACATATATATTGCCGGGTCACCGGCACAACCGGCCTTACGGGCCGAACGGGAGGTCCGCTATGGAAGAACAATCCAAACGTACCCTGGCCTATCTGTGCCCTTCCTGCCACCAGAGTGTGGCGGTAGAGCGTACGGTGTTTCAACTGGCGGCGTCCGCCAATGAACTGCCCTGTCCCTGCGGCAAGTCTGCCCTTCGGGTGGAGATGATGGGGGATCGGGTGAGATTGACGGTGCCCTGCCTCTCCTGCGGCCGGGACCACACCGTGACCTGCTCCACCCAGGCGTTCTTACACCAGAAGGTGCTGGCCTTTTCCTGCGCCCAGTCCGGCCTGGACTGCTGCTATGTGGGTGAAGAAGGTCCGGTATTTGCTGCCCTCCAGCGGCTGGAGGCCGCCGCCGATAAGCTGGAGCGGGCGGAAGGGGAGGAGAAAGGCGCCTTTTTGGACGAGCTGGTGATGCACGAGGTGCTCTCCGAGCTGAAGGAGATTGCCCAGCGGGACGGTATTTCCTGCACCTGCGGGTCCCACCGCTGGAAGCTTCAGGTCAACTACAGCTCCATCGATCTCTTTTGCGCCGACTGCGGAGCTGCCATGCGTATCCCGGCGGCTACCGACAATGACATTGACGACATCTGCTGCAAGACAAAGCTGGTCATCCGTGGTAAAAAGGAGGGGTGAGCGGTGTATTTTGAGGGCGGCTACCCCATTGATTCCCGGGATGTAGACCCCTGGAACCACTGTAAGCCCTCCGGCCTGATGGGCATTTTGCAGGAGGCGGCGGTGGCCGCGGCCTGCGAGCTCCATGCCTCCCGGCCGGAGATGATGGAAAAGTACAATCTGTTTTGGATGCTGGCCCGGATGTGGTACCGGCTGGACCGGCCACTGAAGTGGAATGAGACCCTCAGCATCCGCACCTGGCACCGGGGCGGCAGCGGCGCCTCCAGCTACCGGGATTTTGACCTGTTTGTGGACGGTAAGCCGGTAGGTGAAGCGGTGTCCGTATGGGTGCTGGCCGACGCGGATACCCACCGCCTGGCCCGTATGAGCAAGATAGAGGAGTTCCAGGGTACCGACGGGGGCGAGTTGTGTAAGGACAAGAGCCTCTCCCGGTTCAAATTGCCCCAGGAGATGGCGGCGGCGGATCATCGGGCTATGCACTACAGCGATACCGATATCAACGGTCATGTGAACAATGTTCGCTATGCCGACTTCATCTGCGATGCCATCCGAATGGATCAGCTGGGGCAGGATTTTTACGTCTCTGCCCTCCAGGTGGACTATCTGGCGGAGTGTATGGCGGGTGAGACCATCACTCTCTTTACCGGAGAGCAGGATGGTCTGCGCTATGTCCGGGGCGCTGATGCGGCTGGAAAAAGCCGTTTTGAAGGTGCGGTTACCCTGACGCCACTTGACAGAGCGTCTGCAATCAAGTAGAATAGGTAAAATTTTATAAAAAGAAAAAGGAGATGCACTATGGTCAACACTGACGAGCACCAGAAGTTTCTGAAGCAGGGCCTTACCTTTGACGACGTGCTGCTCATCCCCGCGGAGAGCGACGTTCTGCCTGCGGACATCGACCTGCACACCAGACTCACCCGCAAAATCAAACTGAATGTGCCCCTGATGAGCGCTGCCATGGACACGGTGACCGAGTACCGCATGGCCATCGCCATTGCCCGTGAAGGCGGCATCGGCATCATCCACAAGAATATGTCCATCGGCGCTCAGGCTGAGCAGGTGGACATGGTCAAGCGCAGTGAGAACGGCGTTATCACCAACCCCTTCTGGCTGGCTCCCGGCCATACGCTGGCCGAGGCCGACGCCCTGATGGCCAAGTACCGGATCTCCGGCGTGCCCATCTGTAAGGACGGCAAGCTCATCGGTATCATCACCAACCGGGACATGAAGTTTGAGACCGACATGAGCCAGCTGGTGGACAACGTCATGACCAAGGACAACCTGGTCACCGCCAAGGAGGGCGTCACCCTGGAGGAGGCCAAGGAAATCCTCCGCAAGCACAAGATTGAGAAGCTGCCCATCGTGGACGACGAGTACCGCCTGAAGGGCCTCATCACCATCAAGGACATTGAGAAGGCCACCGTGTATCCCAACTCCGCCCGCGACGACAAGGGCCGCCTGCTGGTGGGCGCCGCCATCGGCGTCACCTCCGACGTGCTGGATCGTGTGCGCGCTCTGGTGGATGCCGGCGCCGACGTGCTGTGCCTGGACTCCGCCCACGGCCACTCCCACAATATTCTGGACTGTGTCCGCCGCATCAAAGCCGTCTACCCCGACGTGCAGCTGATTGCCGGCAATGTGGCTACCGCCGAGGGTACCCGCGCCCTCATTGAGGCGGGTGCCGACTGCGTGAAGATCGGTATTGGCCCCGGCTCCATCTGTACCACCCGCGTGGTGGCCGGTATCGGCGTGCCCCAGATCACCGCTGTCTATGATGCCGCCCGTGTGGCTGCTGAGTACGACATTCCCATCATCGCTGACGGCGGCGTGAAGTACTCCGGCGATATCGCCAAGGCTCTGGCCGCCGGCGCCAACGTGGTCATGCTGGGCTCTCTGCTGGCCGGCTGTGAGGAGTCCCCCGGGGACACCGAGGTCTATCAGGGCCGTCAGTTCAAGGTCTACCGCGGCATGGGCTCTCTGGGCGCCATGGCCTGCGGCTCCAAGGACCGTTACTTCCAGCAGAACAACAAGAAGCTGGTGCCCGAAGGCGTGGAAGGCCGCGTACCCTACAAGGGACTGACCGGCGACACCATCTACCAGCTCACCGGCGGCCTGCGGGCCGGTATGGGCTACACCGGCTGCCACAACATTGAGGAGCTGCACACCAAGGCTCAGTTCATGCAGATCACCGCTGCCGGTCTGAAGGAGTCCCATCCCCACGATATCTATATCACCAAGGAAGCTCCCAACTATACCGTCAATCCCCAGTAAGGTATGGAGCGTATCACCGAAAAGGATTCTTCCGGTCGCTGGAGCATCCCGTCGGAGCAGAACGAAGCTGCCGCTGCCCGTCTGGCCGCCTTTGAAAATGCCTATGAGCGCCTGATCGCCCGCCAGGGTGAGATCGCTGCCAAAATGGAGGCGTTGAAGGCCCAGGGGAAGCAAAAGACGGCTCAGTTCCGGGAGCTGTTTGGGGAAAAGCTCATGAATCAGAATACCCTGGCGCTGTGGGAGACTTACGGCGTTCGGTAAAGTACCAAAAAGGGGACTGCCGCCTTTGCGGCAGTCCCCTTTTGTGCGCGGTGCATTGTGTGGGAGCGGTAAATATGCTATAATCTCACCACTGACCAAAAAGGAGGGAGTACCATGCTCAAGCTGCTGTTGGGCCGGGCGGGCACCGGCAAGACCTACGCCATGCTTACCGCTATGGGGGCGGCTACCCGGCCACAGGTTCTCATCGTGCCCGAGCAGCACTCCCACGACATGGAACGGCAGCTGTGTGCCATTGGCGGAAACGCGGTCTCTCTCCACGCTGAGGTGCTCTCCTTCACACGGCTTGCTAACCGGGTGTTCTCTGCCCACGGCGGTCTGGCGGCGCCCACTCTGGATCAGGGAGGCCGGCTGCTGCTGCTGTATACCGCACTCAAGTCGGTGGCCGATCAGCTCAAAGTGTACCAGCGACCCTCCCGCAAGCCCGCCTTTCTCAGCAGTCTGCTGGCCACGGTGGACGAATTGAAAAGCTGCTGCATCAGCCCCGAACAGCTGTGGGAGGCAGGCAGCGACACCGGAGGCGGGGAGGGGGACAAGCTCACCGACCTCTCCCTCATCTTTGGTGCCTATGAGGCCTTGACTGCCCAACGGTGGGCCGATCCCCGGGACAAACTGACCCGGCTGGCTGAGCAGCTGACCCGGACCAAGTGGGCGGCGGGCAAGGACTTCTATGTGGATGCTTTCACCGACTTCACCCCCCAGGAGCGGCAGGTGCTTTCCGCGCTGCTGGATAAGGGCGCCTCGGTGACGGTGGCCCTGACCTGCGATCAGCTGGAGGAGGACGAGGGGGGTACCGGTATCTTTTCCCCCGCCCGGCGTACTGCCCGGCAGCTGCTGCGGCTGGCCAAGGACCGAGGCGTGCCTGCTCAGGTGGAGGTGCTGACGGGGGACCGGACCGGCCGGACAGCTGCCCTGGCCCACTTGGAAGGCAATCTGTTTGCTCCCCGACCTGTCCCTCTGGAGGAAGGCGGGGAGAAGGTGACCCTTTTCACCGCCAACACCCCCTACTCCGAGGTGGAGTGGACGGCGGCGGAGATCCTGCGCCTGGTGCGGGAGGAGGGCTATCGCTTCCGGGACATCGCCGTGTGTGCCCGCAGCATGGAGGGGTATGGACCCACCATTGAAACGGTGTTTGCCCGCTACGGGGTACCGGTATTTCTCAGCCGCATGAGTGACATCCTGGAAAAGCCCATCCTAACCTTCATTACTGCGGCACTGGATACCGTATCCGGGGGCTACCGGTACGATGATCTCTTCCGATGCCTCAAAACCGGCCTCACTGATTTGAGTCAGGAGGATGTAGATCTGTTGGAAAACTATGCCCTGACCTGGGGTCTGGAGGGAAGTGCCTGGACCGGCAAAAAGGACTGGACCAACCACCCCAAGGGCTATGGGCGCAAATTCACCGAGGAGGATACCGCCCTGCTGGCCCGGCTCAACGGCCTGCGGCGGCAGGTGACCGCCCCTCTGGAGGAGCTGCGGAAGCAGCCGGACAAGACAGGAAAGGGCCAGGCCATGGCTCTCTACCGCCTGCTGGAGGCTATGGGGGTACCCGAGCGTCTGGCACAGCGGACCCAGGAACTGCAAGAGCGGGATCAGGCCGCCCTGGCGGAGGAGTACGCCCAGCTGTGGGACATTTTGTGCGGCGGCCTGGAACAGTGCGCCCAGATCCTGGGGGATACCCCCATGGAGCTGGAGGAGTTCTCCAGACTGTTCTCTCTGGTACTCTCTCAGTACGACGTGGGTTCCATCCCTGTGTCCCTGGACCGGGTGAACGCTGGCGAAATGCCCCGGCTGGCTCACAAGGGTTACCGTGCGGTGTTCCTGCTGGGGGTGGACGACGGGGCTATCCCGGCGGTGTCCCCCTCTCCCGGCCTGCTCAGCGACGATGACCGCAGCCTGCTGGCCTCCTATGGCCTGGAGCCTGCCCCCCGGACAGGGGACAAGCTGTACCGGGAGATGACCATCGTCTATGAGACCTGCGCCCTGCCCCGGGAACGGTTTTATGTCAGCTGGTCCGCTGCAGGAACCCAGGGCGAGGAGCACCGCCCCGCCTTCCTGGTATCCCGGCTGAAGGCGCTGCTGCCCCATCTGCGACGGGTGGAGG
>PPYE01777661.1_pt1 | contig 13805 bp, 14 predicted proteins | sample 1559881 | NCBI WGS metagenome assembly PPYE01 (sample SAMN08240022, study PRJNA423297) | Human gut metagenome, whole genome shotgun sequencing project.
AAATCATTGCCTGCTCTGTGACGGGAAAAATTTCTGCATATGGTAGAACTTGTGGTATAGCCGATTTAAATTATGGCAGTATCACAGCTTGCTGGTTTGACGGCACATTGAAAGATTATGAATCTGGAGCTATAGTGCGTTTCAACTACAATACTATAACTTCCTGTTATTGGGGAGGCAATGCCGAGCGAGGAGAATTCCGTAATTTTGGAGGAACGGTAGATGCCACGAAGGTGGACGGCGCGACCGTGAAATGGCAGACAGCCGTCGACGGCATGAACATCGCCCTCACCGACAATGACTACCAGTGGGCACTCGGCACAGACGGTCTGCCCGTACTGCAAAAGAAACAATAACAACCCCTAAACAACACGCATCATGAAACGAACAACCATCCATATATCCGCAGCCATCGCCCTGCTGCTCGGCCTTGCCGCCTGCACACAGGACGAAGCGGGCTTCCTACCAGAAGGGGCGGAAGGCACACCCATCGTCTTCACCGCCACGGGGCTGAACCCCGCCGCGACAGCCACCGCCGGCACCCGTGCCCCAGCGGATGGCAATTGGACGGGTGTGCAGAGCGTGGCAGTCATGATGGACGGCATGGTGAAGACGTACAACGTGACGCCCTCCACCGCCGACCCCACCAGCGCCACACTGACCTCCACCGACCCGTACTACTGGACCAACCACAACGACATCACCGTCACGGCGTGGTGGCCCTACACCGCTGGCGAGACAACTCCGCCTGCGGTAAAGGTAAAAGCCAACCAAAGTGCCCAGAAAGACTTTGAGGGCAGCGACCTCATCGTAGCCGACGGACAGACGGTGACCTACGGTAGCCCCACGCTCCGCTTCACCCACCGCACGGCACGGGTGACCATCGTTCTGACGGACTACACCGAGGGGCTGGCATCCGTGCAGCTGACGGGCCTCTCCACCGAAGGCGACAACCCGGATATAATCGTCCCGTATGACAAGGGCAGCAACACCTACACCGCCATCGTAGCCCCGCAAAATGTGGCAGCTGGCACTACCTTCATTACCTGTACCTTCACTAACGGCAAGACCTTCGTTTATAAGATGAAGAATGCTACCGACTGGCAGGCGGGCGGTGAATATACCTACACCGTCTCCCTCGCTGCGGCAAAAGACCTGGGCTATACCATAGAGAGCAACGGCAGCTACACCGTGACCTCCGCCGATGGCTTGATGAATGTAGCCAAATTAGTGAACGGAGGTAAGACCGACATTAACATTACCCTCGACAAAAACATTGACCTCACCGGCAAAGACTGGACGCCGAAATAGAGCTGGTACGGTGAAGAACGTGGTGATGGAGGGCGTACAGATAACAAGCCATCAAATATATGGCGGCAGTATTGGCGGCGTGGTAGGATCTGGCTGGGGCACCATTGAAAACTGCTCGGTGTCGGGCAGCGTCAGCGGCACGGTGTATGTCGGCGGTGTGGTGGGTGTTCAAATAGGCGGTTCCATCACCGGATGCAGTTCCTCTGCCACAGTGAAGGGAATGGTTGATGTCGGCGGCGTGGCAGGTCAGACGAATTCGAGTGCCACCCTGACCGCTTGCTATGCCACAGGCAACGTGATCATAGAAATGGACCCCAAAAAGAATATCGCTGGCGGCAGTCTGGTGGGAATGAACGCAGGAAGCAGCCTCCTTGCCTGCTATGCCACGGGCAACGTAACCAGTACGGGTAGTAGCACTGGCTATATGCATATCGGCGGCTTTTTGGGAAATAACTACACCACCGTGACCGCCGGCTATTGGAAGAACAATCATGAACAAGGCATCGGCTACAATAGGGAAAGCACCGGAGCCACGAAGGTGGACGGCTCTGTCGTTACCTGGCAGAAAGCCGTTGATACCATGAACACCGCCTTGCAGAACGCAGGCTCAGAGTGGCGTTACGAACTTAACGGAGCATTGCCTACCTTGAGGAAGTTGTAAACCGTTGCGGGCGGAAAAGTTCCGCCCGCAACAAACATTAACCGAAGTATAACCCCAATAAAAAAAGGAGGACGTGATGGAACACACGGAGAATCCACCATATTGGTTTTGGCATCAAGGCATTGTCAATAATAATATAGACTCCAGTGTAAATATGGAAGCTGTAAGCCGGACATTGTCAAGATTGTGCGAATGAAGGATATAACCGTTCCCAGTTTTACGACTGGCGCTCACGTTTCAATATCTCGGACGAGGAGCTTAAATCCGGAAGTGTTCCCACAGCTGGCATGGATGGTTTTGTTCCGATAAGCATAGACAACAACAATGTATCTGCACCAACGTTTCAGTCCCAACCTGCCTTGTGTCCGCAAAAGACAGAGAAAACTTCCGGTAAATGTACTGACAACTCGGAAATATCCCTGGAGCTTCCCAACGGGATTAAAATGAAATTTAAGGGCACGGGTGGCTGTAAAGCCGCTTTGAGCCTGCTCACTAAACTGTGTGGAACATGTTTTGCCTGAACGACTCCACGCGTTACTTTTTATGCCCCGGCAGTACCGACATGCGTAAGGGCATGTTCAGCTTGAGCGGTCTGATCCGGGAAAAAATGAACGGGGATGTCCGGAATGGAGATGTGTACATTTTTATCAACAGGCTGAAAAACCGTATAAAGCTTCTGCACGCAGAAACGGGAGGTCTGGTGATGTACGAGAAACTGCTTGAGGAAGGAACTTTTAAAATCCCCGCTTATGATCCTGAAACCCACTCGTACCCCATGACATGGAGTGATCTTGTCATCATGGTGGAAGGCATCAACGAGGACAAACGAAAGGGAAGGCAAAGACGGCTCTCCGATCAGAAAAGACACTGGCAAATATCTGTAAACAAATAGCTTGCCGGCTTGCTTTTCCGGTTGTTTTTCACTACCTTTATACAATCAAACAGGATATTGAATGACAACGAAAGAAGATATGCCGAAGCGGGTGACGGACCCCATGCTGGAACAGCTTGCCTTGCTGATGGAGACAAACCGGAAGCAAAGTGAGATCATCGAGTCCCAGGCCAAGACCATAGAGGAGCTCCGTGCCACGATAGTTGAACTGAACGCTTCCCTTGCATGGTTGAAAAGGAAAGTGTTCGGGAAGATGAGTGAGAAATGCAATCCTATAAACAACGGGGACCCCATGCTCCCTTTTGATTACGGCGACTTGGGACAGATAGAGGCGGAAATCGAAGCGGCCAGAAACAAGGCGGCGCAGATTATCACCCCCAAACCCCAAGTCGCCGGTAAAACTCCACGCCGCAACCGGATCATCATGGACGACCTTCCGGTCGTGACGGTTGTCATCGAGCCGGAAGACCTCGACCTTGGCAAATACGTCAAGATAGGCGAGGAACACACCAGAACCCTTGAGATGAAACCCGGGTATCTCTATGTAAAAGACACGGTACGCCCCACGTATGCAATCAAAGACGAAACGGAGGCAGTTGAAAACGGGAAGCGGATGGTAGTTACCGCTCCTTTGCCGTTGATGCCCATATATAAAGGTATGCCCGGGGCTTCCATGCTCGCGGAGATACTTTTACAGAAATACGAGTATCACGTTCCGTTTTACCGGCAGGTCAAGCAACCGGAACACCTGGGAGTGAAACTGTCGAGAAACACGTTGAATGGCTGGTTCAAGCCGGTCTGTGAACTTTTAAGACCTCTTTACCTTGAACTCAAAAAGAAAGTCCTCTCCTCTGACTACATACAGGTGGATGAAACCACTCTCCCGGTCATAGACCATGACAGGCATAAGGCGGCAAAGGAGTATATCTGGATAGTACGAGCGGCGGTGCCGCGCCTGCTCTTCTTCCATTATGCCAACGGATCGCGTTCTCAAAAGGTGGCGGTCGATCTTTTGAAAACGTTCAAAGGATACCTCCAGTGTGACGGCTACTCCGCTTATGACGCTTTTGAGAACCGGAAGGACGTGCGCCTGTGCGGATGTCTCGCACATATCAGACGCCACATAGAGTCATGCAGGGAAGAGAACCGGGAATATGCCATGCAAGGACTTAAATTTATACAAGATCTGTATAACGTGGAGTATATGGCTGATGAGCGGCAACTCTCCTATGAGGAACGTGCAGCGCTACGGCAACGTCTGGCCGGTCCGCTACTTGACGCCTTCGAGCTCTGGCTTCAAAACACATACCCCAAAGTGCTTAAGCGCAGTCTGATGGGGAAGGCTATAGCCTACGCTTATCCTCTCATACCAAGAATGAGGCATTATCTGTACGATGGAAGAATTTTTATAGATAACAACAGGGCGGAGAACGCACTTAGACCTATGGTTTTGACCAGAAAGAATATGCTGTTCTGTGGAAATCAGCAAGCGGCTGAAAACACGGCTGTCATCTGCTCGTTACTCGGTTCCTGTAAGGAATGTGGAGTCAATCCACGTGAGTGGCTGAATGATGTAATCAGCAAACTTCCCTATTATCTTACTCCCAAGTCAGAGAAAAAACTCACCGAGCTCCTTCCTGACAGATGGGGTGGATACCGACAAAGCCACGACACTCTCCCGACAGTCACGGGAATGTCTATGGACAATCCCAGGACTGTCCATAGACAAACTGTACACGCAACCTGAAACTCTGACGAACCGATAAGTCTTACCACTGCACATATACATAACTCAAGCAGAGTGATTTCTCTTGGGAAAAATCAAATGTACAAGATGTATTTGCTCAACCGCTTACGTTCTTCTATACGTTCATAAAGGAAGCTGTCCGAAATAATTCAGCAGTGCATAATAACAGTCGCAGAAGAACTCACAGGAGCGTTTCTCGTTTTGGTACGAGAGGTTCGACTTGGAGGGAGCACATGGGATGCCCAAGTGGTTCAAGTTGCCGTTGGCTGAATGCAGGCCGTTGCTGATTTCACGCAATGGCACGTAGTCGACGAACTGGCAGAATATCATGCTTACAAGTGGCTCAAGAAAAGACTGGAACGACTTTCACCATCTGCTGTTCTTTAAGTTAATTGCAACAAGTTCAAATCATCAGTAACCAATCCATCCAATACATGTTGAATTTTATCAGATATGGCCTTATCTATGCCATACGTGACGCACAATGATTGAAATTTGCTTACAGCATCGAACACCTGTAATATCTTCTTTTCAGGATTTTCCACAAAATCCTCGGCGAAATTGACAAAATCACTTGTGGTCAAGGCCGATCTCTTGCCCATCACACCCATAGAATGAATATGTGCAGAAGAATTTTCCCATGTATTTGCCGTGAACATTACATCATATGCAGGTGATAAACGCCACCTCCCTGTCTTATCCATGATAAACGATATGTTCTTATTATAGTCATCAGATATACCTGCGACATAATTAAATACCATTCTGATAAATATCTGATCTTTGTCTTCCTGGGGAAGTTTCAGAGTCTCTGCCAGCCAACATAGCTTCATATAATCATCTGCACCTGGCATAATGGCCGCAAGGGGCTGGCTAAGAATCTTGTCTCCATCCTTGCGATCAAATCTTTCCGTTACGAAATGATTTCTTCCATCAATCTCTTTCAGAAAGCATGACACCATGTTGATTCCTGCCGCCTTTGCCATTTCGCTATATACCATTTCTATCTCTGTGGTAGGAGAGTCATCTGCTTCTTTAAATTTTATGATATACTGCTTAAAATTTTCAGGCAAATCCTCCTGACCGGAACGGAACTCTTCCGTTTCGAGGTTATAGGCAACCACCGCCTTCGGGCGCATGCCACCGGCAGAAGTTCCGAGATATATTAACTTCTTCATCGTGAGGCTATCCTCCGGTGATATGACAGCAGCATCTCGATCATTATATATTTTAGAAGCCAAAGTTGCCAATGATGACATGTTTACTGATTCATGGATGGCATCATCATTAAATTCCGGTTCAAATTCCAATGCTCCCATAGCCCTCTTGCCAATATAAGAGAGCTTCAATAGGGGCAATGATTCCGTAACCTTTATATTGTTATCCGTGAGCCATTGGTCAAATAGGGAAGCCCCCCATTTGTCAGGAAGCGCATCTGCAAGAAATTCCGGAAGCCCTTGATATAATTTATCTTTATTCCCATAGAAAGACGCAAACAAAGGGGTTCTCTTAGGATGTGTGGAAGGACATATATCATAATCTTGTTTCCTATACTCATCCGTAAATTGGAATACAGAACAATGCTTTTCAAAGTCCCAATTCAATTTGCCAATACAAGTTCCCCACAGATATACATTCACTATAATTGGCTCTTTCTTCATACCATCTTACGTTTACTGTTAATTCTTTGTATTTTCTTACCTGCCTCAAATCCGCAACTAAGCCCTTCAACGTCCTTCTTGCGTGTACACGTCCTCTCATTACTGAATTATCAGATAAATTGAGGCAGAAACACCCACTTCTGCCTACAACATCCCCTTACCCCACAATGCGACTTGAGACAATACGCAGTATCATACCCATAAGTTGTAGGCGTTATCCAAAATCAGTCTGAAAAATATCTGCGTAAGCATTGTTACAGGTATAGATATTCAGCACATACCGCCTTGATGTCCTGATCCACTTGGCTGGTACAGAGATAAACCTGAAGACAAACGCTTTTATGCGACTTGTTGCATTGAGTCCGAACCTCTTTACGTCAAGTCTTTGGATAATGGCCTTGTAGAAGTTACGGATAAGTGCTGTAAGAAGAAGGAACACAGTGTTCTCGGCCATGAAGGATTTGGGCAATCTGTCCCACCCGAAACCATTGTTCATATCATCAAAGATACGTTCCTTTCCTCCACGAAGGTTATAGAACTCGACAATTTCTCTTACGGAAGATTCATAGTCGTTAGTCAGGATACAACGGTATGTGTATTCTCCTTCCCAAAGATCCTGCACACCATCCATCCGTTTCTGTCTTTGAATCACAAGTCGGTATGCTTTACCCTTCCACTTCTCAACAAGGATAGAGTTCAATTCAAACTCAATGCCATTGATTTCCTCAGTCTTCCAGCCTCTGAGAGCAAATATGTCATTGTAGAGCGAACTGCAGCGGTTAGTGCGGATATAGAAGGACTTGCAGTGTTTCTCTATTTCCTCCACGATTTCCTCGGAACATGATCCGCAATCAGCTCTGAAACGATTGATAGTGAGCCTGTTCTGTTCAAATCTCTCAAAGAACCTCTTCAGCGTGTCCTTCTGATGAAAACGAAGGTTTTCGTTAAGCCAGATGAGCAGAGCTAAGTTTACTTAAGCTCTGCCATGGCGAGAAAACGTGCCATGAAATGGAACTTTTGTGTTACCATCGCTATTCTCAATGCCAACAATCAAGTCACCAATAACCGCCACGCCAGGGCGATAACCAGAGAACTTCTTGTATGTAGGCTTTGCATCATACTTCTCACCCTCTTTCAGTTGGTCAGATGCAAACATACAATTGAGCAGTAAAGTATTGAGAGTGTCAGCCGTGTTGAAATCGTAGTTCTTACCCGTATCTGATGTGTATGAGATGTTTTCTTGCGTCAGTTCCTTTATCGCTCTGAGGATAGTATCAGAACTACAAGTATGAAGTGTCGGATGAAGCGAGAGATGGTTCATCAAATGAGTAGTGACATCCTCAATACATGAGCCACCACAGAAGTAGATACTCATGAGAGAACGGATGATTTCGCTGTACTGATAACCTAACGATCTACACCTTAGACCGAGGGTTGAGTCGATTACAGATGACAATGTGGAGTCAAATTGCTCATCAGGTAGGGCGGAAGGATTTCGAGGAATTTGGACGACGCATAGGGTTGGGCAATAAATTGATAAAGCGTGAGCTTGATGAGTTTGTCAAAGAGAAACCATTGGTGCAAGTATTGATAGACCGTTCCTTTTTATCGGAAGAACTGAAAAAGTAATATAGGATGTCTATGGGGTACAGGTGTAAGATGCTTTCTTTCTGATGAAGGGCGGATAAAGCATTCTTCAGGAAAGTACTTCTCCTTTTCCCATACCGGTCATACCGTTAAAACTGATTGATAATTATGACGCGTATGTTGGCCGGTATGCCTATCTTTGTGGCAATGAAAACAGAGAAAGGATTGATTTTGTAAGTATTATCATGGCAAAAGAACTGATTCGTGTCCCTAGGGTGCTTGGGGAAAGCTATAATTCCGTGCTGATTGAACGGTTGTATGAGGCAGGTGGAAATGTCATGCTCGATCTGATCATATACCTGGGCAGCTATCACCTCAAAGACTTGTTCGGGACTTCCTGGTTCTCCGTAGAAGACTTCTGCCGTAAGATGGGGTATGACCGTACCAACTTGCAGCGCAAGCTGGATAGCCGGCAGCTCGCGGCCATGTTCGGAAAGAATATGCAGCCGGAATATGTATGTACCGACACGGCAGGACAGAGAATCAGCCATCCTATCGAGACGGTTTTTGAGGCGGCTCTCTATAAACTGGGATTGGAGAACCTCTGCTATCCGACCATTGGCGAGGATGGCCGTACATCCTATAATTTCGTGCAGATCTTGAAACGTTTCGACATAATGACCGATTTCAAGACGAAGAAGTCAACGAAAAGGCTGTACTCGGCAGTGGTAAGCCCGGAGATAAAGAATTTCATGTTCTCGCTCTATAACCTCTTGGAACTTCAGGATTACCGTAGCCTGCCCAGCCGTTACCGCTATTTCTATCTGGAACTTTCCAAGATGGTTTACCTGATCAAGTATAAGACCACCAAGAATGAGGCTCCTTTTTATGTGCTGACAGTCGATCAGCTGGCTAAAAAGCTCGGCATAGAGATTGCCGAACCCAAAGACCGGAAAAAGAAGGTCGCCTCGATACTGAAAAAGATGAATACTTACCTGAAATATACCAATTTCAATTTCTCTTTTGTGAAAGGCGATCATGAGAGATGGGCATATACCGTGTTGTTCTCGTTTCCTAGGCATACGCTGCACTATTTTGATGAAGGACAATATGCTGTCGTGGTGAAGAAATTCTATAAGAACCTGCTTGGGCTGTATGTCGAGATTGCCTACCCGGACACGGATATGGCTGTCAGGAGGAAGAAGATCAAAGAGGTGGAGGAAGATGCCGGACTGTATAAAGAGTTCCTTTTATGGGCAAACTCCCCGGAAAGCGTAGAAAAGAAAAAACAGATATATATCAGTGATTTCGTGGCTGTATTCGGCAGGTTTCCGGAAGGATGGGCACAGGAAGAGTTGGAGAGTGCCAATGGAACGGAAGTTGCTCCTGCTCCTGAAGAGTTCATATCTCCGGAGACGGACGGGGCGGTGAACATGGACGATCCAGCTGTGTAGAACCGTCCACGTTTCACGGTTTTTTATAGAATTAGTTGTGTAGAAGTGTCCCTATTGGGGTGATTAGATGTGTGGAGTCATCCGCTTTGCCTGTTTTAGTTGTGTAGAAGTGTCCCGTTTGTTGCTTCTAGTTGTGTAGAACCGTCCACTCCTTTTGCTTTAGTTGTGTAAAAGCGTCCGGTTTCACTTGTCAGCTGTGTAAAACCGTCCACCCGTTAATGAAGGGAATAGGTAATCCCTGTTTTTTTTATATGTCGGTATATCAGTGAAATAAAAGAGAGAAATTTTTAAATAAAAGGTATCGGCTGTGTAAAACCATCCACCAAAATACATAATAAAGACCTAAACTCCTAACCCCTTTAAATATCCCCAAAGCGATAACATAGAAATGACTGGGAAAATAAATTTTCCCTTCACATGCCCTATACGTACTTTCGGAAAAAGATTTTTCGGAAGTATGTGTTGATTTTCACGTTTTTTTATATGATTGGAAGGCGGTTCTGTTCATCTTCTGTATCCGAATTAGTTTTTCAGGGCGTTCCCTTCTGACCGGGCTATTCGTTGCAAGTCCTCGTTACCCTCCAGGCTTTTCCCTGCTATCCCTAACGCTCTACGCTCCGGCTATGCCGGAAGAGAGGTATGATGATTTTTTCCTGAACTGATAGGAACATTGCGAAGGTAGGCGTGGCCGGAACGCCCGATATTGAAAAGCCAAATCTCCATCCTCCCATTCCGGGAGGTAGTATTTACCAGTTCAATCCCGTTCTGATCCGTCTTTCCCGCTTTCTCTTCAATGCACTGTTCCCAATCAGTTGAGGAAAAATTTATGGTTGGGGCGACAAGCGATGTTTGCGAGTATTAATCTTTTAATTTTTGGCAGTATGAAAACGAAGAGAACCGTATTTGAAGTGAATGACGTTTATCGGGTGATGGAAAACAGCGAGTTGATTTATACCTTGACGAACAGTGATCCTGTTTTGTGCGATATAGCTACTGAAGAGATGTGGGTGCTGTTGCTGAACAGTTCGTCCAAACTCATCCGTAAAGTCCGTATCTCATGCGGCGGGATAAATACCGCCCCTGTGGATATACGGGTTATCATGAAGCAGGCATTGTATTATAACGCCGTATCTTTTATCATGGTACATAACCACCCATCAGGAGCACGCAAGCCCAGCAGTGCGGATGACCGCTTGACGGAAGCAGTTAAAAAAGCCGCTGAAACATTAGACATCCGTTTGGTTGACCATGTGATTGTGGCAGGCAATAACTATTATAGCTATGCGGACGAGGGAAGATTGCAAAATAGGTAAGGTGGACGGGAGAAATCCCGTCTGCCCGGGATTTCGGCTTCGGGGTTCTTTTTTGGCAGTCACCCCAAAAAAGAACCAAAAAAATGCTTCCCGGACTATCGGATGCGACATCGTAAAATACGCAAAGACGTGGCTTTTCAGAATAAATACATATCTTCGCGCCAAAGGTGATCGGAATGAATGTATTTTCTACTTTTGATACAGGCGTTATGGTGGCTCTCTTACTGGGCATTGAGTTTCTTAGAAGTGATATCCGAACGATTCTCTATTGTAAAAGGAATGATCCCAGGATTCTTAAGAGTTGCTTATATACGCTGCTTATATTATTGACCAGCCTTTATTCTATTGTGGGGATTATTTCACTCGCACAAGGGTATAGCAGGTTAATTTCTTGATTGTATCGGATTGCCCTTTCTGTGGGCTGCCTCCCCCGGCTTCTTTCCTCCGATCCGAGTCCGGCTTTTTGCTCGGCAAAGGTTTCGGGATTCCGCAAATGGCAAGTTACGGCCATGCGCCTTTACTGTATGGAAAATAACGATGAAGAAGTGTCTTCCCGACATTTTCCATAAGTGAAACTTGGCTTATTGCTTGCAATCCAGACCTTGATATGCCGAAAAAAGGCTCAGAACTCAGATGGGGAATGACATCAAAAAAAAGGTCGGCTGACCAAAGACCTTCCCGATACAAAAAATGAAAAGGTCTTGAATCTAGCTGAAGAATAAATCAGATGTTCAACTTAAATAATGCTAATATGGAAAATTTGATTACACAAATCAACAAAGAGAGATTGGTTAATAGCGACACAGCTCTTATGATGAAGGAATTATACTATTACGTGCCTTGTGAGTATTGGTATGACAAACAGGATAGGCTACGCACCGATATTGAGGGAAGGAATACCCCGATGTATATGTGCGAGTGCCCGACACTGGCAGCATGTATCCAATGGATGATACAGACTCGTGAATATACGTTTCAAACAGAACAAAACGTGGCGGTCTGGCATGTGGTTGTGAGGGCTGGAGATTATGTGTTGTATGACTCCGAAAGTAATGCGGACGCTTTTTGTTGTTTGGAAGAAGCATTGGAAAAAGCGGTACAGGAGTGCATGGAGTTATTGTATTAAAATTAAAAAAAATCAGTCCCCGTGAAGGGGACTTTCCTATAATCTTGCTGAGAGGTGGAATTGCAGACGATCTTTGAGAATCATCTTTGAAGGATGGGCAGAGGTTTATTCGTTATTTGTTATTTTTGTTCTCGGATTTCAGCGCAATTCCATTCCTTCTTAATAGGCGATATACTGTTCCGCTACTGCCTATGTTTAATATTTTCTGTATCTCCCTTACCGGCGTTCCGGATTCATAGAGTTGGATGCAGCTTTTCTGCTTGGCGATGTTGTTTTTGTTGATAAGTGTCTTTCTGCCGAATTTGACACCTTTTTCCTTGGCGATTCTTCTGCCTTCTTGGGTTCTCTCATAGATAAGGTCTCTTTCAAACTGAGCGAAAGCACCGAGAATGTTGTTCATCAGTTGGCCGATTGCGCCTTCCGTACTGATGTTGTCTTGCAGTGAGGTGAATTGGATGCCCCTATTCTTGAAATCTTCCAATAGCGTAAGGATATTCTTCAGCGAACGGCCAAGCCGGTCCAGCTTATATACGACAAGTGTGTCGCCTTCCCGGAGAAAGCTCAGGCAGGCATCCAGTTCCGGGCGGTTTTGTTGACGTCCGGTCATTTTCTCAGAGAAGATTTTCTCGCATCCGGCAGCCTTCAACGCTTCCAGTTGCATATCCAGATGTTGTTCCTTGGTGGAAACACGGGCATATCCTATTTTCATCCTGTTTTCGTATTTAAATGTGTAATGAAGGTTTTAATTCTTCACTTTTTCAAATATGAAGACATTAATTCTTCATATTCCTCACGGCTGTATTGGTTGAACCCCTTTTGCTTCATTGCCAAAAGAAGCCTTTCCAGTTCTCCGATAGTCACTACCTGTTTGCCGATAACGGTAAATTGTTCCCATTCTCCCTTTTCGTTGAGCAGGTATTCCCGGTGTGCAAAACAGTAAAGAGAACCATCGATGTCATTCCGTTTCTGCCATTGACGCAGGTGCTTCAAACTGGTGAAATCACGGGTGACAGTACGTGGAATGGGAACCAATACGTCAATTTCCATCTTGAATTTTATATTCTCTTCCGCTTCTCGCATGGGTGATTAGCTTATTTCATAATACATCAATTATCGTATGGGCAGGAAGTTCCAGTTTGGAGAAAGCAAACATTTTCTTGCCCAAATCCTTTAGCGATGCCCCAATATGATATACTTCCGTATTATCAATGATTAAGAAGCGGTCATGACTACTTTTGTAGGTTCTAGCTTCAATGGGAGGATATTGGTCATTGTGTTTGTTTAAATCAAGTTGGAGCTGTGCGTTTATTTTGTGTATAAATAGTAGCTGATACTCCACTGTTTCGTTTGCTCAACATGAGTAACACGGATTCATCTACATAGTTGTCGATAAGCACAAGTGAGCATTTGGCAGACTTTATTAAATCTGTAGCAAACTTATACGCATCGAATATCTGACCGTCAAAGAATATACCTTCCACCGGAGGCAATGAGGTGCGTACAAAGAAGTCTATCTTTGCATCATGTTCAGCAATGGTTTTCTCTATTTGGAAGAATCTATTGTTCATTCTATATTCCATGTCATTGAGCCGTTGGTTTATAGAATAACCTTTCAATAAATATTCTTTTAAAATTTTATTTGCCCATTGCCTGAATTGCGTACCTCTTACGCTTTTAACTCTGTATCCAACTGAAATTATTACGTCTAGACTAAAGAACTTGACAGGCTTATCGGAATTAGCAATGTGCAAAAAATGCACATTGCTTTTCTCTTCCAATTCCTTTTCCTTAAAAACATTATTTATATGTTTGGTAATAACGGTTCTGTCACGTTGAAAAAGTTCTGCTATCTGCGCTTGTGTGAGCCAAACGGTTTCATCTTCTAAACGTACTTCCAACCTTACAGCTTCATCCGGTTGGTATAGTATGATTTCTCCTTGCTTCTCCATTATATGTTTCGCTTTTATTATATTGTTGCAAAGTTACTACAAAAAAGTGAAATGCGGAAAGATATAGTGATAGAATTGAGTTACAAGGGTTTTGGTTGAAGTGG
>PPYE01433385.1_pt1 | contig 13799 bp, 13 predicted proteins | sample 1559881 | NCBI WGS metagenome assembly PPYE01 (sample SAMN08240022, study PRJNA423297) | Human gut metagenome, whole genome shotgun sequencing project.
TGACCACCTTGTACATCATCCGCCACTGCCAGTCGGCGGGAAACGCCGGCGGCCGGTTCCAGGGCCGGTTCGACGGGCCCGTCAACGAGCAGGGGGAGAAGCAGCTGGAATTGCTGTCCCTGCGCTTTCGCAACGAGCATTTGGACGCCATCTACTCCAGCCCCCTTATCCGGGCCTACCGCACGGCGGAGGCGGTGAACAAATTCCACGGCCTGCCCATCTGCAAGGATGAGGGCCTGCTGGAGATGGATGTAGGGGAAATCCAAAATAAGACCCTTTCCGAAATCGCGGAGGAATACCCCGAGCTTGCCCACAACTGGGACCACGCCCCGGACTTGTGCGTGTTCCCCGGCGGGGAGACCATGGCCCAGGTCTATGAACGGGTGGGGGAGACCATCCAGCGCATTGTGGAGGAAAACCCTGGAAAGGCGGTAGCTGTGGTCACCCATGGGGGCTTTATTAAGAATCTCAATGCCCGCATCGTCTATGGTTCTGTTGAGGGGTTGCGGAAAAGCGCTGTTTTCGGCAACACCAGCGTGAGCATCCTGGAGGCGGAGGGCGGCGTTCTTCGCTGGAAGTCCGTCAACGACATGTCCCATCTGCCGGAAGAGCTGCAAAAGGCCCCCATGCAGTACACCTTCCACACGGAGGCGCTATGATTATCCTGGGCATCGATTTGGGCAAGGCCCGCACCGGCGTGGCCATTTGTGACAAAGGGGAGCTTTTGGCTTCCCCGCTGACCGTCGTGCAAGAGCATAACCGGGAGCGCCTTGTGGAGCGCCTGGCTGCTTTGGCCCGGGAACATGGGGCGCAGCGGCTGGCGGTGGGCCTGCCCCGGAACATGGACGGCAGCGAGGGGGAGAGCGCCCAAAACGCCCGGGAAGTGGGCGCGCTTCTGGAAGCGGCCATCGGCCTGCCTGTGGAGTTCGTGGACGAGCGGGGCACCACCATCACGGCCCACGGCTATCTGAACGACACCAACACCCGGGGCAAGCGCCGCAAAGCCGTGGTGGACGCCGTGGCCGCGACGGTGATCTTGCAGAACTACCTGGACGCCCGCCGCCTGCGCCGCTCCCAGGAGTAATCCTGTAAAAATCACAGAACTGGTTTACTTTCTTTTTGAAATCCAGTATACTTAACTTAATAAGAGTTGTATTGGATGCGCGAAACGCGCGGAGAGGAGACCAGTATGGGAAATTATCGCATCATCACAGATTCTACAGCGGACCTGACCCCAGAACTTATTCAGGAACTGGATGTCCAGGTCATCCCGCTCTGCTATATGATGGGTGGAAGAGTGTACCACAACATTCCCGGCGGTGGAGAGATGACAGAACAGGCTTTCTATGCCAAGCTGCGGGCTGGCACTATGTCCACCACCACCCAGGTGAATTCCGAGGAGTTCCTCCATGTGTTTACCCCCTTGTTAGAGGGGGGAGAAGACGTGCTTTACATCGCCTTTTCCTCCGGTTTGAGCGGCACCTGCCAAAGCGCGGTTTTAGCCCGGAATGAACTGAAAAAGCGGTTCCCCAACCGCCGGCTGGAGGTTTTCGATTCTCGCTGCGCCTCTATGGGAGAGGGTCTGCTCGTTTGGCACGCGGCCAAGCTGCGCCAGCAGGGGAAAAGCTTAGAGGAGGTCCTGGCCTGGCTGAAGGAAAATGTGCTGCGGCTTTGCCACTGGTTCACGGTGGATGACTTGAACCATCTGAAACGGGGCGGCCGTGTTTCCACGGCCACTGCGCTGGTTGGCACCATGCTGGGCATTAAGCCTGTGCTCCATGTGGATGACGAGGGCCACCTGATCCCTGTTTCCAAGGTGCGGGGCCGCAGGCAGTCCCTGGACTCCCTGGTCAAGCACATGCAGGAGACTGCCATGGATCCGGCGGGGCAGATGGTGTTTATCAGCCATGGCGACTGCCTGGAGGACGCCCGCTATGTGGAAGAGCAGGTGCGCCAGCGCCTGGGCGTGCAGGAGGTGCGCGTGGGATATATCGGGCCCGTAATCGGCGCCCACTCCGGGCCGGGGACAGTGGCTCTGTTCTTCTTGGGAAAAGAGAGGTAATTTCACAAAAAAGCCTGCGGAGATTTAACATTCCGCAGGCTCCTTTTTTCTTGACAAATCCCCGGGAAGCGAGTAAAGTAATACTGGCGGTTTTCTGGTGGAAGACCGCCGGAGCTTTTGAAAAAAGAGGTGAGCAAGGTGATCGTTCCTCGAAGTAGCGGCGGCACAAGACCCGGAGGGGAAGGTGTGGCTGAAGATATTTTAAATCCTGCTTCGGGCAGGTCCCCTTGCTGCCAGGTGTTTTTCTCATACAAGGCAGGTTTCTAAGGGGAAGGCGGCTCTCTGTGCCGCGGTTTGCTGCGCTTTCGGTTTTGTGTTGTAACATTCCCTCCCATACAATTCTGTAATGTGGAGGCGGGCCTATGCGCGAAGAGATCTTAGAGCTTTTGGAAGAGAAAAAATATCCTCAGATTGCCGCCCTGGTCAAGGACATCAACCCGGCCGATGCGGCGGCCTTGCTGGAGGATTTGCCGGAACAGAGCATGCCCATCCTGTTCCGCCTGCTGCCTAAGGAACTGGCAGCGGATGCCTTTGCCTATATGGACGGCGACACCCAGGAGATTCTGGTGCGCGGTTTCAGCGACAAGGAGCTGGACGAGGTGATGGGCGAGATGTTCTTGGATGACACGGTGGATCTGATCGAGGAGATGCCCGCCAACGTGGTGAAGCGGATTCTTCGCCATGTGGACGAGGATACCCGCAAAATGATCAACCAGGTGCTCAATTATCCCAAGGACAGCGCTGGCAGCATTATGACCATGGAATACGTGGATCTGAAGCGCAGCATGACGGTGGAACAGGCCTTTGACCACATCCGCTCTACCGGCGTGGACAGCGAGACGGTGTACACCTGTTATGTTACAGACAGCCGCCGGAAGCTGGAGGGCATTGTCACGGTGCGTGAATTGCTTCTGGCCCCCAAGACAGAGCTGCTGCGGAACATCATGGAGACCAACGTGAAGTTCGTCAGCACCCATACGGACCAGGAGGAAGCCGCCCGCCTTTTGAGCAAATATGACTTCCTGGCCCTGCCTGTGGTGGACGCGGAGGAGCGTCTGGTGGGCATCGTCACGGTAGATGATGCCATGGATGTTATTCAGGAAGAAGCCACAGAGGATATGGAACGGATGGCGGCCATCGCCCCCTCTGATAAGCCGTATATGAAGGTCTCGATTTTTGAAAACTGGAAGAAGCGGGCGCCTTGGCTGTTGTTTTTGATGATCTCCGCCACTTTTACAGGGAGCATTATCACCCACTTTGAAACGGCGTTGGCGGCAAACCTGGTGCTTTCCAGCTTCATCCCCATGCTGATGAGTACGGGCGGCAATACGGGCAGCCAGGCGTCCACTACCATCATCCGCAGCCTTTCCCTGGGGGAGATCCGCTACCGTGATATTCCCCGGGTGCTGCTAAAGGAGTCCAGCACCGCTGTGTTGTGTGGCGCGACTTTGGCGGTCGCCAATTTTGCAAAGCTGATGCTCCTGGACCATGTAGGCATCCCCGTTGCACTGGTGGTTTGCCTGACCATCATGGCTGTTGCGGTGGTGGCGAATATGCTGGGAAGCCTGCTGCCGATGCTGGCCAAGCGCATTGGTTTGGATCCCACGGTGATGGCCAGCCCGTTAATCAGCACCATATTAGATGCTGTAAGCTTGATTATATTCTTTAATATTGCGGTGGCGGTGCTGGGCATTTAAAGGTTTTGGCCGCTGCCAAATGAGTTTTGCGTTGTATGACAAGGGCAGGCGGAAGCTTTTTCCCTGCCTTGTGCATAAATCTATTTCTTTTCGGAGGAATTTACAATGGGAAGAATCGTTAATGTTGCCGTAGTTGGCTACGGCGGAATGGGCGGCTGGCATACCCGCCGGCTGCAGGAAATCCCGGAAGTGCATCTGGCTGGTGTGTATGATATCCTGCCGGAGCGCAACCAGGCCGCAGAGGAAGTGGGAATTCATGCCTACAGCAGCTACGAGGAGCTGCTGGCTGACCCCAATGTGGATGTGGTTACGGTTGCCATCCCCAACGATGCCCACAAAGACGTGTGCATCCAGGCCATGGAGGCCGGCAAGCTGGTTATCAGCGAGAAGCCCGTTACCACCTCTTCTGCCATCTTGGAAGAGATGATCGCCGCTTCTGAGCGCACCGGCTCTGTGTTCACTGTGCATCAGAACCGCCGTTGGGATGAGGATTTCCGCGTGGCTGAGAAGATTGCCAAGTCCGGCGACTTGGGCCGCGTGTTCTCCATCCAGTCCCGGGTCCATGGCTCCCGCGGCATCCCCGGTGACTGGCGCAACACCAAGGAGCACGGCGGCGGCATGGTGCTGGACTGGGGCGTCCATCTGCTGGACCAGATGAACATGATGATGGGCAAGATGCCCAAGACCGTATATGCCACCCTCTCCAACGTGACCAATGAAGAGGTGGATGACGGCTTTACTGCCACCTTTACCTTCGACGAGGGGCTGGTCTTCACTGTGGAAGTGGGCACCAGCAACTTTATCAACCTGCCCCGTTGGTACATCCAGGGCCTGAACGGCACCGCCCAGATCGACGATTTCGCTGTCAACGGCAAGATCGTGGTGGCCACCAGCGACGAAAAGCACGACGCTGTGCCGATCATCACCGCTGCGGGCCTGACCAAGACCATGGCGCCTCGCACGGATGACACCATTAAGGAGATGCCCCTGCCCCGCATCGACTGCGATATCCACGACTACTATCGCAACATCGCCAAAGTGGTCAATGGGGAAGAGAAGCCCATTGTCACGCTGGATCAGCAGCGCGAGGTTATGCGCCTGATGGAGGCTATTTTCGAGTCCGCTGAAAAGAACGAGGTTGTCGCCTTCTAAAATGGAAGAAAAAAAGGCCCGCGGTGGCAGAAAGCACCGCGGGCCTTTTTGTAGAGAACGGCAGTATGGGAAAAGACCGCAGGAAAAAATCCTGCGGCCTTTTTGACAAAATAATCCCGCCCGACCGTATCGCGCAACTCAATAACCTGCTACATAAAAGCAGGTGGGTGCCCCCCCTCCTGTTTCACGCTCCCTTCCTCCAGCAGCCGGCAAAAGCCGTGCCGGGAGGTCTGCAATCCGCAGGCGGAGACAGGGCTCCCTTTCAATCGAGTGTAGGGTTATATGTGCGCAGTCCGCGAATCGGGCAGGAAATTGATTCTTCTATGCAGGGAGAGGGAAGAACATCCCTTTCCAGCATACGCGGAAGAGGGGTGGATTATTCCTCTTCGCCGTCGAAATACGCCTCGTTAAAGCGCTCCTCAAAGATGCCGGCCAGCTTATCCAAAAGGGCGTCGTCGTCCACCTCTTGCAGCTGTTCCTCGCCATCCTCTTCAATGACTTCAAAAATATAATATGTCTCCGCATCCGAAGCGATTTCATCCGGCTCCTGCTGCGTGGGGACCAGGGCCAAAAAATGGCCGTCATCATTTTCCAGCTCGTCAATAATCTCGAACTCGTGCTCCTGGCCTTCGTCATCCAGCAGGGTGAGAAGGTCGGCTTCATACTCATGATCCATTTGCACACGCTCCTTTCTCCAGAAGTCATTGTACCGTAAAAAGGAGGTATAGTCAAGCAGAGATTTTTTACAAAGGGTCTGTTTCTTCACTTTTGGGCGGAAAACAGCCCTCCCAAGGGAGGAAGATAGGTTCAATAAAAAAATTCAAAATATTTGAAAAAATCTGTTGACAAAATGGCCGATGGGCGCTATAATATAGGCGTAGACAAGGAAAAGAGAAATCTACCAAATCTACAGCAGGCAGCTTCGCTTAGACCGGAAGTAAGTGAAGGGAATGGAACAGCTTGTTTTCCAACAAAGGAATTTCTTCTTGAAGATTCTTTAGATGACATCTAAAAAGAAGAGAGATGGAAAATCTGGTCAATCCTTTCAGGTTGAAAACGGTGAGGAGCATTGTGAAAAGGGATTGAGTCGTGAAATCCTAGTAAGGTAGGGAGAGCTTTCGTAATGTGAGTAGCTGCAAAGGCAGCGAAAGATGAAAAGCAGACGGCTCAAAAAGCGAAGCAGGCCAAAAATAATTTTGCAGAAAGGCGGGTGAGTCCCATGGGCCAAAACGAACCTCAGAACTTGGAGTCTGCGGACTCACATTCCGCAGACTAAATAGATTTAAAAATATAATAGAAGGAAGGTTCCTAATTCTGATCATTCCTCAGATGCTGGGAAACCAATCAGGCATGGATCTGTTTTAAGACCGTAACTTTTTTGCTTAGTAAAGCGTGACCAACGCCATTTAGATGGCTGGTAGATAAATGAACGGTGACATTAAAACGGTACTGATATGCCGGAAAACTGGGTAAAGACCAATGTACTAGTTCATTATGCTGAATGATGAATTCCTGTAAAAGAGAGAAAATGTTTTTCTCCCGCACAGGAAACAGTATAAAGGGATACCAATGGAAGATGGTTCTCAAAGATGGATGGCAGACCGGTTTGATCAAGCGGCTTTGTGACGAGAAAGCAAAGAAGCGTAAATCGTTTGCAGGCTTTGGAACCAGTTCAAGTTGGAATTAATACCTACGTAAAATAAAAGGGGCTTTTGGGGTGTTTCTCAAAAGCCCTTTTTGTATGCCTGTTTCTGCCATTGTTTTCTGCCGCCAAAATCCCTTCTTTTTCCTCTTGTTCTCAAAAGCTGCGCGTGCTATAATAAAGTCCGAAAATAAGTTGCGTTCTTTATCAGCAGCCCATTTAAAACAAAAAGCAAGGGGCAGGTGTCTTCATGGGGAAAAAGTCTTGGGAACGTCTTTGTGAGGAAAGAGAGTTCAATGCCTTTTACCAGGCGCTGGCGCAGCAATCCGGTTTTGAACAGATTGGCCGGTTTTTGCAGCACGGGTCCACCACCCGGCTAATGCATTCTGTGGCGGTGGCTTACTACAGCTACCGGTTGGCTAAGATCACCCGCTTGTCTTTTCACTGGGAAGAAATGGTGCGGGGGGCTTTGCTTCACGATTACTTTCTTTACGACGCCCAGGACGGAGACCCCGCACACAAGTGGCATTGGACCCGTCACCCCGGGATTGCCGCAGAAAACGCGAAACGTGAAATGCCACTCACCGCGATTGAAGAGGATACAATCCGCTGCCATATGTTTCCTCTCACAGTAAAGCCCCCCAAATACAGGGAGGGCGTTGTGGTCTCCCTGGTGGATAAGGCTTGCTCGGTGTATGAATTTTTTTCCCGGCGGACGCCTTATGCCAAATTGCAGGAGGACGTTGTAGGCGCTTCCTCCGCGGCTGGACCTCAAATCATCGTTTTGCTGCCGGAAATGGCAGGGAAAAGGCTGTAATTCTCTTGCGTGATTCAGAAGCTCCCGTGTGGGGGCTTTTTTCTTGCCATTCCCCAGTTTTTCTGCTATACTAAACAGTTGTGAAATATAGGCGGGTGTCCCCGCGGCTGAGAAAGGAAAACGCCATGGAAAAGTGGAAGGCACTGTTTTTTCAATATAAGGAACTGATTCTTTATGTTTTTTTCGGCGGTCTAACCACCCTGGTGAACTGGGGCGGCTACTGGCTGCTGGCAGATCTGTTTCATGTGCCCTATCTGTGGGCCACTGCCATTGCCCAAATCGCCTCCATCCTGTTTGCCTATGTGACAAACAGGATCTGGGTCTTTGAGAGCAAGGCCAAAGGCTGGGGGCCTGTGTTGGGAGAAATGGTGCGTTTCTTTGGCTGCCGGGCCTTTTCCTTTGTGTTGGATTTGGTGTGCATGCGGGTTGGCGTGGGAATGCTGCTCATCAATGACAAGGTGATGAAGCTTCTTTCCAACATCATCGTTATCATCGTCAACTATGTGTTCAGCAAGGTGTTTGTTTTTCGTAAATCCCAGGAAAAACAGGGACATTGACGTGGCACCCGCTTTCGGGTATAATAGTAAAAAATTATGTCAAGCAGGGAGGATTTTTCCCATGGCGCGAAAAAGTCAGGAAAGCTACCAGCAGTTTGAGGACGTTTCCAGCTATTCTTCCTCCAAGGAATACAAAAAAAGGAAAAAGAACCGGCGGGGCCGCGCGGTGCTGCGGGGCATAGGCGTGTTCTTTTGCCTCTTGTTCATCCTCTTTGGCAGTGGTTTGGTCTATGTTTCCACCGGCCTGCTTTCCGATTTGACCACCACCTCCATCGCCAAGGACAACGAGACCCTGGGCATTGATCCGGAAAATATCGTTATGGATGACAGCGTCCGCAATATTGCCCTGTTCGGCGTGGATTCCCGCAACGGGGATTTCACCGGCCTTTCCGATGTGGTGATGATCCTCACGGTGGATAACAAGCATGGGAAGATCAAGATGACCTCGATCCTGCGGGACAGCGAAGTGCAGATCGAGGGCGAAAGTTACAACATGGGTTACTTGAACTATACGGATAAAATTAACGCTGCCTACCAATACGGCGGGCCGGAGCTGGCCATCCGCACGTTAAACCAAAATTTCAGCGTCGATGGCTCCAGCTTGAATATCCGGGACTACGTCACGGTGAACTTTGCCAACATGGCCGCCATCGTGGACGCTTTCGGCGGGGTAGATATCGAGCTCACCGCTGAGGAAGTGGATGCAGTCAATGACAACCTGTGGGCCCTCAGCCAAGAGGTGGAGCAGCAAAAAGAAACCGACCAGGCAAACGGTACCTACGAGGAACAGACCTACGCGGAGATCACCTCTGAGGATTATATCCCGGATATCAACGGGGAGATCAACATTGCTTATGGCGAGTATGAGGATGGTACATACCACTTAAACGGCAATCAGGCAGTGGCCTATGGGCGCATCCGCTATGTGGACAGCGACTGGGGCCGTGTGGAGCGCCAGCAGACGGTGCTGATCGCCTTGGTGAGCAAGCTGACCGAAATGGGGATTTCCGATTATACCAGCCTGATCTCTCAGCTGATGCCCTATTGCGAGACCTCTTTGGACCTTGCGGATATTGTCTCTATGACCCCGATCCTGTTTACAGGGTTTTCTATGGATCGGATCAGCGTGCCGGATCCTGATTATGAAACTGACCTGTTTAGCGATTATATCGACAATGTTTATCATATGCAGTACAGCACAGAAGGCGCGGGAGAGCGCATCAGCGCTTTCATCTATGAGGAGGATTCCCCCTATTGGGAGATTTATGGAGATACCTCGCAGGTGACCAGCAGTGAAAGCAGCGCCAGCGGCGCGAACGGAAGCAGCAGCGGCTCGGAGGAATAAGCCGGGCCAGCGCGGAGGAATGGAATGGGTTATCGAGACTATCAGAACGGCCCCCGCCACAGCGGGGGAAACCGTGGGCAAAATGGCGGACGTTCCCGGCGGGAGCCCCTGCGGGACCACTACTATTATGAAGAACCGCCCCGCGGATGGAAAGAGGGGGACGCCTTTCAGGACATTTCCAGCTATTCCTCCCCGGAAAAGCGCCGGGCCGACCAGAAGGCTATGGAGGATCAGCGCCGTTCTGCCCAGCGTGCTTCCGGCAGAAATGCGGGGAAAAGCGGCAAAAACAGCCAGGATATTTACAGCAGCAGCCGTCCCGTCCGCCGGAAAAAGGGGAGTATAGGGAAAAAGATCGTTGCGGTGCTGCTTGTTCTGGTCGTGGTTTTGGCTGGAAGCCTCGTCTATATGCTCAGCGGCCTGACGATGACCTCGATCTCTAAGGATTCCGGCTCCTTGGGCATCCAGTCCGGGGCTTTTTCCGATTCTCGAATCGTTAACATCGCCCTCTTTGGCCTGGACGCCCGGGAGGATACGGACAGCGGCCGCTCGGATGTGGTGATGGTTCTCTCTGTGGACAAGCGGCACCACACCCTGAAGCTTACCTCTATTTTGCGGGACAGCGAGGTGGCGATTGAGGGCTATGGGTATGATAAGATCACCCACGCCTATGCCTATGGCGGGCCGGAGCTTGCGATTAAAACCATCAACCAGAATTTCAATTTGGACATCAAAAATTATGTTACAGTCAATTTCCATCAAATGGCAGAGATTGTAGATGCCTTTGGAGGTGTTGACATGGATTTGACGGCCGACGAGGTCTATCAGCTCAACCAGAACCTTTGGACCCTGAGCCAAGAGTCCCCCGGAACGGTGGTATCCTCTGATTACATTCTCAATATCTATGGGGAGATGGACCTGATCAACGGCCCCTTTGAGGGCGGCACCTACCATCTGAATGGCAACCAAGCAGTGGCTTACGCCCGTATCCGCCACATCGACAGCGACGATGTGCGGGCCTCCCGGCAGCAAGAGGTGCTTCAGGCCCTGCTGCAGAGCCTGAAGAAAAAGAACATATTCCAGATCCCCGGCCTGGTCCGCAAGGTCTTTTCCGTCTGCGAGACATCCCTCAGCGTGGGGGAGATGCTCTCTCTGACACCCATTGTCTTTGGCGGGCTGAACTTGCAGACCCTCTCCATCCCCGGAGAGGAAGAGCAGGCATACGGCGCTTACACAGATAGCGGCAGCTGGGTGTATGAATATGATTTGACGGCGGCCTCCCAACACATCAGCCGTTTTATTTACGAAGAGGAATCCCCCTATTATACAGGGGAATGATAAGGATAGAATACAAAAGAGAGGACGAGTTATATGAGCGATCCCGTATTGGTCATTATGGCTGCCGGAATGGGCAGCCGGTACGGCGGCTTGAAGCAGATTGATCCGGTGGGGCTGTGCGGGGAGAAGATCATCGACTTTTCCCTGTTTGACGCCCGGCGGGCTGGCTTTAAAAAGGCCGTCTTCATCATCAAAGAGGAGCTTCTTCCCGATTTCCAGGAGGCCGTGTTCCAGAAGGCCTCTCAATATATGGAGATTGACTGGGTGTTCCAAAAGCTTACGGATGTACCGGAGGGCGCCGTGGTGCCGGAAGGCCGCGTAAAGCCCTGGGGCACAGGGCACGCGGCTCTCACTGCCGCCCGGGTTTTAGGGGACGCTCCCTATGCTGTCATCAACGCCGACGATTTTTATGGCCGGGAGGCCTTTGAGAAAATTTACAAGTTTCTCAAAAATGCCCAAGATGGGGAAAAGCTGGATTTCGCCATGGTGGGCTTTTACCTGAAAAACACGGTTACGGAAAACGGCTATGTATCCCGGGGCGTGTGTGAAACTGCTGGCGGGATGCTGCGGGGGATTACAGAGCGCACCCGCATTGAGAAGAAAAAAGATGGTATTGCCTATTCAGAGGATGAGGGACAAACTTGGGTCCCCCTGTCTCCGGACGCGGTAGTCTCCATGAACCTGTGGGGCTTTACCCCCGGCTTTACCTCGGCATTAGAGGAGGATTTCCGGCGCTTCTTCCAAGAAGATGTGCCGAAAAATCCGGAAAAAGCGGAGTTCTTCCTGCCCTTTGTGGTCAACGATCTGCTTGCTCAGGGAAAAGCCCAGGTGACGGTGTTGTCCTCTGCAGACAAATGGTACGGGGTCACCTATAAAGAGGATAAGGAAAAGGTGGTTGACGCGATTCGGACCATGACAGAGCAGGGACAGTATCCCTCGCCCCTGTGGCAGTAACACCCTGAAAAAAACTGGCCCTTTGGCGCCTCCCCTGCAGGAAAAGCGGCCAAAGGGCGAGCGGCCGGAGCCCTTGGGAACTGGATATTCCGCGATGCCCTCCAAAGAGCCCCGGTCCTTTTGGACGATATCCCGTTCTTCCAGGCAGCAAACGCTTTCCTGGCCGCTTGACCATAGTGTGGGCAAACTGTGCGGGTTTATGCAGCTGCGCGGAATTTTTTCCGGGACATGCTTGCAAAATCCCGTCAGATATGGTATGATAAACACCGTTATTTTGGATATGCCACTATCCCCGTGGAACGCTTTTAGGAGGAATCAGAAGAACATGAACCCTATTGAGATCATCCTGGGCATTGTGCTGTTGCTCTTTGCCATTGCCATCATCATCGTGATCCTGCTGCAGGAAGGCAGCCAGAAAAACCTGGGCGTTGTCACCGGCGGCGCAGACACCTTCCTCTCCAAGAACAAGGCCCGCTCGGTGGACGCTTTCCTGTCCCGCTGGACCAAGTTTATCGCCATCGGCTTTTTTGTCCTTGTAATTGTCACTAACATCATCCTGTATTTTGTGGTGTGACGTCAATCCTGCGCCGGTTGTTTGGTAAAGGCGCGGGTGGTGCCGCGTTTTATCCGCATCGGGCTCCCATGCGCCCCGCGATCTCGCGGGGCGTTTTTCATTGAATTGATAAGAAAGGAGGAAACACCTGCGTGATACGCCTGGTGGAAAGAGAGCAGGACCAGCGCCGCCTGCTGGCTTTGTGTGAAAAGACAGCTTTTGGCTGCAAGATCGCCTCTTGGGCTACCGCCTATGGATTTGATAAAAGCTTTGCCTGCTTTTGGCTGGATACAGAAGCGGATGTGGTGTTCTGCCTTGCGGATGGTGTGATGCTGCTTTCCGGCACCGTGCTGGATGGTTCCTCTTTGCGGGTGTTTTTCCGTGCCGTGGGGGCGAGAGAGGTTTTTTGCGCTGTGCGAAACGCAGAGGCGCTTGGCCTGCCCAAGGCCGTCTCAGGGGATGTGTTAAGGCATCCCTTAGCGCATGGAGAGGCGCCGCCCATGCCGCTGTTCCCAGTGAATATCCGGGAGATTTACGCCCTGCTGGAGGAAAACAGCATGGTGGAAGAATTTGAACCCTTCTACCTGGACCTTTCCCACAAGCTCCGGCATCAGGCCGCCTTAGCTCTTTCTGTGCCAGGGCGGGATGGGCTGCGCGCCTGCGCGGTGGTGTCCTCCATCACGCAGCGGGGAGCGATCCTTTCAGCCCTGGCCGTAGAGGAGTCCTCCCGCCGCCAGGGGCTGGGATCTGCGCTGGTAAAGAAAGCGGAATCCTATTTCCCTGGAAAGACCATGTATGTCTTCCGGGAGAAGAATAAAAACAAGGAATTTTACCGGGGCCTGGGTTACACCAAGACAGATACCTGGGTTCATGCCAAGCTGTAAGGAGAGGTACCCCTATGGAGCTTTATCCCTATTTTCACATTGCCCCCAAGCTGCTGGAGGCGGCCCAGCGGGCCGAGGAGTTGGCCCGGCCTCAGTTTCGGGAAATCGAGTCCATCCAGCGCTACAACCAGCAGAAAATGCTGGCCGCGTTCAACCGGGCCGGTGTCAGCGAGAGCCACTTTGTGGGAAGCACCGGCTATGGCTACGGAGACCGGGGCCGGGATGTGCTGGACCAGGTCTACGCCTACGCCTTTGGCGCAGAAGATGCCTTGGTGCGCCACAACTTTGTCAGCGGCACCCATACCCTCACAGTTGCCTTATTCGGTGTTTTGCGGCCGGGAGACAAGATGCTCTGCGTCACGGGCACTCCCTATGATACCATTCAGGGTGTCATTGGCATGAGTGGCCGGGAAGAGCCCGGCTGTTTAAAGGAGTTCGGCATTCAGTATGAGGAGCTGGACCTGCGGCCCGATGGCATGCCCGATTTGGAGGCCATGGAACAGCGGATCAGCCCGGAGTACAAAATGATTTATATTCAGCGCTCTCGGGGCTACAGCCTGCGCTCTTCCTTGCGGGTGGAGGACATCGCTCCCATAGTGGAGATCGCCAAGCGCAAGGCGCCGGACGCCATTGTCATGGTGGATAACTGCTACGGCGAATTTGTGGAGCGGGAAGAGCCCCTGGCTGTGGGCGCCGACATGATTGCCGGCTCTCTCATCAAAAACCCCGGCGGCGGCATCGCCCCCACCGGCGGCTATATCGCGGGCCGCCGGGATTTGGTGGAGCTGTGCTCCTACCGCC
>PPYE01502092.1_pt1 | contig 13798 bp, 10 predicted proteins | sample 1559881 | NCBI WGS metagenome assembly PPYE01 (sample SAMN08240022, study PRJNA423297) | Human gut metagenome, whole genome shotgun sequencing project.
GCCATATCTTTCGTGGTGAGATTGATGACGAATTCCATATTCCGCTTGATGATGTCGTAGGAGTGGCGTTCGGGGCGTACGGAGATGTAGCACATGGGCGGGTTCGTACAAATCGTCCCCGTCCATGCGATAGTCAGAATGTTATATTCCTCCGGAGTGCTTCCGCAGCTCACCAATACGGCAGGCAGCGGATAAATCATGGTTCCGGGTTTCCAGTCTTCTTTCATATAATCTCAATATCTTCTCTGGTCTGCTCCTTTTCGCAGTAGTGGCATTTGATGACGCAATTGTCCTTATCCACGACATGAAACAACGTAGGCATCGGCTCATTGTTCGTGATGCACTTCGGGTTGGCGCATTTCACGATTCCGCGCAGCTCTTCGGGCAGGCGGACTTCGCGTTTCTCCACCACTTCGTAGTCGCGGATAATGTTCAGTTTTACATTGGGAGCCACCACGGCGATACGGTTTATCTCTTCGTCGCAGAAGAACTTGTCGGCAATCTTGATGATGCCTTTCGTGCCCAGCTTCTTGCTCTTGAGGTTGAAGCCGATAGTGATATTGTTGCTCATGTGTTCCAGTCCGAGCAGGGAGACTACGGTAAACAGTCTCTCGGAGGGTATATGGTCTATTACAGTGCCGTTTTCCAGAGCAGCAACCTGCAATTCTTGTTTCTTTTCGCTTAACATCTTGAAATATTAGTTATTAGACGATTCTACTGAATTACTCCTTTACTCTTTTTCACCTCATCCAGCGTGATGCCCAGTACATCGCACAGAATAGCTTCACGGGCATACAGTCCGTTTTGTGCCTGCTGGAAATAGTATGCCTTGGGATTGTCGTCCACATCATAGGCTATTTCGTTGACACGGGGCAACGGATGCAGGATGCGCAGGTTGGGACGGGTATGTTCCAGCATCTTGTTGCGCAGGATGTAGACATTCTTCACCCGTTCGTACTCCATAAGGTCGGTGAAGCGCTCGCGCTGCACACGGGTCATGTAGAGGATGTCGGCATCAGCAATGATTTCTTCCGTAAAGTCCGTATGTTCCACGTACTTGATGTTGTGCTCGCGGCAGTAGATTTTGTATTCTTCGGGCATCCGCAACTCGTCGGGAGCGATGAAGTGGAAAGTGGGGTTGAAGTGGCGCATGGCCATCAGCAGGGAGTGGACGGTACGGCCATACTTCAAGTCGCCGACCAGGAAGATATTCAGATTCTCCAGCGTGCCTTGCGTCTTGTAGATGGAGTAGAGGTCGAGCATGGTTTGTGAGGGATGCTGGTTGGCACCGTCTCCGGCATTCACAATAGGCACGGTGGTGACTTCACTGGCATAGCGTGCGGCCCCTTCGAGGTGGTGGCGCATCACGATGATGTCGGCATAGTTGCTCACCATCTTGATGGTGTCTTTCAGCGTCTCGCCCTTGGATGAGCTGGTGGCTTTGGGGTCACTGAACCCGATGACACGTGCTCCAAGCCGGTTGGCGGCAGTCTCGAAACTGAGGCGTGTACGGGTGGAAGGCTCGAAAAATAAGGTGGCAACTACTTTCCCGTCCAATATATGCCGGTTGGGATGGGCTTCAAACTCTTTCGCCATCTCGAGCATATAGAGGATTTTTTCCCGGCTATGCTCGGCAATGGTGACTAAACTTCTGTTTTCCATATCGTTGAATTCATTTATACTTTTCGAGAGTGTAAAGTTACGGAAAATATGCGGGCTACGGAAATATGCGGGGAAGTTTTTTGCGAAATATGGGCTGTTTTTTTAACCGTGTGGCTTGTTGTCCGGAATGCCACACTTCATCATCCGGAATGCCACACTTCGACAAAGTAAATGCCGCATTTCGCGAATGTTCAAGTGTGGCATTTGCCTTAGTCAAGTGCGGCGTTTGCCTTGTCGAAGTGTGGCATTCCGGACAGTGAAGTGTGGTATCTCTTTACGCCGTCGCCGTCGTTCTTTTTAACGACAACGTCGTTTTTTCTCTTCTCTTCTCTTCTTATCTTATCTCCTCTTACGCGCGCGAGGGCAAGTTTTCGTTGTCCCAATCTGTATTATAGCTCATTACGATGTGTTTTCCCTTTCCGATTTTTTCTTCAAGTTTTCTAATTGTTTTGCAATCGTTTTGCATTTCACTGAGAGTTTCCATTAAAATAAACGGGCGTTTTTTTTGTGGATGCCGGAAATCTTATCCTGAAAAAGATATAAAAAGCATAGGCACATCCAATATATTTCCGTACCTTTGCCCTATTATTGAACTTTGATTTTAGCAACTGAAACATGATAAGGAAAGTCGTCAAAATCCTATGGATTTTCATCGCACTGATTTCGCTGGTGTGTGTCTTTATATTCTTTTCCATAGCCAAGGGCTGGATAGGCTATATGCCTCCGGTGGAAGACCTGGAAAATCCGAATTACAAATTTGCCACAGAAGTTTTTTCCGAGGACGGAAAAGTATTGGGTACTTATTCCTATAGTAAGGAAAACCGCGTGTTTGTGGGATACAATGATTTGTCGCCCAATATCATCAACGCCTTGATAGCTACGGAAGATGTACGTTTTGCCGAACATTCGGGCATTGACGCCTACGCCCTGACGCGTGCCGTAGTGAAGCGCGGCATCCTGATGCAGAAGAATGCCGGCGGTGGCAGTACCATCACCCAGCAGCTTTCCAAACAGCTTTATTCTCCCAGTGCCGACAATGTGATGGAACGTCTGTTCCAGAAGCCCATCGAATGGGTGATTGCCGTAAAGCTGGAGCGTTACTATACAAAAGAGGAAATCCTCACCATGTATCTCAACAAGTTCGATTTCCTGAACAATGCGGTAGGCATCAAGACTGCTGCCTTTACCTACTTCGGTTGCGAACCGAAAGATTTGAAGATTGAGGAAGCGGCTACGTTGGTGGGCATGTGCAAGAATCCGTCTCTCTATAATCCGGTGCGCTACAATGAACGTTCCCGCGGACGGCGCAATGTGGTGCTCGACCAGATGCGGAAAGCGGGATATATTACGGAAGCCGAGCGCGACTCCCTCCAGGCGTTGCCTCTGAAACTGAAGTACAACCGTGTGGACCACAAGGAAGGGTTGGCCACTTATTTCCGCGAATACCTGCGCGGCGTGCTCACCGCCAAGAAGCCCGACAAGGCCAACTACCGCGGTTGGCAGATGCAGAAATACTACGAGGATTCACTTGATTGGGAGAACAATCCGCTCTTTGGATGGTGCGAAAAGAACACCAAGAAAGACGGTACCAAATACAACCTCTACACCGACGGGCTGAAAATCTATACCACGCTCGACTCGCGTATGCAGCAGTATGCCGAGGATGCCGTGACAGAGCATCTGAAGGAACTGCAAGGTTACTTCTTCAAGGAAAAGAAAGGGGCCAAGAAAGCTCCCTACACCTTCCGTCTGACCCAGGAGCAGGTGGACGAGATTCTGGGACGTGCCATGAGGTTGTCCGACCGCTACCGCCTCATGAAGAAAGCCGGAGCCACCGAAGCTGAAATAAAGAAAGCCTTCGATACCCCGGAGGAGATGTCCGTATTCAGTTGGGAAGGGGAGAAAGACACCATTATGACCCCGATGGATTCCATCCGTTACTACAAGTTCTTCCTTCGTGCCGGTTTCATGTCCATGGACCCGCGCAGCGGACATGTCAAGGCATACGTAGGCGGACCGAACTACCATTACTTCCAGTACGATATGGCCATGGTGGGACGCCGCCAGGTAGGTTCTACCATCAAGCCTTTCCTTTATACATTGGCTATGGAGAACGGTTTTTCTCCCTGCGACGAAGTGCGCCACGTGGAATACACGCTGATTGATGAAAACGGAAAACCGTGGACGCCGCGTAATGCCAACAAAAAGCTGATTGGTGACATGGTGACTGTGAAGTGGGGGCTGGCAAACTCGGACAACTGGATTACGGCCTATCTCATGAGTAAACTGAATCCCTATAATCTGAAACGTCTTATACATACTTTCGGTGTCCGCAACCGTGATATAGTACCTTCCGTTTCACTCTGTCTGGGCCCGTGCGAGATTTCCGTCGGCGAGATGGTAAGTGCCTATACCGCATTCCCCAACAAGGGTATCCGGGTAGCTCCGCTGTTCGTGACCCGCATCGAGGACAACGACGGAAACGTGCTGGCAACCTTTGCTCCCGAAATGCAGGAAGTCATCAGCGTATCCAGCGCTTACAAGATGCTGGTCATGCTGCGTGCCGTTGTCAACGAAGGTACCGGAGGCCGTGTGCGCCGTCTGGGTGTGAAAGCCGACATGGGCGGCAAGACCGGAACGACGAACTACAATGCCGACGGCTGGTTTATGGGCTTCACGCCTTCGCTTGTGTCCGGTTGCTGGGTGGGCGGTGAGGACCGCGACATCCACTTCGATACGATGCTTCACGGACAAGGTGCTTCCATGGCATTGCCTATCTGGACCAAATACATGGTGAAAGTGCTCGGTGACAAATCTCTGGGATATGATGAAAATGAAACATTCCAGTTGCCCGAAGGCTATGACCCGTGCAAGGATGATGTGAATCTGGAAGGAGACACCCATATAGAAGAACCGATAGAGGGACTCGACGAACTGTTTAATTAGTTGAAAGGTGAAAATTGAAAGTGGAAAGGTAAACTTTCAATTTTCACCTTTTCCCCTTTCACCTTAAAAAATGGATTATACGATTAGTATTGGGAGCAACGAGCAGCGGAGGGAGAACATGGAACTGGCTCGCAGACGCTTGACGGAACTTTTTTCGGGAATACGTTTCTCGGAAGAGGAGGAGACGGCACCTTTGTTCTTTCACCGTCCGAATCTGTTCTCCAATCAGGTGGCATGCTTTGCTTCCGATAATCCGGTAGAGGAAGTCACCGCCTGCCTGAAAGCCATCGAACGGGAAGCCGGAAGGAAGCCCGAGGAGAAGGAGCAGGAAATTGTACGGCTGGATATAGACTTGTTGTCTTGTGACGGGACTGTCTATAAGCCAAAAGATTTGAAACGTGATTATATCCTGCGAGGATTGAAACAACTGTTATAATTAATAAAGAATATAAGGAGATGTGTCGATAGTATATGAACACTTTCGGATACACTCTCATTTTAAAAAACGAAGATTGAAAATGAAATTTTTAGGAATCATACCTGCCCGTTACGCATCTACGCGTTTTCCAGCCAAACCATTGGCGGTGTTAGGTGGAAAAACCGTGATACAGCGAGTATACGAGCAAGTGGCAGGAATCTTGGACGATGCATACGTGGCTACGGACGATGAGCGTATTGAAGCCGCAGTAAAAGCATTCGGAGGAAAGGTGGTAATGACTTCCACCGAACATAAAAGCGGCACCGACCGCTGTCAGGAAGCTTGTACAAAAATAGGAGGACAGTTTGATGTCGTGGTGAATATCCAGGGGGATGAGCCTTTCATCCAGCCTTCGCAGTTACAAGCCGTCAAAGCATGTTTCGACGATCCGGCCACCCAGATAGCCACTCTGGTGAAACCCTTTACGGTAGATAATGGTTTCGAGGCACTGGAAAATGTGAACTCTCCGAAGGTTGTGCTCAACAAAAACAGGAATGCCCTCTATTTTAGCCGTTCCATCATTCCCTACCAGCGTAATGCGGCGAAGGAAGACTGGCTGAAGAACCATACGTATTATAAGCATATCGGCCTTTATGCCTATCGCGTAGAGGTACTGAAAGAGATAACCGCCCTTCCGCAGTCATCCCTCGAGATTGCCGAATCATTGGAACAGCTTCGTTGGTTGGAAAACGGATACACTATCAAAGCAGGTATCACGGATGTAGAAACTATCGGCATAGATACTCCTCAAGATTTGGAACGGGCAGAAGAATTTCTTAAAAGCCATGGGCTGTAAACTAGAAAGCCCATGCTGAACCGAAGTGACCAACCCCGGATTCTTGAACCGGAACAACTGGTGGTGCAAAGGCCGGAACGTATCAAGTTGCCTAATGGCGTGCCATTGAGCGTGCTCAATGCCGGTGACAATGAAGTGACACGTATCGATCTCCTCATGGCAGGCGGCCGATGGCAACAGAAACAGCCCTTGCAGGCGTTGTTTACGAACCGCATGCTTCGCGAGGGCACCCGACGCTACGATGCCGCCCGGATAGCGGAAAAGCTGGACTATTACGGAGCCTGGCTGGAATTGTCCAATGCATCCGAGTATGCCTATGTCACCCTTTATTCTCTGAATAAATACCTTCCCCAAACGCTTGATGTATTGGAATCTATCGTCAAAGAGCCGGTATTTCCCGAGAAAGAGCTGGGAGTGATTGTAGACAACAATATCCAGCAGTTTCTTGTCAACTCTTCCAAGGTGGACTTTCTGGCGCACCGCGGATTGGTGAAGGCTCTGTACGGCGGGCAGCATCCCGGCGGACGTCTGGTGCAGGAAGAGGATTATCGGCGCATCACTCCTGCGGTGCTACGCGAGTTTTATGACCGTTATTATCATTCCAATAATTGCAGCATCTACCTCTCGGGCAAGGTTACCGACGATTGCATCCGCCGGATAGAGTCCTTGTTTGGCTGCGAGGCTTTCGGTACGGATTTCCGCAAACCGGAGAAGACAGAATTTCATCCGGTTACCGCTTCCGGAAAACGTATCTTCATCGAACGTCCGGACGCCCTGCAAAGTGCCGTCCGTATGGGCATGCTTTCCCTGGACCGTAATCATCCGGACTACTTGAAGGTCCGCGTGCTGGTCACACTGTTCGGGGGCTACTTTGGCAGTCGCCTGATGTCCAATATCCGGGAAGATAAAGGATACACGTACGGTATTTCCGCAGCCATCATGCCCTATCCGGGGCAGGGAGTGCGGCGGTCAGTGCCGAAGCCGCCAACGAATTTGTGGAGCCTCTTATCGGTGAGGTCTATCATGAAATAGACCGCCTTCAGAACGAGCTGGCTTCCGATGGAGAGCTTTCCATGGTGAAGAACTATATGTTGGGAGACATGTGCCGTAGTTATGAATCTGCATTCTCGCTGGCGGATGCCTGGATTTTTGTGCAGGTATCGGGCTTGCAGGATACTTACTTTGCCGAAGCATTGGATGCTGTCAAGGAGGTTACCCCACAAGAAATCCGTGAACTTGCAGGGCGGCATTTATGCAAAGAGAAATTAAAAGAAATAGTGTGCGGCAAAAAAATGTCATAAAAAGCGGGAGTTATCGCATCATTTTACCGGATAAATCCTACCTTTGTCAATTATCAACTATCAATTATCAATTAATGAAATATCTATATACTGCACTCATTCTGGCTTTCTTATGCCAAGGTGGAGCCACTGCTCAGGAAAAAAAAAGCGGCTTTTTCGATAAAGTGAAAAATACATTCTCTTCGGAGATAAAGATAGGTACCTATACGTTCAAAGATAACGGGGCCGTCTATACCGGTGAAATAAAAGGCCGCAAGCCCAATGGAAAGGGGAAGACCGTTTTCAAGAACGGCGACGTCTACGAGGGTGAGTATGTGAAGGGCAAGCGTGAAGGCTACGGTACATATATGTTTCCCGACGGTGAAAAGTATGAGGGGCAATGGTTTCAAGACCAGCAGCATGGCAGGGGTATCTACTATTTTATGAATAACAACCGTTATGACGGCATGTGGTTTCAGGATTACCAGCACGGTAAAGGAACCATGTACTATTACAATGGTGATATTTATGAGGGCGACTGGGTGAATGATAAACGCGAAGGCCAAGGAACGTATACCTGGAAGAACGGTTCCAAGTATGTAGGCTCGTGGAAGAATGACAAGAAAGACGGCAAAGGAACACTGACCTGGAATGACGGTTCCAAATATGACGGAGAGTGGAAAAATGATGTCCGGGACGGTAAAGGAACTTTTGAATATGCCAACGGTGACAAATACGTAGGTGACTGGAAGGACGACATGCAGCATGGCAAAGGTATTTACTTTTTCCATACCGGCGACCGTTACGAAGGTTCTTATGTTCAAGGTGAACGTACCGGAGAGGGCATTTATTACCATGCCAGCGGCAACAAGTATGTGGGCAGCTTCAAGGATGGAAAGCAGGAAGGGCACGGCACATTTACGTGGGCAAGCGGCGCCGTTTACGAAGGTAATTGGAAAGATAACCAACGTGACGGATACGGTACTTACAAATGGAATGTAGGTGACTCTTACGAAGGTGAATGGAAAGACAATAAGTTCAACGGCCAAGGTACCCTGATTCAGACCGATGGAACCAAATATAAAGGCGGTTTTGTGAACGGTATGGAAGAAGGTAGCGGTATCCAGGAGGACAAGAACGGAAACCGTTATGAAGGCTTCTTCAAACAAGGCAAGAAACACGGTCCGTTTGTAGAAACAGACAAGAACGGAAAGGTGATACGAAAAGGAACCTACAAGATGGGAAGGCTGGAGAATTAGAATTAAAAATTAGAAATTAAAAATTAAAGGCTGCGCAATGTTCACTTCAGAACCGCGCAGCCTTTAATTTTTAATTTCTAACCGCGGAGCGGTTAGATAATGTATTGTGAACTGATTGATTCATTGTTCATCACCCGCTTGATGGTTTCGGCGAACATATCGGCAATGCTCAACTGTTTAACCTTGTCACATTTTTTAGAGTAGGGGATACTATCAGTAAATACCATTTCCGTTAGTGCGGATTCTTGTACACGGAAAGAAGCAGGGTCGGACATTACGCAGTGGCTAGCAATGGCACGGACAGATTTGGCTCCTGCTTCCAGCATGATGTTGGCAGCCTTGGTAATGGTTCCTGCTGTATCTACAATATCGTCTACCAATACTACATTCTTGTCTTTTACATCACCGATGATTTGCATGGTGGCAACCACGTTTGCTTTTTCGCGTGTCTTGTTGCACAATACCAGAGGTACACCGAGGTATTTGGAGAATGTGCTGGCGCGTTTTGAACCGCCGACATCCGGGGTGGCGATTACCAAGTCTTCCAGTTTCAAGGATTCAATATAGGGGAGGAATACTGCTGATGCATACAAATGATCCACCGGAATATTGAAGAAACCTTGAATCTGGTCTGCATGAAGGTCCATCGTAATCAGACGGTCGATACCTGCAACAGAGAGCAGGTCGGCCACCAGCTTAGCGCCGATGGAAACACGGGGTTTGTCTTTTCTGTCCTGACGTGCCCAACCGAAGTAAGGGATAACGGCTACAACGCTTTTTGCCGATGCTCTTTTAGCAGCATCAACCATCAGCAGAAGTTCCATCAAGTTGTCAGAATTAGGGAAGGTTGATTGAACCAGGAATACATGCGAGCCACGGATAGATTCCTCATAAGAGACTGCAAACTCACCATCTGCAAAATGGGTGATGTTCATCTTTCCCAGAGGGCAATCAAGGCTAGCGCAGATTTTCTCTGCAAGGTATCTCGAATTTGTTCCGGAGAATACCATAAAGGGTGCTTTTTCGCTCATTTGTGTAATAGATGTTACCTATTTGTTAATTTGCATGCAAAGGTAGGAATTTCCCGTTACATAAAACAAGAGTTATTGTATAAAAATTATTTTTCTTTCCCGGATTTATTCGTAGCTTTGCTTTATGAAACGACTTTCTTTTATATGGTTTGCGGGGTTGTTGTGCCTTTGTACAACAATGGTTTCGTGTGTGGGAACGGCACCCATGAAGGAAGTACGCCTTATCGACTCTCTAAACCAGGTGGCTTATGCTTTTCGTTATAAAAACCTGGATTCATCCTGCCATGCGGCATCAAGAGCCTACCGTGAAGTCAGCCTCTATAAACAAGGAAAAGCGGAAGCATCCAATAATCTGGGCTTTTGTGCTTTTATGCGCATGGATTTTGAGCAGGCCGAAAAGTTTCATATGGATGTCTATAATCTGACCAAGAATGAACTGGAACTCCTTATTGCCGACATCGGTTTGATGAAGATTTATCAGCGGACGGCGTTGAACAAGGAGTTCTACGATTATCGCAATAGTGCCTTGCACCGTATGAAAAGAATAGCGGAGGATGACAATCTGTTTGTGGACCAACACGAGCAAATGCGTTTGAATTATGCCCGTTCGGAATTTTATATTGTATCTGCTGTGTATTATTATTATTTGCAACAGCGTCCGGAAGCTGTAGCCTCTATTAATGAAGTTACTAAAAAACAAGAGTTGCTGGCAGATACCAATCAGCTGTTGTATTATCACTACATCAAAGGTTCTGCTGCCTTATGCGAGGGTGAGACACCGGATGAGCGAAGACTGAGAGAATTTGATGAGCTCTATACCGCATGGCAGTTGGCTTCGCGCAAGGGCTATCTTTACTTTGAGGGCAATGGAGTGCAGGGACTTGCCAACTTGATGGCTTCACCGGATAATTACGCATTTTTTCAAGACCGCCGCTCCCATGCCTTGACACGTTTTGGAGTACCGGTAGATTCGCTGCTTCCCATGCGTCTGGGGCAGTTGGCATTGCAAAAATTCAGCCAATACAAGGATTTGTATCAGATAGCAGGTGCATATGTATCTATCGGCAAATACCTGAATGCCCACAGTCACTATACAGAAGCTCTTGACACGCTAAAACTTGCTCTGGAATGTGTAAATGACCATCACCGCCTTTTCTATGACTGCCACGATAGTTTGGACTGGCTGAAAGCATTTGACCGTCGAGATACGATTTGTGCGGAGAAGGCATGGATGGAGCAGAAACTGAAAACCGTGCCCGAGTGGATTTCACGTATTCGTGAACAGTTGAGCGTTTCGTATGCAGGACTCGGAATGAAAGAAAAATCAGACTATAACCGCAATATTTACCTGGATATCCTTGAAGATACACGCCAGGATAAAGAACTGGAAAGCCGCTATCAGGCATTGGAAAAGGAGGCGGGGCAACTCAACGTCGTGTTGTCACTGGTCATTGTGGGCTTCGTGCTTGTATCCCTCTTCTTCTGGTTTTTCAACAAGCGTTCCAAAGACCGGAACAGAGTGCATCTCCGCCGTCTGCAGCTGATGCTGGATATCTGTCAGAAGATAACGGCATCCATTCCGGCAGATGCACAGACTGAGGAGGAAATCGTCGACTCTATCCGGACGGCTGTCTGCCCGGAATTGGAAAAGCTGTTTGGAGTGAAGGATATCCGCATAGATAACGGGCAATTAGTGTTCCCGCGTCGGATGAGCAAGGATGAGCAGGCGATGGTACGGGTGATAACTCCCTATATCCAATGGGCAATCGACAACGGCATGACGTCCATCTCCCTTGGCGACGAACGCCGCAGACTGGAAAAGCAACGCTACATTTACGAGCAGCACATCGCGGGGAACAAACGGCAAAATCTGATAAAGAAAGCATGTATGGCTATTGTCAACGGAATTCACCCGTACATAGACCGTATCATCAACGAAGTGCAGAAACTGACTCAAAAAGGATTCATCAAAGAGGAGCGGATCAAAGAGGAGAAATACCAGTATATCGACGAGTTGGTTACTACCATCAATGAATACAATGATATTCTTGCCCTTTGGATAAAGATGAAGCAAGGAAGCCTTAGCCTGAACATAGAGACGTTCGAATTGAATGAACTTTTCGAGCTGCTTAGGAAGGGAAGCCGTACATTCGAGATGAAGAGACAGTCGTTGGAGGTGCAGCCTACGGATATCCGGGTAAAGGCAGACAAAGCCCTTACATTGTTTATGATAAATACACTGGCGGAGAATGCCCGTAAATATACCCCTCAGGGCGGTATGGTGAAAGTATATGCACGGCAGGAGGAAGATTATGTGGAAATCTCGGTAGAGGATAATGGTTGTGGATTGTCACCGGAAGATGTAGCCCGCATTGTGGGAGAAAAAGTATATGACTCGAAAGCCATCGGTATGAGTGACGCTCCCGACAAGGAGGAATTGAGGAAGAACAAAGGAAGTGGCTTTGGACTGATGAACTGTAAGGGCATCATTGAAAAATATCGCAAGACGAATGATTTGTTCAAGGTCTGTCTATTTAATGTGGAGAGCGGGCTGGGAAAAGGCAGCCGTTTTTATTTCCGTCTGCCTGCCGGTATCCGTAAGTCCGTGTCGGTGTTGCTCGTCGTGTTGTCTTTGTGCATGTCATCCTGCCGGCATGCTGTGGAACAGCCTGCTTCCGGAGAGGTGTTACCGGATTCTTTGGCACTGCTTGCACAGAATGAATACGAAGCTTTGCTGGACGAAGCCTCCGATTATGCCAATGAAGCTTATTACTGCAATGTAGACGGAGAATACGAACTGGCTTTACAATACATAGATTCGGCAATGTATTGCCTGAACGAACATTACAAGCAATACGCCCATCCTATACATCGCTATATGACGCTGACGGGAGACGGGGCGCCTGCGGAACTGGATTGGTGGAACCAGATGTTCAATTCGGATTTCCATGTAATTCTGGATATCAGGAATGAAGCGGCTGTCTCATTTCTTGCATTGAAGCAATGGGATGACTATAGTTATAATAATGCTGCCTACACTACCTTATACAAACTGTTGGGAGAAGACCAATCCTTGGAAGAATATTGCCGGCAGCTGGAGCGTTCCACCAACAACAAGATGGTGGGCATTTTGCTGGCGGTGATTTTGCTGTTCGTATTGCTGTTGGGATATTACATACTCTACTTCCGTAAACGTCTGGTGAACCGCTGGAACCTGGAGCAAGTACTGGAAATTAATGGAAAGGTGTTCAATGCCTCCTTGTTGCCGGTTTCGGATACGGAGGAAATGTTGCAGCGTGAGGAGGATACATTGAAGGAAATCCCGCGGCAGATTGTAGGTTCCGCTTTTGATGCAGTGAACGAACTTTTGAGTATCGACCGGTTAAGCATAGCTGTATACAACGAGACTACACATAAGCTGGAATACACTTCCAATCCAGTGGAAGATACCGCCGTGGACGAGTTGCCTATCTGGAGGAAATATATGGAGAATTGCTTTGAGCAGCAAGAGTACATATCGGAAAAGGGTATACAAGCATTGCCGCTTGTTGTGGATGCGGGAAATATGTGTCGTTGCATAGGTGTGCTGTGTCTGGAACGCAGGGAAGGTACGGAGCAGGAGACCGACCATTTGCTTTTGGAACTGATAGCCCGTTATGTCTCCATTGTAATCTTCAATGCAGTGGTTAAGTTGGCTACGAAATACCGGGACATCGAAGTGGCTCAAGATGAAGCCCGGCGAGCTTCCTGGGAAGACAGTTTGCTGCATGTACAGAACATGGTGCTGGATAATTGTCTTTCGACCATCAAGCATGAAACAATTTATTATCCGAACAAGATAAAGCAGCTGATAGGGAAACTGCGGTCCGGCAAACAGACAGAAGCGGAGGAGCGGGAAACGGTGGTTGCCATCAGCGAATTGATAGAGTATTACAAAGGTATCTTTACGACACTCAGTTCATGCGCTTCCCGCCAGTTGGAAGAGGTGACTTTCAGGCGTGCGACAATATCTGTGCCGGAACTTATGGCTACTGCCGGGAAATATTTCCGCAAAGTGTATAAGGGAAACAAGGCGCATATTGATTTTAAGATACAACCGTTGGAAGGACGGATTACCGGTGACTGGAACCAGTTGCGTTTCCTGCTTGAAAACCTGATAGACGAGGCTTGCTCCGTAACTCTGGATGGAGCTGTCTGTCTGTCGGCCCGGGAAGATGGGGAATTTATACGTTTTCTGTTTACAGATATGCGCAGGGAAAAGACCCGTGAAGAATTGAACCAATTGTTCTATCCCGACTTGTCCCGCATGACGGCCGGTGAGAAAGGAGAACTGTATGGTACGGAAT
>PPYE01681545.1_pt1 | contig 13787 bp, 14 predicted proteins | sample 1559881 | NCBI WGS metagenome assembly PPYE01 (sample SAMN08240022, study PRJNA423297) | Human gut metagenome, whole genome shotgun sequencing project.
ATCTTAAAGTATTTAAAGATTGTGTTAATGCTGATAATAAACCTATTCCTTTAGTTCAAAAACTATCTGTTGAAGAAATTAAGGCTCGTCTTAAAACTGTTGAAAAACATAGTTTTCATATAACAGATAAAGATGATAATCAATTACTTTCTATGATAGATTATATTAATAAGACTAGATGTTATAAGGATTCTAATGGAACTATTATTCGTACTGACTTGTATGGATTTAATAATTTCAATTATGATAATCTTATGATTGCTGCTTTACTTAGTTTTTATATGCGTACGAATAGTACGAAAGAACTTATTAATAAGTTATATGAAACTAGTAAAACTATTATTTCTAGTCAAGATAATAAAGATAAATTTAAAACTGATTTTTATCTTAATAGTCTTAAAAAATATAAACTACCATTTACAGGTGTTGATGTAATGCGTATATTTGCTCTTAATAAAGCAAGTGTAGTTGTAGATAGTAAAACAGGTGAACGTAAACCTGTTCCTAAAGGTTTAAAACAAACTTCAATTAACCTTCAATGGTATGAACTTCTAGAATATGAACTTCCTGATATTAATGAAAAAGAAGCTGAACTATATGATGAAATTCCTAATCTTAAAGGAATGAGTATTAGTCAGCTTAATAAGCTAGTAGATAAATGGGATAGATTTATTCTTGATGAATATATTGAACCTATGATGTATTATAATCTTAATGATGTTTTCATTGTAGCTGAAATAGTTCGTCTTTATCCAGAAGAAATTAAATCTCGTTATGCTATTAGTAAAGCATATGATGTTGATGTTCTTAATTCTAGTCGTAGTAAAACTGCTGATATTCTTTTTGAGAAGTTTTATAGTAAATTTAGTGGTCTTGCTCCTGAACAATGGAAAGGTAAGAAAACTGAAAGAACTGCTATGAGTTTTAAGAAAGTTATTTTTCCTTTTATTAAATTCAAAACTAAAGAACTTCAAGATTTACTTGATAAACTTTATAAAACTACAATTTATAGAGTTAATAAAGATGCTTTTAGTGAGAATGTTAAAATTGGAGATATAACTTATACTCTTGCAACTGGAGGTTTACATAGTCAAGATGTTCCTATGGAGTTATATTCAACTACTCCTTATGGTGACTATCCTGTTCCATCCTCCACGGGGGGTAAGCCATTTACCATTTATCATTTTGATGTTGCTAGTTTTTATCCTAGTATAATAGGTGTTCATAAAGTTGCTCCTGCTCATATTGATACAAATGCTTTTTGCAATTTAATTAGTTGGATGAAGCAAAAACGTGTAGATGTAAAGCATAGTAATGAAGAATATATTGATGGCATTGCGAAAGATATTTTAGCTTTAGTTCTTAAGATTGTTATAAATAGTATCTACGGAAAATTGGGTTTTGAAAAAGGAGATTTATATGACCGTCTTGCTGTTCTTAAAGTTACTGTTAATGGACAACTTATGCTTCTTATGCTATGCGAGGCTCTTGAACTAGATAATATTCATATTATTAGTGCAAATACTGATGGTATTATGGTTAAAGTTTATATTGACCAAGAAGATAAATTTAAAGAAATTACTACTTGGTGGCAAGATATTACTGGTATGCAAGCTGATAGCGATGTTGTTCATAGTCTTATAGCTCGTGATGTTAATAATTATATTACTCAATTTAGGTCTAAAGGTAAGCTTAAAATTGAATCTAAAGGTGCTCTTAATCCTATGATGTATTCTCTAGATTTAACTAAAGGTTATTCTATGCCTATTGTTGCTCAAGCTATTGAAAACTATTTTCTTAAGAATAAACCTGTAATGGATACTCTTCAAGAAGCTACTAATATTCTTGACTTTTGTCTTACTCAAAATGTAGGTAGACAATTTCATGTAGAAGAAACTAAGATTGAAAATGGACAAGTTACTCATGTTGTTTGCCAAAGATATGTTCGATTTTATGTTTCTAATAGAGGTTATATTATTGAAAAAGTTCATAATGAAAATGGTTCTCGTAGTAGAATGGCAGCTGGTTCTGTTGTAACAGTTATTAATAGTCTTGATGATAAAGATATTTCCCTTAGAGATATTAATTTCAAATTTTATTATCAAGAAGCTATGAAGATTATTAATCCTATCAAACTTAAAATTTCTCCTAAAGGTAAAGGTAAAAGTAAAATTAAAAAATATAGTGGTATGTATAATCCTATTTTTAATGAAGATGATTTTGAATGAAAAATATAGTTGAAGAATCATATAGTAAACTTATTAATAAATGGGGTTCTAAAGATTATAAAGGTATTGGAACTATCCATTGTGTTCAACCTCTTGATTATTCTGAAATTATAAGTAGAGTTATTACTCTGATGAGGAATAAAAATCCTAATCTTAAAATACTTATTGTTACAGATAATTGGAAAAGAAGAACAGAAATTGTTGATGGTCTTAAAAATCATAATATAAATATAGATACTATTAATATTCTTACTCATACTTATGTTAATAGTAGATATAATTATAGTTATGATATTTCTATTGTTGTTGGAGTTAATGAATGGAATCTTTCTTGTAATACAGTTTTTAATCATGCTAGATTTAAACTTATGATTTTAACTGAAAAAATTATTGATACTTCTACATTAACTAAGATTTATAATAATATTCCACCTATTAATAATATTCTAAATTCTAGTGGTATGCGAGCCATACTCCCCGTAGAGGAACACAGAGAGCAGATTTTATTTACTAGTCAAGAAGATATTACTAATTACGATAAATATACTGAATTTATTACTCAGACTATTCAAGTATTTGGTAATCTTGATAATATTAAATGTGCTCGAAATGGTACTCAAGATGGACGTAGTGCTATTCAATATATTACAGAAATAGCTGAATATAATGGATGGAGTGCTGATATGGATATGACTAATCCTTTTAGTAAACAAATTGATGAATGTTATAATCCTCTTGTTCTTGCTGAACGAGTTAAGACTTTTTATAATATTGTTCGTGAACGTATGCTTATATGTTCTGATAATGTTTGTAAGCTAGAAAGAATAGTTGAAATTATTAAAGATAATCCTGATAAACGATTTCTTATTATTAGTAAGAGAGGTGAATATGCTGCTACTGTAACTAAATATATTAATGATAAATTAGGTGAAATTTGTGGTGATTATCATGATAAAATTGAGGATAAAGTTCTAGTTGATAGTAATGGTATTCCTATTTTGTACAAGACAGGAAGCAAGAAAGGACAGCCAAGAATCATTAAATCTAAGGCTATTTCCACGCTGAATTTGAAGTCTTTTAATGATGGCTTATTAAGAGTATTATCTATAAAAAATAATTCAACTGACAGCCTAGAAACAAGCATAGACGAATGGATTTTAACTTCACCTTTATGTGATACCATAGATGAACTTATCTATCGTTATAATAATGTTAATTGTAGTCAATCAAAACTTAAAGTACATAAACTTTATATAGCTGGTACTATTGAGGAAGCAAGTCTTAAAAAAGAAAAGTTATCGGCTAATCATGAAGTTATACAGAATGTTAATTCTGATATTAGTGCTCAAAATTTTGATGATATTGTTTGCTAGTATAAATATAATAGTTACATTTGTTGTGTAATCAAAATCGCTCTTTGATAGAATGGACGAAGATAAAGAAGTTAAAGTTAATGATACTACTGTTGCTGTTAGTAATAGTGGTATTGAAAAACAACATGGTGTTCAACATTCTGTTGCTCCATATCAGCTTAATTATATGAGTGAAGCTGAAATTGCAAATCTTGAAGTATTTATCAAACGTGTTATGCGTAGTGATAAATGTGGTATTAAGTCTGTTGAAGATGGTCTTGCTATTGCAATGAGAGCTAAAGACCTTAGACTTCCATTTTCTACTTGCATTGAACATATTCATGTAGTTCAAGGTAAAACAGGTGTTGATGTTCACATTATTAAGGCATTACTTGTCAAAGGCAGCGTGAGTTGGGAAAAAGTAGATAATTATCGCGCTCTGTACGAATATACAGATGGCTTTAATGCTTATGATGAAGATAAACTTCCATTTGACTGTATTAAGTGTCTTACTCCCAAAGAGGCACAAACTAAAAATACAGAAGATAAAGACCATGAACATATATATGTTTATCCTGTTAAATACTATAAAGATTATAATGGTAATATATATAAAGAATATCAACTTAATGGCAAGTTTGAAATAGCTACTAATACTAATGAAGCTAAACAAATTGCTTCTACTGGTAAAGTTCCTGTTTATAGAATACCTGCTGTTCCTATTGATTATATTACTAGTTATCGTTTTTATCGTAAAATTGGAGAACATAATATGGTTGCTACTGGTGAGTTTACTTATAAAGATGCTATTGTTGCTGGATGTTTTGAAAAAGATACTTATAAGAAATATCCTAAAATAATGATAAGTCATAGAGCATTTGTTTATGGTGCTCGTGAAATTGCTAATGATTTAATTATGGGTTGTCTTAGTACAGAAGAATTAAAGACTATGCAAGGTATTGATTTGAGTAATGAAGATATTATTGATATTACTGAAATTCAATAACATAAACAAACTAGAGAAATTATTATTAAACAAAACAGTCGTATGACTGATATTATTCACTTTTAAATTACAAAAATTATGAAAGACTTTAAGAAAGGTTTGAGTTTTGGTATGGGTATTGTTAATGCTGGTCAAAGAGCAGTTAGTGAAGAACCTGAATTGGTAGTTGTTTCTACTCCCGGTAGTTTCCGTATGACTGCCCAAGTTTCTAAAGCTCTCGGCATTGCTCATGGTGAATATGTAATGTTCATTAATAACTGTGCAAATATTGATAATGCTATTATCAATAAAGTACCCGAAGTTGTTGCTTTCTGTGAAGAACAAGGTTTGGATATTGAATCTCCAGAAGCTGCTATGGCTGTTCATGCTGAATTTGATATTTGGGCTTTGGCTAAAGGTATTGCTGAATTAGACAAGAATGGTAATCCTTGTATTACTCGTGTTCGTATGACTAAGAATGATAAGATTAAGTATGTTAATACTTATTTCCAAGAAACTCTTGAAGGTGCTTTATCTTCTTCTAATGAAGAACTTAAAGCTGCTCTTGGTCGTGAAGGTATTACCGAAGATGAACAGAAAGAACTTTTGGTTAGCTGTATTCAAGGTGATGAAGTTGCTAAGATTAAAGGCTCTAAGTGTGCTAATACTGCTGCTTTGTCTGGTATTGGTGTAACTCTTAACTTTACTGATTCTAATGTTTGGAAACAGTTGAAATCTGATATGACTGATAAAGAAGCTACTTCTAAGAATCGTGTTTATACAGTAGATATTGATAACTTGCAGGAAGCTGTTGTTAATAACGGTCATAAAGATATTGTTGTTAAGATTGCAATGCTTACCGAATATAAAGATGAAGAACCTATTCGTATCGGTAAGAAAGCTGAAAAAGAAGAAACTGCTGAATAATCAAATCTTCGTCCTAGAAATATAGTATCTTGAACATAGAGCTGCATTGTTAGTATTGCTAATGGTGCAGCTCTTATTTTATCTAATAATTCTTTTAATTACTTTAATTATGTCGACAAAAAAAGAAATTAAGAATGAAGCTACTGTTGTAGCAAGTGCTGAACAAACTGCTAATGCAGAAGTACAAACTCCTAAAAAACGTAGAGGTAGAGGTATTAATAACGATTTACGTGATGTAACTCGTAAAAAGTTTGATGAACGTACTGATTGTAATAAAGCTAATGGCTTGTTTACTGGTCATCTTGAAGATGTTAAAGTTGATTGGGCTACATTAAAAGATGATGTTCAAGGTATGCCTTCATTTGCTGGTATGAGTATTCCTTATCTTACATTTACTTTTGCTAGTAATCATGAAAATATCAATGAACGTCGTTATGTAACTCAACGCCTTCTTCCTGCTGAAAGTAATGTTGAAACTATTCCCGGTGGTAAAGGTGCTTGGAAAGTTGATAACATTTTCCGCTTTATGAAACATATATATAATGTATTTGTTCTTAAAGGTCGTGATTTAACAGAAGAAGAAATTGATGCTCTTACTTTGCCTTTTGAAGATTTTGATGAAAATATGCAGTATGTACCTGTTGAGGCTGAAGAAGTTATAGCTGGTTATAAAACTGTGTTTGAAAATTATGTTAAGTTACTTAATAATAATGGTAAACCTGTTTATAATGATGCTAAAGGTAAACCTATTACTATTTGGATGAAGCTTCTTCGTTTCGTTAAGAATGATGGTAAATGGCGTGCTGTTGTTGGAAGTAAATCTTCATTTGGTGATTTAGGATTTCCTACATTTATCAATGATGGAGTTATTGAACTTTATAAAGAACAATCTGCTCCTAGTTTGCATATTGACCCTTATAAAGAAAGTATTGTTTATCAAAAATCTGCCGAACAAGCTAAACAGCCAAATGTTGCTATGCCTGGTGTTGGTGTAATGCCTGGTGTTCAAACTGCTGCTCCTATAAATCCTGTTAGTGGATTTAATGGCGGTGGAGATTTTAGTCCATTTGGTGGTGGTAATGATGCTGCTGGTGCTTTTGTTAATCCAACAGAAGATTTGCCATTTTAAAAAATTAAAGTTAGTTAAATAGTTGTATGTAAGAGGATTGGGTACTATTTTAGTACCTAGTCCTCTTTTTTTATATGTTCACGATAAAGGTCAAATTAGAAATATTATGAAAAGAAATATTAGTAATACTATTTTAACTAAAGATTATATTTTCTCTAAAGTTAGTCAAATTACTATTTTTAGCACTTATACTGGAATTAGTGTTGAAGATATACAACATTGTATAGATACTGGAGAATTTATATCTAGTCCTTTTCGTGAAGATACTCATCCTAGTTTTGGTTTTAGATATGATAATAGAAATAAACTTAAAGGAAGAGATTTTGCTGGATATTGGTGGGGAGATTGTATAGATGCTGCTGCAACTGTACTCTCTGAAATTGTTCATAAGCAAATTGATATTTCTATTAAAAGTCAATTTCTATTTGTTCTTAAACATATTGCTTATACTTTTAGAAATATTATTTATGGACAAGATAAAGATGAAAACAACAATTATAATATTGCTAGGGCTATTAGTAATGTACGTAATCATAAACCTATTATTGAACTTGTTACTCGTCCGTGGAATAATTTAGATGCTAAGTATTGGGGACAATTTGGTATTAATCTTAATTTTCTTAATACTCATTTTGTTTATCCTGTTGACCAATTTTATATTAATCGTTCAACTAATCCTATTCCTAAATATTTTTATGATAAAGATAAAACAGATTTATGTTATGGATATGTTCTTGGACAAGATAAAAGAGGAATAGTTAATGTTAAACTATATTTTCCTAATAGAAATAAGAAAACTGAAGTTAAGTTTATTACAAATAGTAATACTATTGAGGGAGTTATTAATCTTGAATTAGATAGATATGATGCTATTATTATTACTAAATCTACTAAAGATAGATTAAGTCTTGAATGTTATCTAAAGAGTATTAATCATTCCATCCTCTACGGGGGGTCTACCCTTGAATCTAAGGCTATTGGTATTGTTAATATTCCACATGAAACTTATAAACTTCGTCAAATTGAATATGATTGGCTTCGTAGTAAACTTAATCGGAATGGTTTTCTTATTAGCCTTATGGATAATGATAGAACTGGTCTTATGGAAGCTATAATTCTTAAGAATGATTATGATATTATACCTATTATTATTCCTAAAGAACTTGGAGTTAAAGATTTTGCCGAATTGAGAAGTAGTTATTCTATAAATATTATTAATGAATTAACTCAACAAGTTGTTAAATATATAGAAGAGAATTATGGAGAAGAAACTGAATTTACTTGGGATACGGAAGAAAGTAATACTTTGCCATACTAAAAGTTTAGCTGGTGTTACATATACGGTTATGCGTCCAATTACTGAAGAGGATGAACAAAATCTTGATAAATGGGAATGTATTAATGTAGATGGTAAACGTATTGATAAAAAAGATATTTATTGTTATGGAGAAATTAATCTATCTTCTAATGATGACGTTGAATATATCAAAAAGTTTAGCTTACTTGATACTGATAATGGTGGAACTGTTCATAGTAATTTTAATTATCAAGAAGGTTATGCTCTTGTTGAAGGAATAGCTAAAACTTATCCTACATTTGATATTATTGAATGGTTTAAATATAATCATTGCCTTATAGGTAAACCAACTCGTATTATTATTTATAAATGTAAGAAAGAAAATCTATGATAATAAAAGGATATGAAGAAAAGCTAGATGATAGAGATATTAGATATATTAATTATGTTATTGATAAATCTACAATGGCTGATGCAATTGAATCTTATATTAAAGATTTAGATTGTACTATTATTTATTCTGATGGTTCTCGTCCTAGACAAACTATTAATTATGGTTATCGTATTACTCTTTCTAGTATTGAATATATTCTTGATAAACTTTATCTTGTTCTAGAACATCATCCAGAAAAAGCTCAAAGTTATATTGATTATCGTAATACTATTATTAAAAAAATTATTGATATACATGAAAAAAATCTTGATTTTGAGAGAAGAAACCCAGTACGATATTATAGTAAAGAACCAAGGAAAAGCACTAGAAGTGCTAGCAGAGTTAATCAATCAAAAGATGTCTTTACAGGTAAACCCATTGATGTTAGCACCGGTATTGCAAAGGCTATTAAGCCTAAAAAGGAAACGATTGCTCATCGTAAAGCTAAACTTCTGGGTAGTAAAGCTGTTAGTTTTGCATTTAATGGTTTAAAAATAAGTGAACATAATGAATAAACTTTATCGTAGAAATAATAATGGTGAGCCTACTGTTTGGTGGGCTGAACTTGACAGTGGTACTAATAGTATCACTGTTTTTTATGGTCTTGTTCGAGGTAATATTCGTAAAGAAGTTTATGCTGTTACTCAAAAAGATGGTCAAAAAGAACTTGAGAGTAGATATAACGATAAGATTAAACAAGGATATACATATCTTAATGAACTTTGTGATATGCAGGGTTTACCCCCCGTGGAGGATGGAGATAATGATACTCTATTTAATTTTCTAAATACTTATCTGCCTAAAGACCTTAGTAATGGAAATACTAATCTTCTACTTCCAATGCTTGCTAAAACATATAGTGGTAATGTTTGGAAAAAAGTCAGTTGTATGTATAGTCAGTATAAGATTAATGGTCTTCGTTGTATTGTTACTGCTTATACTCAAAATGATATGTTTAAACCTGTTAGGCTTCGTTTCCAAAGTCGTGAAGGTCTTACTTGGCATACTCTTGGCTATCTTGAAGATTATCTGCTTGCTACTATTAATACAAATATTATCGACGATATGATTAATGGATTTGCAGCACTTGATGGTGAAGTTTATCTTCCAGGTTATACTGTTAATCAAATTAATCATTTTGTTAAAGATGCTAATTGTGTTGAAAATAAACTTCTTCAGTTTTGGTGTTATGATATTATGATGGAAGGTAATCAAACTCATAGAAATACATATCGTTATCATATTAAAATGCCTACTCTCTTTAATAATATTAAAGAACATTATAATAATAAAGAACGATTGATTATTCTTCCTAGCGGATATATTACTAATGATAATGAAACTATTGACGCTAGAAATCATTTTATTAATTTAGGATTTGAAGGTCTTATACTTCGTAATGCTGAAACTGATTATCAATATGGTAGACGTAGAGCTAATTATATGGAGAAGTTTAAAGATGCTGCTGAAGGAGATTTTATAATTCTTGATATTTATAAAGAAAAGAAACGTGATTTACCTATTCTTCTTTGTAAAAATGATATTAATAATGAAAAGTTTGAAACTCGTTTAAGCACTAGTCATATTGTTCAACAGGAAGTTTTATTTAATTCTCAATCTTATATTGGTAGAACTGTTCATATAGAATATGGTGAACGGAGTGGTGTTAGTAGAGTTCCATTTCATATTAAAACTGTTGTTATAAATGGAAATACTAGATTATAATGTAATTAAGAATAATAATTTTGATAGAACTAAATCTTATTTTAGTTGTTATTATAAATCTATTATTCTATTTACTGATTATGATGCTAAAAGTTATAATTTTGCTGTTAGATATAATGACATAACTAAAAGTAATGAACTTTATGTGATTTTATATAATGATGATAAAGTTAATAATAGTATTCCTGTTGTTCGAGATGCTAATACTGGATTTAAATTATATATTCCTAATAGAGTTATTAGATGTCTCGATACAAGATTGCGTAATGCTTTTGTTGTGTCTAAAGATGATTTTAATATTAATGTTAAATTTGTAGAAGAACGTAATGGTTTTTGTATTATTTATCATATAGATATTGAATAAGGTGAAGCCTAGTACATAATATAGTGTGCTAGGCTTTTCTATTTGTTAGAGGTCTAAAACTATACAGAACACGCTCGTAGATATGATTCTTTTTGCCTGTATTCGATTTTATATATTGAAATGATTAATCTATCACGATAAGATTTGCGTGTCATGTTGAGCCTTAAAATGCGTCATTCTCACTATGATATTTAACATTAAATTCAGCATCATTATTGCTAGTAAATTCCTATTATATTTTTATATTTGTCTTGATAAACAAAAACAAATTATTATGAGTATTAATAAAGTTACTATTGTTGGTATTAAAGGATTCAAAGGAAGTGGTAAAGATACAGTTGCTTCTATGATTAGTTATATCCTTCATGATGGTATTATGAAAGCTAATTATGATACTTGGCTTCTTTATCATAAAAATGGGTTTGTTGAAAATGATGAAATAATTATTCATTTTGCTGATAAACTTAAAGATGATATTGCTGCATTTTGTAATATTGACCGTAAACTTCTAGATAGACAAGATATTAAAGAAGAAAATTATTATAATTTTAAAACTGGTATTGTTTCTACTAATATTAAAGATGCTACTTATGTTGTGGATAAATGTAATGATACTATATTAAAATATAATGACTTATCCTCATATCTTGTTTTATATAATAATAATGTTAGTATTAAAATTAGAGTTCTTCTTCAATATTATGGTACTAACATTATTAGAAATCATTTTTGGAGAGAAGCTTTTATTCGTTATACTATGAATAAAGCATTTGATATAAGAAATAGTAAAGGACAATGTATTATAGCTGATGCTAGATTTGATAATGATGAATGTAAAGCTATCAGAGATTGTGGAGGGATGATAATTAGAGTAGATAGAAAATCTAGTAATGATAATCATGAAAGTCACGAAAGTGAACAAATAACAATTAATAAAGATGATTATGTTATTGATAATACTGGTACTCTTGTTGGTCTTTTTTATAAAGTTCTTAAATTTGTAACTGATTATATGGTATGAAATTACATCCTATTTTTGGTACAAATGCTCTTGCTAGAGTTTGTATATGTTGTGGTAAAGTTATTGGTTATACTCCACTTGGAAATTCTGTTGAAGAAGATGCTAGTAAGAATAAACAAATAGCTGAGGCTATTGTATGTAAAGAATGTATAGATAAGCTTGATAGTGAAACTTGCTTTATAGCTTGTGACATGGATAAAGATAATTATATAACTGCTACTTATGATACTTTATGGATTAGAAATAAAGGTCTTAAAGAGTTTTTTAAAGAGCTTGATTCTATACAGCCTATTAATATTATGCCTAAAGAACATTTTTATACTGTATTTGGTAATGTAATTAAAGATTTTTATAGTAATAAAGAAAATGAAAATAATAGAACCTAAAGTTGAACTTTGGCGTCAAGAAGATGCTAAAGCTCATGTTGCTAGATGTGCTAGAGTTTGTTATGGAAAAGAAACAGGTAATGATGAAGCTACTGTTAAAAGATTAATTAATAGTAAACATTGGAGTATGTTTCGTCATGAAACTTATTATATGATTGCTAATGATAGTGATAAAAGTTTAGAAACTATTATTATTAATTATGCTAATACTATTGGTTTTAGCTATCATTATGAAAAGCATATTTACTATATAACTGTTAATGGTAATTGGGCTTTAGACCATAAAGTACCATTTGAATATTTGTCTAAATATATTGTTCCTATTGAAGATTTTCGTAATACTGAAATTGGATTTCATATGATGAGATATACTTTTTGTGTTGATACACAAATTAGTACTTCTCGTGAATTAAACCGCGTTAGTCCTAATAGTATTGCTGAAATGAGTACTCGATATGTATATAAAGATGGAAGTATTTGTAGACCTCATTGGATAAGCAAAGAAGAAGCTGAATTATTTAATAATGATAATAATGCTGATTTAGATGAAGCTATGAATGTTTATCTTAATGGATGTAAAAGAGATTTTGAAGAATATAAAATTCTTGTAGATAAATATAAAATCCGTCGTCAAGATGCTCGTGGTAAACTTCCTCTTGATACTGCTACTAGATGTATCTATACATATTCGATTAATGAATGGCGTCATATTATTGATTTACGTTATTATGGTACTACTGGTACTCCTCATCCTAATTGTATTATTATAGCTGGTATAATTAGAAATAATTTAATGGAACTTGGATATGACTTCAGAGATTAATAAACTTAAACACTTTCATATTAAAAATTATAGTGATACTAATTTCACTGATGACTTAAATGATGGTGAAGAATTTCTTTATACTACAATTAGAATTAAAGATGATAAAGAAGTAACACTTCTATGTAAATATGTTAAAAATAAACATATTGAAGTTTGTCCTAATTGTATATTTAATAATTATCTTTGCTATGGTCTTTTATGTAATATCGTTGTTCTTAAAGTAGTTAAAGATGAAGAAATGAGAAATAATAAATAAATTATTAACTATTTAAATATTAAAGTTATGAGAATAAGATTTTATGCTTTTAATAACCGTTTTAGAACTACTAAAAATACAGAAGTTATTGTATTTGAAAAAGGTGGATTTGTTGGAAATCTTGGTTTAAGTAAAAAACTATGGAATAAACATGTTGAAGTTGTAAGAAAATATAAAACTGATACAGATAAAATGACAGCTAGTGATTATACTCATTTATTTGGATATTTGAATCCTTATTATCGTACTGCTTATTCAATTCCTAAACGTAAAAGATAATGGCTAGTATTTATAATATTACTGCTGAACTTGAGGATATATTTCTTGAGTTGGAAGAAAATGGAGGTGAATTAACTCCTGAACTTGAAGAACGCCTTGCTATTACACAAGATAATCTTAAATCTAAACTTGATGGTTATCGTAAAGCATATACTGTACTTAATCTTGAAGCTGAATCTTGTAAAAAAGAAGAGCAACGATTAGCTGTTCTTCGTAAAACTAAAGAAAACAATGCTGAAAGACTTAAAGGAGTTATGCTTGATGCTGTTATTGCTTATGGAGATTTAGGTAAGTCTGGTAATAAAGTTATTAATTTAGTTGATAGTAAACTCTATACTAAGAATAGTAAATGTGTTGAGATTGATGAAAATCTTAATCAAATATTTATTGATTTAGTTCTTGAACATTTACAATCTCTTTGGGATAATGATATGATTGATAGTAATTTCTCATTTAGTAGAGATGTTCTTCTTGAACAAATTAATGATAAATTTACTGAAAGATATCCTGAACAATCTGTTAGACTTAGAGAAGAAACTGGGGGTTATTTTACTCTTGATGATTTAGATTATATTAAAG
>PPYE01107636.1_pt1 | contig 13784 bp, 6 predicted proteins | sample 1559881 | NCBI WGS metagenome assembly PPYE01 (sample SAMN08240022, study PRJNA423297) | Human gut metagenome, whole genome shotgun sequencing project.
GGGGAGGGAAGGGCTGGGGAAAATTTCCCAAAAAAGGTTACACTTCCCCCTTGAACAAACGTGTAAATAACGATAATTCGATACATATTTCGCTCTGATTTGACTAAAGGCTACACAGGCTGCCATCAAGTCGCCTCGCGGCTGATTTGCCAGCGAGTATAACCATTAAGTTGAATTACGAACAGGCTCGCGCCTGTCAAAATTCGCGTGGTTGCGTACTTTGGCCGGGGAATTGGAAAGACCTGACAGTTAAGGTTCTTCTATAAATCCTATCAAGTCCCGAATTGCTTGTATCTGCAATTCGGGACTTTTTGTTTTATTTTGCCCTGTTTTGTACATTTTCCTGAAAATGTACACGGTTTGATGGGTCAGACAAAAAAAGCGCATACCCTTCGGTGTGCGCTCGGATTTCACGTCTGCGTCGATTCCCGCAGGCTTACCTGGTAACCCAACTCCATGCGGGTTTCAACAGGCTGCCCCTGCAAGGCGCACAGCAGCTGCTGCGTTGCTTTTAAGCCAAGGATATCCGCATTAAACTGCACGGCGGAGATGGGCGGCACGGTATTGACCAAATTCTCATTATCATACAGCGACGCCAGCCGGATATCCTGCGGCACGCGCAGGTTCAGCTGCTTGAGCATATTCAGCGTCAGCTGTGCCAGCCGTTCGTCCATGCACAGGATGCAATCCGCCCCGCGCTCTACAGCCTGCTGCACAGCCTCCATGTGCAAATCGTCGCTTTCCAGCTCCAAAAACAGCAGACTTTCGTCAATTTTTTGCCCCATCTTGACATAAGCCTGCCGGAAGCCCTCCAATCGGGATTGGTTGACGGTGTACAGCATACTGCCGCCCAGCAGCGCGATATGCTTCATGCCCTTCATCAGCAGCAGACTGGTCATCTCACGGCAGCCGCCCACCTGGTCATGGTCAACGGAAAGTACCTGATCGTCCTCCGGCTGACCGATGGCGACAAACGGCACCTTGCGCGCCTTCAGCAGCGGGATCAAGGGGTCACGCTCCAGTGTGCGGGTCAAGATCAGACCATCGATTTTGCGGTTATCCAGCAGTCGTTCCACAGGACGGGTTTCGTTTTCGCCCACCAGCGTCAGCAGGACATCGTAGTCGGAATCCCCGGCAACCTGATAGACAGAGCGCATCACCTTGCGCAAAAAGGGCAGCTCAAAGTCGGAAAATTGCGTGGAAATCACCAGCGAAATATTGTAGGAGCAGCGCTTCACCAGCCCGCGCGCCATCATACTGGGGGTATAGTTATGCTTTTTTACATAGTCCAGCACGCGTTGGCGGGTTGCTGCGCTGATGCGCCCGTTGCCGGATATGGCACGGGACACGGTTGTCTTGGATACGCCAAGCGCCTGCGCGATTTGCGTGATATCGATCGGCTTGTCGTTCTTCAGCAAAGGTGACATGGTCTCTCATCTCCGATATGTATTTACCCTTATCATAATCGTTTTTTGCCGAATCATCAATTATTTCTTGCGTAAAGCTTCCCCTTGCACAGCCCTCACACCGTTCGTCTGCACAGTTTTTTGCGTAATTTACGGCACAGGGCGCGTATCTCCTGCGCGGTTTCGGCGGTGCATGGCTCGGGCGCAAACTGTGCCGCCTGTACGGCATCCAGCAGGTGCTGCACGGTTTTGCGGTCCGTCTGCGGGCAATGCGTTTGCAGAAATTCCGCAAATGCCGCTTCGTCAGAGGACACCTCCGCCGCCAGCCCGCAGCGCCGCATCTTGCGATGGAGCGCACAAAATTCCGCCTGTACGGTCTGCAAAGGTGTGCGCCTTGCACGGCGCAGAAGCGCCAAGGCCAAGACGAGCAGCAGCAAAACCGTAGGCAGCACCCACAAAAGCGGGACGCTTTGCGGCGTTTCGGCAGGGGAGTCGGCCTCCTGCTGCGCGAGCAGGGGTGTATCACTGTCTGCGGCATTTTGCCCTGCCTGTGCGGCATCGGCGGCAAGCTCGCCCTCGGTCAGTTCGGCTGTCATACCGGGGGTGACCTCCAGCGGCGTCCAGCCCTGCCCGGAAAGGTAAATCTCTGCCCAGGCGTGGGCGTTATCGTCCTGCAAAACAGCACGGCAGCTGCCGTCGCCCGCAGCGGTAAACAGACTTTGCGGTGCGGCGTAGCCTACCACATATCGGGCGGGCAGCCCCACCATGCGGCACAGCAGCACCGCTGCCGAGGCAAACTGTGTGCTGCTGCCCGCGTGGCTCTCGCTCAGGAAATACAGCAGCGGGTCGGTGTCGTCGGGTGTCTCGGCGTCCGCGCTGTAACGGCAGTGCTCGTTCAGCCAGCTGCGCACCAGTGCGCGTCGGCCATCGATGTCATCATCCCTGAGTTTGCGCTCCTTCACCAGCGCAGCCAGTTCCTTGTCTATGGCATCGTACCCGGCACCGTCGGGCACATCCAGGCAGCGCGCACGAACATATCCGGCGTAGGCGCTTTCCAGACGGTCCAGCACCCCCGCGTCATCATCGTCACGGGCCGCCAGCAGCTCCTCTGCCTGTTTGCGCGGAAAATAGTAGAACATATCGTCCTGCACGGTCTGCCCCGCTATGGCTCCGTCGCCGTCCGGCGTGTAGTAGTCGTTAAAATATGCGTTGTACGGCGCAAACGTGTAGGCATCGTTTGCATGCAGACGCTGTACGGTCATTTGCTGTGGCTGTGCGCCGCTGTATGCCGCGCGCAAAAACGGCAGGTTCGCAATGGCAAGCCGCCCGTCGCCGTCGGTTTTCCAGTTTGCTGCGGCACTGTCGAAGGCAGCGGCATTCCCTGCCTGCCAGCTTGTGCCGTCATAGTCCACGCCGATAAACCCGCGCAGGTAGACGGTCTCCTCCGGCTTAGCGTCGGTCGTGACCATTATATCCTCCAGCCCCGTCAGCGCCAGGCCGTCGCCCCGTGTCAGGCTACCGTCCTCCACGCCGCCCGCAGCAGCGCTGACATGGAAATTCAGTGCCCCGCCGCTGATTTTCGGCAGCCACTCGATCGCCGCGCTCAGCCCGGCCGCGCAGACTTTGTCGGTCACAGGCTGCAGCGCGTTCAAGGGCAGCATCAGCACGGGGCGCAGTGCCAGGGCAGGCAAAAACAGCACCGCGCAAATGGCAGCCATGCCGACACCGGCCAGCCTTTGGTTTATGCGGTGGGTCTGCAGGTTGGCGGCATAGACAGCGGAACCCTTGCCGCGCCACAGTCGTTTGCGCACCAGCGACCGCGCCGCCGCACAGCTTCCCAACCAGCCCGGCAAAAGCAGCAGCCAGCCCAAAACGGCACGGCCCGTCCCCGCCAACAGCGTGAACACCACGATCGGCAGAAGCACCGCCCCCAGCAACAGCGCGTCGGTGTGGCGGGCTGTCAGCGCGGCCAAAAACATTGTAAATGGCACTGCCGTCAGCAGCGCAAACAGGCCCATCTGCGCCGAAACCGGCGAGGTGGACACCACAAAATTTGCGTTGAAGCGTGTATTCAGGCACAGCCTGACGGCATCCGCGCACTGTGCCGCACCGGCCAAAAACGGCTGCTGCACGGCAAACAGCAGCACCAGATACCCCACGGCCAGCGCCAGCGCCGCGCCGTAACGGCTCGCCTTGGAAAGCGGGACGCGGTGCAGTGCCGGCCACGCCGCACACAGTGCCGCCACGCCAAGCCACACCCAAATCGGCAATGCCAGTGCAAACGCACCGTTCAGTGCCGTCAGCAAGCCCAAGGCCAGCAGTTCCGAAAGCAGCAGATCCGCCGCCGTTTCCGCCATGGGGTGGGCAGCGGCCTTGGTGCGGGGCAGCAGCACACGGTCCACAAATACCAGCCCCGTAGCGGGGTCGGTGTCCTTGCGGCGGGTCAATCTGCGCAGTCGCTTTACGGCGGCCTGCCCAAAGTGCAACAACTGCTGCGGCGCGTCGGCCCCCTCTGCCAAAACGCTGCCCGCAGGGTCAGCGCGGTAGGTTGCGCCCAACGGCACGCGCACGGTCAACTCGCCCACGCGGGCGGTCAGTTTCCAGTGGATCAGCTTCGGTGAATCGCCTGCACGGTAGGGGCGCAGATCATAAACGCCGTCGGTCAAATCGCAGCCCGCCGCAGTCACTTTTTCGGCGCAGTTCTGCGGTTTTGTGCCTGCGCCGTCGTCCTCGCCCTCGGCGGGGGGCAGCACACACAGTTCTCTGCTTTGGGGCGGCACGGCGCAGTGCGCGGCAAACAGCCCCAACGGGTCGCGCACGGTGGCTTCCCGCACACGGAACCGCCACAGACCGCTTTTTGCTGCGCGCAGGGTCACGCGCAAATCGGCACACTGATGCGGGGCCAGCATCGCACCGCAGGGCAGTTCAATGGCCGTTCCGCTTTCGGCGTCCACAGCCTGCAAAACGACACGCAGCTCCGGCACGGGCCGCCGCCCGTTGTTGTGCAGTTTCACCAGTACGGCAAAATCCTCGTCGGGGTGCACGGGGCGGGCAGGCAGCTGCAGCGTTACCGTCACATCCCTGCGCAGTGTGCGGACATACCACGCCAAAAAGCCGACCAGCAGCACCGCCAGTGACGCCAAAAAGACCGCAAACGACGTGCGGCTGACCGCCGCCGCGGCAAACAGCACGGCCAGCAGCAGCGCGCAGCCCACCTTACCTGCCATGGAACGGTTTCTCCGGGCGGGGGCGCGGCACGGTGTGCAGAACATCGTCAAGGATATTCTGCACTGTATCGCCGCCGGTGCGGGCCTGTTCGGTCAGGCACAGACGGTGGCGGGCTGCATCGGCAAAAATCGCGGTAATATCCTGCGGGGCCACATAATTGCGCCCGCCCAGAAAAGCCGCCGCGCGCGCCATACCGGCCACTGCCAGCGATGCACGGGGCGAAAGCCCCAGCATCAGGCGGCTGTCCTGCCGCGTCGCGCGGGAGAGTTCCACGATATACCGTCTGATTTCATCGCTCATATATACTTCGTCTACCTGCTGCTGCATAGCCAGCAGGTCGTTTTTGTCCATCACCGGCTGCACACGGTCCAGCAGGGCGCGTCGCGGCTGGCGGGACAAAATCTCCATTTCCGCCTCCGCATCGGGGTAGCCCATGACCACGCAGACCATAAAGCGGTCCAGCTGGGATTCCGGCAGCATCTGCGTACCCACCGAGCCGACGGGGTTTTCCGTTGCAAAAACGGTAAACGGCTGCGGCAGAACGCGCGTCACGCCGTCCACTGTGACGGCGCTTTCCTCCATGACTTCCAGCAAGGCGGACTGGGTGCGGGCGCTGGTACGGTTGATTTCATCGGCCAAAAACAGGTTGCACATCACCGCGCCGGGGTGGTACACAAATTTGCCGGTTTCCTTTTGGTACAGCGAGAACCCCACAATGTCGGACGGCAAAACGTCCGGCGTGAACTGCACACGGTTTTGGGTCAGATCCATAGCGCGGGCAAACGCCTGTGCCAGCGTGGTTTTGCCCACGCCGGGGATATCCTCAATCAGCACATGGCCGCGGGCCAGTATCGCCATCATGATTTTCAGCACGACTTCCGGCTTGCCCAGCACCGCCTTGCTTACCTCGGCTGTAACGGCCAGCGCCTTTTCGTTGATATTCTGCATGGGTCAATCCTTTCTATGCCTGCGCCAAATCAGCATACAGCCAATCACGGCGGCAATCAGCAGGCATCCCGCCCACAGGGCGTTGTTTTCCAGCCAAATCACCCAGTTGGAGTACGCGCCGCCCGCGTTTTCGCCGCCGCCCTCGTGGGGCAAGGGAGTGATACTTTCGGGGGTGACTTCCTCCAGCGCGGAGGTACCGTCGGCCTCCACCGTCACTTGGCGCGGTGCGGCGTCCCAGGTTTCGTCACACTCGGCCAGGTCTGCCGCATGGGTGGCGGCCTCTGCGTCGGGGTCGCGCTCGGCTATCACCAAGTAGCGCTGGGTGTTTTGGGTGTAGGGGTGGCAGGTCGTCAGGGTAAGCAGGTCGCGGCCGGGCTGTATCAGCACGGCGTTTATGTCGTCTGGCTGTATAATTTTCAGCTCGCACACGCGGTAAACCAGCGTGTCCCACGGCGTTGTCAGGGTAATTTTGTCGCCGATTTGTATCTGCTGCACGTTGCGTAGCATTTCCGCGCCGTAATAGCCGCGGTGGGCGGCAATGACGGTGTTGGTGTTTTCGCCGCCCAGCGGCATGGAGGTCTGCCCCAGCAGCGCGCCGCCGCGGGCCATGTTGGCCGCGTTGGCCCCCAGATAAACAGGCAGTTCCAAGTCCAGACGCGGTATCCACAGCGCGGCGATAACGTCGTCGGGCAAGCCGCAGCCCGTCAGGTCAAAGGCGGGGGTCTCGTAGGCAAAGGGGTCTTTCAGGCCGCTTTGGCCTTGGGCAAAAAGCTGTTGGTTGTAGGCCAGAAACGCATCGTACAGTTCGGGGTAGGCGCGCGCTGGTTCGGCGGCGGAGGTTTCGGGCGCGGCGGGGGCGGCAGCTTCGGCGGCCTGCACAAATTTTTGCACGGTTTTTGTGCTTTTCTGCTCCGTCAAATATCGGCTGACCGTGGGCTGCAGCATCAGCCCAACACCCAGCAAAATTGCCAGCCATGCAAAAATTTGCAGAAACAGGCGTTTCATCAGTCTTCCTCCTCGCGCTTTTTGCAGCGGTGCAACAGCAGCAGCAACAGCAGCGCCTCGCCGCCGATAACCACACTGCCCGTCACGCTGATCCACGGCCAGGCGTCCACAATGCGCTTTACCACGTTGCCGGTATTCAGCTGTTGGTACTGCACGGTCTGCGGCGTGTCGGGCTGCTCGTCCTCTCCGGTATACGGCACACGGGCGCCGCGCACAAGCATACGGTGGGTGTTAATGGCGTAGGGCGTGCAGGTGACCAGCGTGCAGTAGTCCCCGCCGGGGATAATTTCCAGATCCTCGGTGTTTTCCGGCTCCACGACCTTGACCTGGTCTACCTGATACGCCAGCACCTCGTCCATGATGTGGAGGTAAAAACGGTCGCCCTCGCCCAGCTTGTCCAGGTCGGTAAACAGTACCGCCTCGGCCAGACCGCGGTGCCCCGTCAGCACACTGTGGGTGCCCGCGCCGCCCAGCGGATAGCTGGAGCCTTCCAGATGTCCGACGCCCTTTACCAGCACATCGTCGCTTGTGCCCTCATAAATGGGCAGGTTTACGTCAATTTTGGGTATGGTAATGTAGCCAAGGCTCTCGCCCACGTCCAGCATATCCACATAGCTTGTGCCGATGTCGTCCGCTTCGCCCGCCGCGTCGCGGTCGATGGCATTGTTCAGCTGTTGGTTGTAGCGGCGCGTAGCCTCCTTGGCGGCGTCGATTTTCTCGGCGTCCATCGACTGCACGGTGTCGTTGTAGCTTTCAATGACCGAGCTTGCGTGGCGCTGTGCCACCGCGTTGCTGACAACGGGGTACATGGCCACGCCGATGCCGGAGACGATCATCAGCGCCGCAAAGCCAAGTTTTAATTTGACGGTGGTTTCCATTGCAAAGAGCCTTTCTGTAAAGGGTTGACGCACTGCCACAACCGCCCATAGGGGAAGAACCGTTTCCGGCCCTTCCCCTATGGATTACCCGTTTATTTTGCTGTGGGTGTTTGGATGGTGTGCATTACGCACGGTTGGATTTCTTTTTCAGGCTGAACAGAACGCCGACGCCCGCCAGAACCAGCAGCACACCGATACCGCTGAACAGCAGCGTACCGAAACCGCCGGTGACAGGCAGCGTAAAGCCCTTGCGGTTGATGACTTTGGCAACAGCAAGTGCCTGGTTCGTGGAGTCGCCATTGGCATTGGTGAATGTGGTTGACGTAACCGTGCCATGCTTAACCAGATTGCCACTGGCGTCATATACGTTGGTCTTTTGCCAAGTAGTTGTGGCGGTAACATCCAGCTTAACCTCAACAGGCTTTGTCAGCAGGTTATAGCCCTTAACCGTCTTGGTTTCGACCAGATAGTAATCACCATTGGCAAGACCATGGGTGTAGTTGGTGGTGTTGGTAGAGTCAGACGTATCAATGATGCCGCTTGCGTTAGTTGTCAAGCTAGACTTTACAAGAATCCAGCTTTTAGCGCTGTTAAGACCTGCTTTTTTGACGGTTTCAGCATTTACAATAGGCGTTTCTCCCGTCTTGGCTTCACGGTACAGGTCAAACACAACGCCGGGCAGTGGAGTAGTTCCGTCTTCCGTTGTCTTTTTCACCTTGATGCCAAAGCTGTACATAACAGCGCTGTCCTCAATGGTGTTCGTGGTAGTTCCGGGAGTATTGTCGCTATTGATTTTATTGGTGTATGTAAGTTTTGCGTTATTCGAGTTGCCGTTGCCGCCGACTACAGCGGAATCCTTTACAACAGCGTTGTAGGTAATGGTCACCGTGTGTCCGGCACAAGCCTTTACCGTGTTAGAAGTGAGAATGAAATCAATCTTGAATCCATCTGTGCCTTCGGCTGCAACCGTATAATCCGTGCCACTCGTCAAGGCTGTTGTGCTGTCTTTAATTTTGATGCTGCCTACATTATCCTTCAAACCCGTCGGCGTGTCGGTGACGGTAAAGGTGGAAAGTTTCTCAATGTTCTTCGGGACTTCAATCGTGATTTGGTAAGGAACGGTATCGCCGACACCGTACGGGGCATCCTGCGCCCAACTGTCGCCTTTTTTGACTTCCTTCTTCATATCGGGGCGGTGGTTGGCAACTTGAATGGTTGCATTAGGAGTGGCTGTATTTTCGCCTACCTTAATCTGACCATCATTCTGCACGGTAAAGTAGTGGTATTCCGCATCCAAGATATAGCCCTTGTTAGCAGAATCACCGCTGTATGCATCCTCAAAAATGCGGTAGTCGCCTTGCGAAAGCCCTGCAATTGTAATTTTACCGCTTGGGTCCGTTGTCAAATCGTAGGGGTTGCCATTGCTATCGTTTGCAGTAATGTCTGTCCAATTTGCGCCATTCTGTTCCTGTAGCTTGAACTTAACACCCGCCAACGCGACCTCAGAACCACCGCCGGTATAGCCCTTTTTCTCAATCGTGACTTGACCGTACGCGGTGCTGTTTTTCGGGTAAACGTGGACATCATAAATCCAGTCCGTCAGCTTGTTCGTGGTATCATTATCAGCAATGCGCGTCATAGGTACAGAAACCAAGAACGGGTCAGCAGGGGACGTGACCTTATCGGGGGCGCTCGTTTCAACAACCAGATACAGACCGAGGTCAAGGCCGTCTTTTTTGGCTACACCAATATCGGTTCCAGAAGTTGCGGTTGTAACCGTGTCTATCTTGCTGCCATTAACTGTGATTGCGCCAGTTGCTGAATCCTTTGAATAATACTTACTTGCATCTATCTTGGAAAAGTCTTGACCAATCGCAGCCGCTTGACCGCCATAATAGGCTTTCAGCCATTCCGCATTCTGCACCATGTAAATCTCAAAAGTTACCCCGCCCAGCGGCTTTGCGTCTGTGGGCGCGGCTTCGCCCTCGGCACCGGTACCCTGTTTGGGCGTTGCTCCCGGTGCAGGGTTATACTCATACTTATGAATCGTAATGCTGCCCGTTTTGCCCGATTCCCAAACAGGCGTACCATCTGCCAGCCTCGTCGTTCCCGTCGCCCCTGCCGTCGTCGCCCCTTCCGCCATGGCGGGCATGGCGCAAAGGCTCAGGGTCAGGGCGGCGCTGAGGATTGCGGTAAATAAACGTTTTAGTTTCATTTTGATGCATACCTCTTTTTTCTATGTTGGTTTGTGTAGAGGGGTGGGGGTCAGGAACGTTTGCCCCCTCTCTTATAGCGGAACACCAGCACCAGCAGCACAGCCACCAGTGCGGGCAAACCTATCAGCAGCCACAGGCTGGGTGCGTCCGCGCCCGTATGCGGCAAGGTAAAGCCCTTGCGGTTGTAAATGGTCAGGGCAATGTTGTACACGCCGTCGGCACCTGGGGTTATCTTGCCAAACGTCTCGTCGCCGCGTCGGCATTGCCCGTCCGCTGTCAGCGTAAACTCGATGGGCTCGGCCAGCAGGGTGTAGCCCTCGGCGGTCTTGGTCTCGGTTAGGCGGTAGCTGCCGGGGGTCAGGTCTGCAAAGGTAAGTTCGCCTGTACCCGCGGCGGTCGTGCCTGTTTTCGGCGTTTCAATCGGTACAGTGTTCAGCTTTTCCAGCTTGAACTCCACGCCGCCCAGCTTTATGCTATTATCCTGTGCGTCCTGCTTTGTGATAACCAGCTTATATTTGGCATCTTGCAGTTGGTTGGTCAGGGTCAGCGTTTTGTTGGTCGAATCGCCTGTGACGCGGGTGGTATTGAGAACCTTGTACTTCTTGCCGTTGATCTCAATCACATCGCCATCCGCGCCGCCGTAAAATTTCCCATCTGCCGACGCGCTTTCCAGCACGCGGTAGGTGTAAGCGACACGCGCACTCTCCGACTTGCTCGCATCGTACTTGTCCAACCCGGTAAACTGTTTGGTCCAGCCTTCGTAACCGTCGGGTTTTTTCAGCTCTACGCTTTCATACCCCGGAACCGTCCGCCAGCTGTCTGCAATGTTCGGTGTTTCGGTGCGCTGCAGTTGCAGGTAAATGGCTTTGGGCAGGTCGGCTTGCGGAATGTCCGTCGTACCGTCCTGCTTTTTCCACTCTTTTTTGACCGCTATGTCAATCAGTTCGCGGGCGGTGTTTACAAACGTTGCCGTTACAGCGTGCGCTTCGCCCTCCGCAATGGCGCCGTACACCTTTACGCCGTCCGCGGCAACAGCGCAGTCTTTGCCGCCCTCGAAGGACACCGATTTCAGGCTTATGCCCGTCTGCGCATTTTCCGACACAACAAACCGTGTGCCGACAGGGATTTTGTCGATCACGATCTCGCCGTAGTACTCGTCACCGTGTTTTTCCACCGTGCAGGTGTACTCTTTCGGCGGGATTATGCCGCCGAGGCTTTGGCCGCCAACATCGCCGAATTGGACGGTAAAGGTAAATTCTTGGCCTTCCAGTGTCTCGTCCTCGGCGGGAACCTTGCGTATAATCAGCTTGCCTGTCTTGACCTTGTTGTTGAAAACCACTTTCAGCTTGGTCAGCTCGTTACCATCGGCCGAGCTTCTGTAAGAGCGAAAAACCAGTGCAGTGCTCGGCTTTTTGGCCTCTGTGTACTCGTTCTTGGTGTTGTGTCCGTCAAGGATTTCATCAACCGCCTTTTCCGTTCGGCCATCGTTCGGGGCGGTGCCGCTGATGTTTTGCAACGTGTTAACCTCGCCCGTCGTAACAACGTTACTATTGCCGCTTACACTTGTAACAGGTACGTCGTTTTCGTATACCGTCCAAGTTGTATCGTACAGTTCGGGATCAATCTGCTCTTGCAAGGCTATGTAGCTGCCGCGGCGGAACTGGTCATTAAAGGTAACGGTTTCACCGTCCTGCAGCAGGAACCGTCCGTTTTCATCCACAACGTCGCCGTTGCCAAGGTTGGAGGAAAACACCGCAAAGGCCGCGTTTTCCAGCTTACCGCTTTCGGCAGAGCCATAGTCGGGGACGTCGTACTGCGCGGTGGTAAAGCCTGTTTGTTTCGGCAGGGTCGGCGCACTGCGGAATGTAAAGTTGCGCAGGTAAATGCTGCGGTTATAGTTATCGCCCACCGTAATTCTTGTAAGCTGATTGTTGAAAGCCTCATCTTTTTGCAGGGAGTTCAACATCAGCCGTATGGTGTACCACGTCCCCGGGTGCAGCGCGGTCGCCGCGCCGTAGACATCGCTGCTTTGCAGCCCCTTGGTGCCAAGGCAGCCCATTTGCTTGTCGTTTGTGTCCCAAAGCTCCACATACAGGTTGCTCAGGGCGCAGGTATCCTTCGGGTCGCCCTTCACATAGACATCAAAGGTCAGATAGTTGTACGGACTTATATTTATGGCGCTGTCCCATGTCAGTGTGCCGCGGCGCTGGTCGCGGTATAGGCTGGATGGGTCACTTTTATCCGATGACCACAGCACGGCGCTGCCTTTGCCTACACCCTCCGGCAGGGACTCATAGCTTAGTCCCGTGGCCGAACTGTATACGGTTTCCGGAAGTTCGTATTTATCAATCTTCGGGGTGTAAGTAGCTGTCGTTCCGTAGTGGGTGGCCAGATTTTGGATGTTGAAGGTGAAAATTTTCTGGTTTTTGAAACTCTCTTGGAACAGCGGGTTCACATCCGAAACATCGACCTGTTTTTCGACCTGCAACTCGTTATGGTCGGGGAAGTTGAACGCCAGCGCCATGTTGGACTCCCACATACCGCGCTCCATATAGAACATGGTCAGGGTGTGGGTGGATTGTTTTTTAAGGGTTTTGGTGGTGCCCCTCTTATTGTACGTGATCGATTGGCCGTTGTATTTGACGGTTTTGGCTGTTTCGCCGGCCCCATACCCCTTGTAGACCATGGTATCATTTTGGTCGGTGTTCTTGTTGGAGCTAACGTAGGGGGTTACGGTGTTGTTTGCACCAAATTCCAGCAGACCGGACGCTTTACCGTGCGCGCCGCCAACATCCAGCATCAACTCGCCGTCAATGTAGACCCACACGTCATCGTCGCCGGAGAAGAAGAACTTGATAGGAACTTCAATGTTCCTGCCGCTGGTGTCTTTTCCTACAACAACATTGCCGTCCTCTGTAAGCGTAAAGTCAAATTGCAGCTTGGCACCAAAGCCGTAGTTGTATTGGGACGCCCCGACTGTGCTGACTGTTTGGTTAAACGGGAAAAAGCCGTAGGTGCCATTGGCACTGTTTGGTGACGAAATGTTTTGTGATTTGCTGTCCGTGGTGGGGTTGCCGTCACCATCTTTGGGGGATTCCAGATAATACTTGCCGTCGGTTTGGTTCTGCTTCAAATACAGAGAGCTTTTGCTGCTGTCATAGTACCAATATTCGGCTTTGCTCTCCGGGTCGCTATCGGACGTATTGTTCGGATCCTGCGCAAAAACGGCTTTTTGCTTGAGCGGGAAAGAAACATCCTCGTACACCTTGCCCAGCACGGTGTTAAAGGCGTTTTTGCCTTGCAGGAAGTCCTTGTTAAAGTGCGGGTCAGCCAGCGCATCTGTTGTGGAGCCTGTGGAATTCTTGGTTCTTAACAGCGGCAGTCCGTCTGCCGTGTCGTCAGAGGTCTTGCTTTCCACAAGGCCCTGGAAGGTGCGGCTGTAATCGGAGCTTTCATTACCATTATCATCCAAGGCCGAGTTATTCACGGCCATAAAGATATTGTATTTGGAACTACCCTCAGCGCCCCAGCCGTATAGGTTCATACCATCGGCAACGGTTGCAAAGGGGTCGCCCCAGCCTGACTTTTGGAAATGCCCGATATAAAGCGGGTATTTTACATTGCCGTTTGCAGTGTAAGCACTGCTTAATGCGCGGTTGAACTGCTCAAAAGTGACGTACCCGCGCTGGGAAGATGTGGTCACCCACGAGTAAGTGTCACGGTTCAGGCCGTTCAGCTCGTAGTCGGTGTAGTAATCGTACAGGGTGCTTGTGATGTACTTTGTGCCCGGCTCTTGCTCAAACTTGTCGCTTGCAATATCCACAACGGTGGTATTTTTGCCGCTTTCGGCATCGCGGACAGAGGCTTTCTCGCCCCAGTAGCCGTCACGGCTGCCGTCCGTGTAGGCCGACGGGTCGCCGTCGTCGGCAAAGAAGCAGGGTTCTTGCAGGGCTGGGGGGATTTCTGCCGTGCTGTACTTCTTGGTCTTGTTGTATGCGGGGGCGTTTTGGTCATTCGTTGTGGAGAATTGCACCGCGGTGTAAGTGCCCTCAGGAATCTCGCAAGACCACAGCTTGCGGTTGGCGGGGGTGTCGGGGGAGGGG
>PPYE01131170.1_pt1 | contig 13783 bp, 10 predicted proteins | sample 1559881 | NCBI WGS metagenome assembly PPYE01 (sample SAMN08240022, study PRJNA423297) | Human gut metagenome, whole genome shotgun sequencing project.
CTCGTACGGATAAAATCACTTTTATCCAGTGGAAATACCTGTGTCTTATCCTGAAGTCTCCTAAATGACGCACTGCCGATGATTCTGTGATAATCTTTTTCGAATTCACTTCTAAGGTCTGCATCACCATATTTTTGACTCTTGTATCTGTTCTGTCTTTGACGTTTTGTTGATAAAAGCCTTGTCCATTCCATTTTCTGCTCCTCCTTCATATTTTAATCTACAAAATTTGCCACCGGAAGTTCCTGTAGGCGGCAGCTTCTCTTGCATCCCCTTGTACAAAAAGTGTCCAGCCGGAGATCCGGCTGAACACCTTATTCATAACATTTTCTTTCTATGTTCATTCAACACTAATCCAGATAGATCGGCGGCTCATAATCTTTTCCGAGAAGTGCCTTTTTACGTTCCTGATATCCAAGGAATGCCCACTCCGTCATATCTGTCCACTGATGTTTTCCTCTGTCATATACCTGTACATAGCCGATTCTCTTCGGATGCATTCTTACGCTGTTTGATTCATATTCATGTCCTGTGTAAGGATTAAGTTCACCTTTACTGAGATCCTCTTCATCGGATGTGAATAAGTCTTCTTCATTTTCCTGCGCATACCGGCTCTGATATCCGTTATTCTCATAACCGGAGGTCTCATCAGCTGCTGCATATGTTTCCTCCTGTTCCGGTTCCTCCGGCATAAATTCTTCTGCAAGTTTCTCTGACTCACCGTCTCCCGAATAATCAAACTCATGATACTGGATTTCCGGCTTTTCTTCTTTTGCCGGTTCTTCATGCGCTGATTCTTCTTCATGCTTTTTACGTATTCCGAAGAGCGCTCTCCATCCATGCGCTTTCTTCTCCGGTTCAACTTTCTTCGGCTCCGGTTTTTCCGGTTCCTCTGGCTCTTCTACTTCCGGTTCTGACTCATGAGCTGGCTCCTCTGCATATTTCGGTTCCGACTCATAAGCCGGCTCCTCTGTATATTCCAGCTCACTTTCATAGGCTGGTTCTTCTGTATATTCCGGCTCTGCTTCATACACTGGTTCTTCTGCATACTCTGGCTCTGCTTCATACGCCGATTCTTCTGCGTATTCTGGCTCTGCTTCATACGCCGGTTCTTCTGCGTATTCTGTCTCTGCTTCATACACCGGTTCTTCTGCATATTCTGGCTCTGCTTCATACACTGGTTCTTCTGCATATTCCGATTCTGACTCATACACTGGTTCTTCTGCATATTCCGATTCTGACTCATACACCGGCTCGTCTTCATATACAGGTTTCTCAGCATGCTCCTCTACACCCGCTGCAGGTTCTTCTTCACTTACAGTCACCGACTCTTCTGCTTCCGGTGTCACAGCTTCCGAACTTCCGGTTTCTTCCACCGGCTCCTGTATCTCTTCTTCCTGCTCTTCTATTTCTGTGGCAGGTTCTGCTGTCGCTTCTTTCTCTCTTACAAAATCAAATATTGTTTCCTGAACATATTCCGGATCTGGCTCTACAACCTTTTTAGACTTCTTCTTTTTCTTCTTTTCTATTGCATCTAATTCTTTATGAATATCTACAAGCTCACCTATCGTAATATCTCTTTCTTCTGCTTTGGCAGGTGTTTTCTTCTTTTCAGGCTCTGCAATTTTCTGGGCCTTTGAAAGCTTCTCTTCATGCTCCTCATGTTCTTCTAATATATCCAGATAAAACGGACAATCAAGAATCTTTGCGATCATTCGCATATCCTGCTCCTGGAAATTATCTCTGCCAAGACGCTGGGTCAGATTCTGACGCGACATCTTCTTTCCTGTCTGTTTTTCTATCTTCTCTGCAAGTTCTTTGATCGTCATCCCTTTACGGCTCAGAATGATCTTGACCTGTTCTCCAAACGTTAATTCCAACATTCTTTTCCTCCTTATTATTCTTACTCTCCCATACTCTCCTCGTGTGCTTTTTTATGGTTTTGTAAACATTTTTCTATCTTGATAAATCTTTATTTTTCCCTTTTATATTCTAACAAATCACAGAAAACACGTCAACTATGCTTACGTTACATTTCCCCGAAAATGAAGGCTAAAAATGAAGTTTTTCATTCAGTCTTTTAACGGTCTTTTCATCCATTTTGACTATTTTTCTATCATAAGAAATGATTCCATTTACCTCTTCTTCTATATCCGATAATTGTGTGTAAACAGTTGCACTTAATCCACGGCTGATATTCGGAATAATGAGCTTTTTTATCAATTTCTCATAGCCCGCCGTAAGTTCTCTTTTTCTCTTGAACTTTTTATAACCGTAGACCTTTTTCTCGTACATACTATGCTTCGGGATCTGCAGCGAATACCCGCCAAACTCAGTAAGTGCCGTTACCCTCTTTTCCGGTGTTACATGCAAAGGGAAGAAATAATCATGGATGCTTCGTATATCCCCGCACCCCTGATCAAACCAGCCACTCGCAGAATCTGTCAGCCTGTAAGGATCTTCTGCCCTTACTATATCTGTCATCTTCTTCGTCTGAAACTGTCCCCATCCTTCATTAAAAATAACCCATGTAACAATGGATGGATGATTATAAAGCAATCGAACCGTCTCCTTCATCTCTTTTTCAAACTGTCTCTGCCCGGCCGGATCCTGACGTCCCATCAGATGAATCCTGGTATCTTTTGCCCGGATATGCATTCCCTCCATGGTCGTCGCCATATACGTTACATACCAGCTCTTATAATCCCGTCCTCCGTTCACCATATCCTGCCAGACCAGCATACCGATACGGTCGCAGTGATAATACCATCTCTGCGGTTCTATCTTAATATGCTTGCGGATCATATTGAACCCCAGGTCCTTCATCTTCTGGATATCATAGATCATCGCTTCATCACACGGCGGTGTGTATAGACCATCCGGCCAATATCCCTGATCCAGTACTCCCTTTTCAAAATACGGCTCATTGTTCAAAAATATCCTCGGTATTCCCTCTTTGTCATTTTTAACTTCTACCTTACGCATGGCAAAGTAACTTTCTACCGAATCCTCTCCCATCCTCACATGAAGATCATACAGAAATGGATCTTCCGGACTCCAGCTTCTCATATGTGGTATCATGATCACACACGGCTTTCCCGTCTTTCCGGATGCTTTCACCGGCCACATCTTTCTTGCCGTTATCGTAACTTCGTAATCAATATCTTTTATGCCATGTTCTTCTTCCATCTGGATCATTATAGAAGACTGGTCATAAAGAGGTGTGATCTTAAGATGTCCGATATAACACTCTGGAACTTTTTCAATCCATACGGTCTGCCAGATTCCACTCTGTGCCGTATAGAACATCCCTCCGTTTTTAAGTTTCTGTTTTCCTCTGCTATAATAACAAGTCTCCGAATAATCTCTTACTTTTACGGTCAACAGATTCTTTTCTTCTTTTAATGCTTCCGTAATATCATATGAAAATGGAAGATAGCCTCCCACATGCTTTCCCTGTTTCTTTCCATTTATATATACGACCGCACACTGATCTACCGCTCCAAAATGAAGGATCCATCTGCTTCCCTTCTCCGGCTTTACTTCATCCGGAAGCCTTCTCTTATACCATAGATATTCTTCTGGTTTTAACTGTCTGTTTACCCCCGACAATACAGCTTCCGGCGAAAACGGAACCAGGATATCCCCATCCATTTTCTTTGGAAATCCTTTTGTTTCTCTTATTGCATATTTCCATATTCCGTTCAGATTTACATAGCTTTTTCTGCGCATGAGCGGTCTTGGGTACTCCCCTAGTACATTCTTTTCATTTATATTGTCTGCCCATTTTGTCATTAACTGTTTCATGTTCATACACCCCTTTATTAAGCAAGTCTGACTTCGTGTAATCTCCCCTCGATCTCATTATCTGTCGTAATTACCGCGACCCTTGCGTCCCCCTGCTCCAGTTCGTACTCCCTGCACAGATATTTCTCCGGATATTCCTCAGGCTGCTTTTTCAGATATGGTATGCCGTCCTGTCCCCAGGCAAATTCATATGTGCGCATGTCCAGGCCCATTCCTCTTCTGGTTGCTTTCATAAAGCTTTCTTTTAATACCCAGAAGCGGTAAAACCACTCCGCCTGTTCTTTTTCATCCTTCCCATTGCGGATGATCTCACATTCTTCCCGGCAAAAATACCGTTCTGCCACCGGCATCCGCAGCTTTCCCTTCATCTCCACATCACAGCCTGTCTGAACATCTCCACGGTCACTACAGGCACACAATACATATTTTCCCGAATGTGACAGATTGAAAACTGCCGATTCCGGAAGTCTCAGAACCTTCTTCATCTTTTCCCACAATATCCAGGCACCGACACTCCTTGCTTTGTCATCCACATTTTTAAGTTTATCCGCTTTATCTTTTCTCCACTCAGGCACTTTATCATAATATGCCTGATACGTCTCTTCTATTAGTAATGGTGTAATATCTGCTGCCCAAACACTTACCATTTTCCCACTCCTTTTTTACTATACAATTTTAGTCTAACACACTTTTTTAAAAATGAAAGAATTTATCGAATAAAAGTGTTGACAATCAAATCCCATTGCGTTAATATATCATTAGTTTTACGCTTTAAGTAATTAAAGTTTTGCAGTGCGAATATTTTACAGTGCGACTATACTAGACTCACACGGGAAAAGAAATATCACACAGGCACAATTATCATACATGTTGGAGGATATTTATTATGATTATCGTATTAAAACCACGCACTACAAAAGATGATGTTTCTCGTGTCGAGAACATGGTCAAAAAGAGAGGACTTAACACACACGTTGTACAGGGCGAAGAGATGACAGTTATCGGTTGTATCGGTGACACAGCCAAAGTCGATTCCAAATTATTCGAAATTGATTCTGCAGTCGATAAAGTTATGCATGTACAGGAGCCATACAAATTAGCCAACCGTGCATTCCATCCGGAAGATTCCATCATCGATGTATCCGGTGTAAAAGTTGGCGGCGACAACCTGGCAATGATCGCCGGTCCTTGTTCCGTAGAATCTTACGAACAGGTACTTGAAATCGCCCAGGCTGCAAAAGCTTCCGGAGCCAACTTACTCCGCGGAGGTGCATTCAAGCCAAGAACAAGTCCTTATTCATTCCAGGGGCTCGGACTGGAAGGACTCGACATCTTAACAGCTGTAAAAGAAGCAACAGGACTTCCGATCGTAACCGAACTGATGTCAGACAAATACCTCGATATCTTTAACGAGAAAGTAGATCTTATCCAGATCGGTGCACGTAACATGCAGAACTTCGATCTGTTAAAAGAATTAGGACAACTTGACCGTCCAATCCTTTTAAAAAGAGGTCTGAACGCAACTTACGAAGAATGGATCATGTCAGCAGAATACATCATGGCATCCGGTAATGAAAATGTCATCCTCTGCGAACGCGGAATCCGTACTTTCGAAAGCTATACAAGAAATACTCTGGATCTTCAGAGTATCCCGGTACTTCGTAAACTGACACATCTTCCGATCATCGTTGACCCAAGTCATGCGGGCGGTAAATGGTGGTTAGTAGATTCTATGGCAATGGCCGCTGTAGCAGCAGGAGCCGACGGACTGATTATAGAAGTACACAATGATCCGGAATCCGCACTCTGCGACGGAGCTCAGTCATTAAAACCTAAGAAATACGACGAATTGATCAAAAAGGTTTCACAGATTGCAGGTGTTGTCGGCAAGACGATCTAATGCAGATAACCTACCACTGGCAGTTCCTTACGAACGCATGGCGGTTCAGACAAAAACCTTACAGGAGTATATATTATGAAACTTACAGTTAATCTGGAAAAAGACAGTTATCCTATCTATATTGAAAATAACATATTATCCCAGGCCGGAGATTACATCCGAAAGATCTACCACGGAAAACGCATTATGATCATTTCCGATGACAATGTATTTCCGTTATATGGTGACCGGCTGATCCATACATTGGACTCCACTTACGAATGTCACCATCTGGTACTTCCTCACGGTGAATCAACCAAGGATTTCCAGACACTTCCGACTGTCTACAAGGCAATGCTGGAGGCAAAGATTTCCCGTAGTGATCTGGTCATCGCTCTTGGCGGCGGTGTCATCGGTGATCTTGCAGGATTTGCCGCTTCCAGTTATCTAAGAGGTGTAAGACTGGTACAGATCCCAACTTCACTGTTGGCGCAGGTTGATTCTTCTGTCGGTGGAAAAGTCGCAGTAGACCTTCCGGAAGGCAAGAATCTGGTCGGCGCATTCTATCAGCCTTCACTGGTGCTGATCGATCCACTGGTACTTAACACACTGAAGGAACGATTTATCAGCGATGGTATGGGAGAGGTTATCAAATACGGCTGCATCAAAGATGCGGATTTATTTAGTACCTTGGAATCACACAGTTCTTTTGAAGATTTAAAAGAAGAACTGCCTGCCATCATCACACGCTGTGTAGATATCAAACGAATGGTTGTAGAAAATGATCAGTTTGACACAGGTGAGCGTATGTTACTGAATTTCGGACATACACTGGCTCACACCATTGAACAACATTTCCATTATCAGCGGGAAAGTCATGGCGAAGCCGTTGCCATCGGCATGTATCAGATCACCAGGATTGCCGAAGAAAAAGGATTAACACCAAAAGGAACTGCAGAACGTATCCAGAAGGTTTTAAAGACCTACGGACTTCCTTTTGAATGCGGTCTCACTCTTGGGACATTAACCGAAGCGATTGCCTTAGATAAGAAGAATCTGAACGGTAATCTCAACGTCATACTACTTCATGAAATCGGTGACAGCTACATCGAAGCTACAGACATTCAGTTCTTTGCTGAAACAGCAAGGCTTGTATAAATAACAACAATTCTACGAACCGGCCTTATATGGCACTTCGTAATCAGAAAATAATGAATGTAATTTTGGAGGATATATATCATGGGTAAATTAGAAGGAAAAATCGCAATTGTAACAGGATCAGGAAAAGGAATCGGACGTGACGCAGCACTTGCTATCGCTGCTGAAGGTGCCACTGTCGTAACAGTAGCAAGAACACAGTCTGATCTTGATGAAACAGTAAAAATGATCGAAGATGCCGGCGGAACAGCAATCTCACTTTCCAGAGACCTTACAGACGGAGAACAGGTTGCCGACATGGTCAAAACTGTTGTTGATAAATACGGAAGAATTGATATTCTCGTTAACAATGCAGGCGGATACCCAAAAGAGATCTACAAAAATATCGAACATCAGGCAATTAAGATCTGGGAATGGTCAGAAGAACAGTGGGATCAGATCATCAAAACAAACTTGAGAATCCCATTCCTTGTAACTAAAAATGTTGTACCTGTAATGATAAAACAAGGAAAAGGAGATATCGTAAATGTATCTTCAAGAATGGGTCGTATTGCATCTCAGATGGGTGCATACGCTGTTGCAAAAGGCGGTATCGTAACCATGACCAAGACAACTGCTATCCAGACCAAAGAATACGGAATCAAATGCAATGCCGTATCTCCTGGAATCGTGGACACACCGGGGCAGAGAGTCTACAACCACTCTGTAGGACAGGACGGCTGCCCGATGGGAAGCTCAAAAGATGTTGCAAAAGCAATCATCTACCTGCTGGCAGATTCACCGGCAGTTATGACAGGACAGTCTATCGACCTGTTCACAACAGTATAGAACCAAATGACTACAAGAGACACTGTCATCACTGGCAGTGTCTCTTGTAGTCACTTCACAATTATTAACAATTCGTTCGTCTTTTCATCACACTTTCATCACAATTGCACTCTATACTATAAATTGTTCGAAAAAACAACACTTTAAATCTTTTTCATAACTTTTTCCTCAGGACTGCATTCCTCCCAAATAATGCAGTCCTTTTTTTATTTAATTTTTTAACACGATTGGTCTCCCGGTCCGGATATCCACCAGCCTAATGAATTAAATGTCAACCAAATTTATTTCCCCGGCTGTCCATAATAAGCATTTGCTCCATGTTTTCTATAGTAATGCTTATCCTGTAATTCCTGTGGTGCAGGTTTAACGTCTGGGTTGATCATTTCGCATCTTGCTGCCATCTTGGCAACTTCCTCTAATACTACTGCGTTGTGAACTGCTTCGTGAGCATCTTTGCCCCATGTGAATGGTCCATGGTTCTTGCAGAGTACTGCAGGTGTTGCAACATAGTCCAGATCATCTTCATCAAATCTGTCTGCGATCAGGACACCTGTATTTTTCTCATAAGCTTCATCGATTTCTTCTTTTGTAAGATTTCTTACACATGGTACTGTTCCGTACAGGTAATCTGCATGTGTAGTTCCGTAGCAAGGGATTCCTCTTCCTGCCTGAGCCCAGCTTGTTGCCCAAGGAGAATGTGTATGTACAACACCACCAATGTTCGGAAATCTGTTATACAGCTCTACATGTGTTGCTGTATCAGAAGATGGATTTAAGTCTCCCTCTACTTTATTACCCTGAAGGTCTACAACTACCATATCTTCCGGTGTTAATTTGTCATAATCTACTCCACTTGGTTTGATTACGAAAAGACCTTTTTCACGGTCGATTCCGCTTACATTTCCCCATGTGAATGTTACCAGGTCATATTTTGGAAGAAGCATGTTTGCTTCATATACTTCTTTTTTTAATTCTTCCAGCATCTCTTTCTATCTCCTTTATATTTCTGTTACTGCGGAAAAGCTGTTATCAACATTTTCCCCTTGTATATAAGAATATGCAGATACGGGGACATAACCTATGCCCCCTCTGCTTTCATATAATATTTCTTACAGATCTGCACAAGCTCTGCGCTCTACGTCAAGACCTTTCTTGTATGTCTCCATAAATGCTTCGTATCCAGCTACGCCTTCCGGATCCGGATCGATTCTGCTTCCGGCATCGCTTCCGAATACTTTATTCTTCAGGTAGTCTTCCAGCTTCTCGCCTTCTTCACGTTTTACCATGTACTCAGCAAGGATAGCCATTCCCCATGGTCCGCCTTCGCCTGCTGTCTCCATAACTACTACAGGTGTGTTGATCGCATCTGCAAGGATCTTCTGTCCGACACCTTTTGTCTTGAAGAGTCCGCCATGTCCAAGAACGGTATCAATCTCAACACCTTCGTCTTTTGTTAAGATATCCATTCCGACTTTGATAACACCAAGTGCTGTGTACAGGTGAGATCTCATGAAGTTAGCCAGATTGAATTTTGTCTCTGGTGTTCTGACTACCATTGGGCGTCCTTTTTCTACATTTGTGATAGGCTCGCCTGCGTAGTTACCATAAGAAAGGATTCCACCACAGTCAGCATCGCCTTCCAGTGCTTTATTGTAAAGTGTTCCATACATCTGATTCATGTCTACGTCTGCTCCGATAGAATCAGCGAATTCTTTGAACAGATTTACCCATGCATTCAGATCTGTTGTTCCGTTATTGGAATGTACCATGGCAACCAGACTTCCGTCAGGTGTTGTAACCATGTCGATCTCTGTATGTAAGTCTTTCAGAGGTTTCTCAAGGACAACCATAGAGAAGAATGAAGTACCAGCGGAAATGTTGCTTGTACGCTGTGCTACGCTGTTTGTAGCTACCATACCTGTTCCTGCATCTCCTTCCGGAGGACAAAGCGGGATTCCGGCTTCCAGATTACCTGTAGGGTCAAGTTTCTTTGCTCCTTCTTCTGTCAGGATACCGGCTGCGTCTCCTGCTACCAGAACTTTAGGAAGAATCTCTTTTATTTTCCATGGATAGTTCTCACCTTCGATGAGTTTATCGAACTTCTGGATCATTTCTTCATCATAGTCTTTTGTATTCATGTCGATTGGGAACATTCCGGATGCATCTCCTACACCAAGAACCTTCTCACCTGTCATCTGCCAGTGGATATATCCTGCAAGTGTTGTCGTGAATGCGATATCTTTTACATGATCTTCTTTATCCAGAATGCACTGATACAGATGTGCGATACTCCATCTCAGCGGAATATTATACTGGAACAGATCTACCAGCACTTCGGAAGCTTTTCCTGTATTGCTGTTTCTCCATGTCTGGAATGGTGCAAGAAGCTTTCCTTCTTTGTCAAATGCCATATATCCGTGCATCATGGCACTGAATCCGATCGCTCCCAGTTTCTTGATCGTTACTCCGTATTCTTTCTGTACATTTTCTGCCATATCGCGGTAGCTGTCCTGAAGACCTGCCCAGATATCGTCCAGAGAGTATGTCCACAGTCCGTTCTCATAACGGTTCTCCCATGTATGGCTTCCGGATGCGATCGGATTGTGCTCCTCATCGATCAGTACTGCTTTAATTCTTGTAGAACCGAATTCGATTCCAAGATATGCTTTTCCGCTTTCAATGATCTCTTTTACATTGCTCATTGTACGCTTCCTCCTAAACATTATATTTTAAGTTTTCTTAATATCTCCATTATACTATTTTTGCAGGGAAATATCTATTTCGATATCCCCTGCAAATATAATCTTTTACCCGTAATTCTTTATTTGATTATTTGCGGTATGCAACGCTGTTCCACAGGAGTTCATTCTTGAACTGTCTGATTGTTGTATCCTTATCAATGTATACAGCTTCGATTCCCATGCATGCTGCCCAGTCACCCATCTGCTCTGCTGTTAAATCATAAGAGAATGCTGTGTGGTGAGCTCCTCCTGCCAGGATCCATGCTTCTGTTCCAACCTTTAAGTTCGGCTGTGGTGTCCAGAATGCTGTTGCTACTGGAAGTTTTGGCATTGATTTCTCTGTCTTCTTGCAGTCTACATCGTTGATGATCAGACGGAATCTGTCACCAAGGTCGATCAGAGATGTTGCGATAGCCGGACCTGTCTTAGATGTGAATACAAGTCTTGCAGGATCTTCTCTGTTACCCATGCTAAGTGGCTGCTCTTTGATGCTGATCTTGCCATCTGCGATTGTCGGGCAAACTTCCAGCATGTGAGCTTCCAGAACGCCTTCTTTACCTGATACAAGGTTGTATGTGTAATCTTCCATGAATGAAGTTCCCTTAGCGTCCTTCATTCCCTGAGTCATGATCTTCATAACACGAACCATAGCAGCTGTCTTCCAGTCACCTTCTGCTCCGAATCCGTATCCTTTTTCCATCAGTCTCTGCATTGCAAGTCCTGGGAGCTGTTTCAGTCCGCCAAGATCTCCGAAGTGTGTTACAACTGCCTGATAGTTATTCTCATCCAGGAATCTTTCAAATCCAAGTTCGATTCCAGCCTGTACTGCTACATGCTCACGGAATTCTTTCTCATCTCTTCCTTCAAGAAGGATGTCATATTTGTCATAGTATTCTTCTACTAATGTGTCGATATCAGCCTGAGATACTGCATTAACAGCTTCTACAACTTCATTTACAGGATAAGCATCTACTTCCCATCCGAATTTGATCTGAGCTTCTACTTTGTCGCCTTCTGTTACGGCTACGTTTCTCATGTTGTCAGCTACACGCATAACTCTGACGTGGCTGCTTTCTACAACACCTACTGCTGTACGCATCCATGATCCGATCTGTTTCTGAACGTCTTCGTCTTCCCAGTATCCTGCAACAACTTTGCGTTCCATGTTCAGACGGCTGAAGATGTGTCCGTACTCTCTGTCACCATGTGCTGCCTGGTTCTCGTTCATGAAGTCCATGTCGATTGTGTCGTATGGGATTTCACGGTTGAACTGTGTATGTAAGTGAAGTAATGGTTTTCTGTATTCCAATGTCTTTCTGATTACTTCGTTTGTGATCATGGTTGGTTTCCATACTACTTCATATGGAAGGTTTCCTGATTTGTTCAATGCATCTACGATAATCTTTGAATGCTCTGCTACGTGTGCAAGACACTCATCTCCATAAAGATCCTGTGATCCTGTGCAGAACCAAAACTGATAATTCTTTGTTTTTAACATGTTTAATTACTCCTTTTCGCTCAAATTTTCTGTTTCATTTACAGCTTCATTATGTCTCTATTATAAAAATATGGACTTGTTTTCTCAATTTCTTAACTCTGCACTTTTGGGAAAATAGTTACCTATTCCGACCTCTGTTATGATATAATCTAAGGAGAATCCAAGGAGGTATTTTATATGAATTTATCCGATTTTTGCCGCCGGATCACAGGACCCGATACACGGCTTCTTCCGGAAAACCATAAATTAGGCGCAAGACTTGTCTGTCCGGAATATTCCAAATCCGTTCAGGAAGTCAAGACGTATCCGTTACTCGGTCAGGACCGTAGCTTCTTATTATGCTGGAACTTCGATTCTCCCGGTAACCTGTATGCAACGATGATGCCGTCTCCGGAGAATTTCTGCTATCATTATTCCTATTCGGAAGGGAAATATACGCAGCTTCACACGCATGATTATCTGGAACTTTCCTATGTTGTGGAAGGAGAATTTCACCAACGGATATTGAATAAAGATGTAGTCTTTCAGAAAGGTGATCTCTGCCTGATCGACAAAAACTGTCTGCACCAGGACTGCCTGACAGACCAGTCTGGGGTCGTACTTTTTATCGGAATTGCCAACGATATGTTTACGGAGATCATGAATGAGAACAGTACCCCGCAGAAGATTCTTTCCTTCCTGCAGTCTGCATTGTTAAAGCAAAAGGATGTCCAGCAATTTCTGCATTTCCGACCATCCGACGGGGCAAGCGAATCTCTGGACGACAGTCTTTTGTTGCTTTTGAAAGAATCTTATTCGCCGGACAGTGGTTCCAGATATATTACAAAAGGTCTGTTATTCCGGATCTTCCGGATCTTAAGTACACAGTATGATTTTTCTCTTTCCAAAGAGCAGAAGCAGACGATGAACTGGATCGTATTCGAAGAGATTTCGGACTATATCCGGGCACATTTCAGAGATATCACCATCCAGGATCTGGTGGATGAATTCCACTATCAGGAGGATTACTTCAACCGCCTGATCAAACGAAAGACCGGACTTACCTATTCCGCTTATGTCCAGCAGATCCGGCTGGAACGTGCGGAACATCTGCTTGTGTCGACTGACAAGAGTATCGAAGAGATTGCCGATTCGGTAGGATATCATAACAAGGGATATTTCTACAAATTATTTCAGGAAAAATACGAAGAGACACCTGCAAGTTACAGACGTCATACAAGATAACGCACGCAATACAATGAAGAAGCACAGTAATGAGGAAAGTGCGATACGTACCCACCAGCTGGAAAGTGTTCCCTGTGTGGTGATAAGACTTGAGATTGTTCCTTTGATCAATACACCAAAGACTGTACCAAATGGTGTTCCTACACCACCGCTTAACAGTGTACCACCGATAACGGAAGCTGAGATTGCATCCATTTCAAGACCTTTGGCCTGCTCTACGAATCCGGAACAGCTGTTTAAGCAGAAGAGGAATCCGCCGCATCCTGCAAGCAGTCCGTCCAGAACGTATGCTTTGAATTTTGTTTTCTTTACATTTAATCCCATCATCATAGCACTCTGTGCATTTCCACCGATGGCATATACTTCACGACCGAATTTTGTATATTTCATGATGATCGCAATGACAATAAAGATCAGTATTGCGATGATAACAGTCGGATATATGTATGCCGGGATGAATTTTCCACGACGGCTGTATGATCCGATTGGGAGATAAATCTTATAATTAGCCCATGCAAGGAATGTCTTATTTTTGATAGAAATCATATCAGTACTGATGATTGATGTCATACCACGTCCAAAGAACATACCTGCAAGTGATACGATGAATGGCTGGATTTCAAGATAAGATACCAGGAATCCCTGAAC
>PPYE01171107.1_pt1 | contig 13781 bp, 10 predicted proteins | sample 1559881 | NCBI WGS metagenome assembly PPYE01 (sample SAMN08240022, study PRJNA423297) | Human gut metagenome, whole genome shotgun sequencing project.
ATTCATAGTTAAATAAAAAAATAAATATGAAGAACGTAAAATTCTATAAATAAAAAAAATATTTTCCGCTTAATTGTTAAATTAGATTAAGCAGGCATCATTGATAACTGTTTGATGAATAATAAATAAATCTATTAGTTGTATAAAAGTTAAAACTATTCTTGTTTCATACATCAAAACTTTTAGTAAAAAAAAGATGTCTAAATAGCAACTATCTCTTGTTCTTTTGGTTAGTTTTATCTAACGTTTTTGTGTTAATAAAAACTTCGAGTTGCAGAGAGTTATTATTTATATAGCGTGCTATTTGAATTTTATATTTATATTTATTTTTATGATCTAAGATTATCTAGTATCAAATAGAGACAATATAAAATATAGTGCCCCCAGAGGATTCTCTAAGCGCGGTTTCGAAAAAAACACCTCTTATGTGTGCCTCACTGACCGGGACAGTTGATTGATAAGAAAAAGTCTTTTTATACCCATAGTTATCTACCAATTATTGCCGATATCATTGCACGCGCATCCTAGCACTGCTTCCGGAACGAAGATTATTTTATTTGCTTCTTTTGACTTACTTTTATTATTTAAAAATCAGTGCGCATTCAAAAAACAAATATTAATTTAACTTAATAATTAAAAAAAATATATTTACTATATTTTGATTGGTATTGTTCTAGTAATTAGTTAGCTATCTAAAAGTCATAAATGAATTATTTCTACTTGTTTCTTTGTTATGGAATTGTTGTGAGAATAAACAATAACTTCATAAACAGCGAAAAATTTAATTATTACATTTGTTTTGATAAATTGAAGCTCATTTAATTAATCTTGCTCATACGTTTTGCTTAAATTGGTTAAATATGAAAGAAAATAAGTAAATTTATAAGAATTAGTCCTGATGTCTTTTATTTAAAAGTATTGAAAACTATAAAAGAGGGAATTGCTTGTGTATTTAAAAATATGAGGAGCTATTTTTTATACATGTCCCTTAATTCCATTCTTATGGATCTAAAAGGAGATAATTAATGAATAAAGCATTTAGGACTATTTGGAACGATGTTCGACAGTCTTTTGTCACGACCAGTGAGATTCAAACATCCCACGGCAAAAGAACGAAATCTTCTCTTAGTCTTTGCATTGCGACGGCGCTCTTTACGTTGAGCGGAGTTGCGTCAGCGGCATATGTTGAACCCGGCGTAATCGGAAGTACATCATCATGGGAAACCCCCGAATATCAGAAAGATTGGGGGCTTGAGGCTATGAACGCATCTGCAGCTTACTCTCTTGGCTATAACGGTCAAAAGACAGCTTTAGGCATGATGGACTCTGGAGCGCTTCTCTATACTCATCCTGAGCTTGATGGAGAGCGGTTCCGCTATATCACACAGCAAGGAAAATATACGTCGACCGGTAATCGTTACCCGCAAGGGGCTGTGTTTGATGGTGCTTACACGAAAGATGAATCATTTGATACGACGGGGAAATGGATTCTTGGCGTAAATGATTCCCATGGAACTCACGTTTTAGGAACAATTGCTGCGAATCGTGACGGAGCCAATCATCACGGCGTAGCTTGGAATTCTACAAGTTATAGCGCAAACACAGGAGGTTCCGATGACAGCAATTACGGTCCTTTCCTTGACTATGGTTTTTTCTACAATGGTTGGAAAACTTTGGCTGATGCGCTCGTCAAAGATAACGGTAAGGACAGAGGCGGCGTTATAAACAATTCTTTCGGAACAAATATCCGCGTATACCGATTGCAGCAGATGATTGGCGGGAATTGGACGGACGCAGGAAATTTGAAGGTATCCGATTTGAATAAAGTCGACGGTGTTAATTTCAGAATCGGACCTCGTTTGGCTCATATCCCGACGAATACGGTTGCCCAGGCCGAGTATGAATATTTCCTGCACAACAAAATCTACGGCGCAAAGGGAATAAAGAGTTTCGTTGATGCGGCTTGGAATGCAGTGAAAGGAACAAATGTCGTTCAGGTGTTCACAACCGGAAATCGCGACATGCACAACCCTTTCTATCGTCCTCTTTATCCTTACTTTAACCCGGAAGCGGAAAATAATTGGGTTGCGGTTGCAGGACTGATGAAAAGAGGCGACCGGTATGAATTGATTTCATCATTTAATGAAGCCGGATTAGGAAAATATTGGACGGTTGCAGCCCCCGGCTCCCGTATTTATTCATCTGCGGTTGTTGACGGCAGTTATGTTGAGCCTAATACCGGAACAGATTCGAACGGCGCTCCGGTAGGAGACCTAGGTTCTCCGAGTTACCAAACCTGGGGCGGAACTTCCATGGCTGCGCCTCACGTGACCGGAGCAATGGGTGTTTTGATGTCTCGGTATCAAAGCATGACAGCCCCTCAGGTCCGAGAAGTGATGTTTACAACTGCCAATCATAAGAATCCCGACGGAACCGATATGGTTGGTTGGGAAAATGTTGAAGTGGATGCATCCGGAGCAGTTGTTCGGACTTGGGCAGTGCCTGAAGGAGAGGTTTCAAACCGAATGGGTTGGGGCGTTCCTGATTTGAATAAAGGGATGTATGGTCCGGGTCAGTTGTTGGGCAAATTTGATTACAACATGAATCTTGCTCCGTTAGATGTTTGGACTAATGACATCTCTGAAGTCGCTCTGAAACAACGTGAGCGAGAAGATCTGGAATGGATGGCAAAAACCAAAAACGGAACAGATGCATCAACGGGCGGAAGTTACGAGCTTGGGAATGATTTCGTCGTGGTTGATGGCGACAGTGATGCTACGAATCATGTAATTTCAGAGGACGATGCTCAAAAATGGAGGTCTGCGTATTTTCTGAAGCGTGCACAGGCAATCCAGAACAAGATCGACAATAACCTCTATCAAGGCTCTTTAGTGAAACGCGGTTCCGGTATGTTAATCATGACCGGTAACAATACATACTCCGGAGGAACCACAGTCGAAGATGGTGCTCTGTATGGTTTCTCGGAATCTTTTGGTTCGGGAAATGTGAACGTTAACGGCGGAGTGTTTGGTGTTTTGTCGAGTTTCAATGACAATTTCACTCAAAAAGGTCAGCTCAATTCGCTCGTCGGCATTGCTAGAGCTCCGATACAGAAGGCCAATATAGTGGTGAACAACGGGGGCACCTATGCAATTGTTGCTGATCAGGACGTTCAAGTCGGAAATTTGACGTTTAATCCCGGATCGCTGGTTACGGTCACATCGTTAACAAATGATGCTTTCGAAAAAGCTTACGACGGCATCGATCAAGTCGGAACTGTGACAGCCGATAAAATTGAAGGCTTTAACCAAAATGCTGTTGTTACGCCCGACTACGCCTTAGTGGATCATAAAGTGACACTGGAGGGAAACACTTTAACCGGTATCCTGACCAAAAGTGATAAAACGCTCGCCGATTATGCTTTGACATCTAACGGGGTTGCGGTGGCCAACGCTCTAATGGCCGACAGCAATCTTTTAGGAGGGCTGGCGGATTCGACAAAAGCTGAGGCAAGAAAAACGATTGCTTCTCTTGCCAATGATATTCATGTGACAGCCAATGCGATGACGATTGCAAACGGCCAGTCTTTAGTGAGAGAAATTAAAGATCAGGCAATCGGGATCGACGGATCGGCTCGAGTTGCGGAAGTTGACGGCGGTCGGGCTCGATTGTGGATGTCCACAATTGGTAACTGGTCGAAAATGGACCGTGACGGAGCATCCAAGCTGAAGTCAGATTTTTATACCGGCTTGATTGGTCTTGAGGCAGATGTCAATGTCAGCAATAAGGTTGGCATATTCTTCGGCGCAGGTAAGACCAAGTTTAAAGGCGGCCATGACGGCAAGATTGATTCCAAGGATTTCCATTTCGGTATTTATGGCCAGTCGAATTTGGATCCGGTACGCTTAAGTTACGGTTTTGCTTATACTCATCAGGACCGAGATTCCAATCGAGCGCTGTTCTATAAGAGTCAAGGCTTCGGTTCTTCGGCCAGCTATAACGCCAAACTCGCTCAGGTCTTTGGAGAAGCAGCATATACCGGTCTGAATCTCGGCACGGTAAATATTGAGCCCTATGTCGGATTGGCTTGGATGCATTTGTCTGCCGACGATTTCTCAGATACGTATGCCGGTCAGAATGTGAAGACTAAGTTTGATAGTCAGAATCTGGCGGTCACGAATGTCGGTACGCGTGTGAAAGTTCCATTCGAAGTTGGAGCCGCTAAATTCAAGGCGGTTGCGGATGTGAACTGGACTCAGTTTATGGGTGATACTCGCGGTAAATCTACTCTCAAGATCGGCAGCGGAGTCGGTGCCAAGATCCAAAGTGACAAGCTGTCCTCTGTTGCAGCAGTCGGACTCGGCCTTGAAGCTCAATTGGCGAAAAGAGCATCTCTGGGAGTTTCCTATTACGGTGCCTATGGCAGCAAGATCAAATCCAACGGCGTTGGCGCCACATTCAAATTTGCTTTCTAAAGAAAGTTTTATCTTGGAGGAAGGGGCCCTGGTTTGAATTGGCCCCTTGGCAGAGGGCGATTTCCCCTTGGCCCTCTGCCGCTTCCCTTTTTTGTCTTAATAAATTTAGTGGAAGGAAAAATTATGGATATCATGATTATTCTTCAGATCGTTGTTCTGTTAGGAGCAATTTATATCGGTGTTCGTCTTGGCGGCATCGGCATCGGATATGCAGGCGGTGCGGGTGTATTGGTGCTGGGACTTTGTCTTGGGATGAAACCGGGCAATATTCCTTGGGACGTGATCATGATCATCGGCTCTGTAATCGCGGCTATTTCCGCAATGCAGCTCGCCGGTGGTCTTCAGTATCTTGTTTATATCGCGGAAAAGATTCTCTACAAGAATCCGAAGTACATCAACTATCTGGCGCCGATCGTGACATATGTTTTAACGATCTTTGCCGGTACGGGCCATACCGCATTTTCGATGATTCCTGTCATCGTCGAAGTGGCTAAGGGGGAAAACATCCGCCCCTCCGTTCCGCTTTCGATGTCAGTAGTTTCCTCCCAGATCGCTATTACAGCTTCTCCGGTTTCCGCTGCTGCTATATTCATGACGGGCGCTTTGGAACCCTTTGGCTGGAGTTATCCGACGCTGCTTGGAATTTGGCTTCTTACTACTTTCGTAGGCTGCATGCTGACCGCGTTTATCATGACGCACATTTCCAAACTGGACCTATCTGAGGATCCTATTTATCAGGAACGCTTGAAAGAAGGCTTGGTTAAACCGCCGGTAGGTCTCCAGGAAATGGTTATTACTCCGACAGCAAAACTTTCTGTTTGGATCTTCCTAGCAGGCGTTTTATGTGTAGTTGCTTACGCATCTGCTATTTCGCCGGCAGTTGGTCTTATTAAACCTGTTGTTGTTCCCCGTGACGCAGCGATCATTAGTTTGATGCTGGCAGTGGGCGCGCTCATCACTATCTTTTGCAAAATCAAGCTTGGTGATGTGGCAGGAACCTCTGTCTTCAAATCCGGGATGGTAGCGTGTATCTGTGTTTTGGGGGTTGCCTGGCTAGGTGACACGTTTGTCTCCGGTCATACCAAAGAGATTAAGGATTTTGCTTCGCAAACGATTAGCCAATATCCGGCGCTTCTTGCGATTGTCTTTTTCCTGGCTTCGATGCTTCTGTACTCTCAGGCGGCTACAGCAAAAGGAATTACTCCTACGGTTATTGCCGCTCTCGGCATTACCGCGGCCAATCCGGATAATTCATACATGCTGGTTGCTTGTTTCGCGGCAGTTTCAGGGATTTTTGTGCTGCCGACCTATCCGACCGTACTCGGAGCGATTCAAATGGACGACACGGGAACAACTCGCATCGGTAAGTGGATCTTCAACCATTCATTCTTTGTACCCGGAGTTTTGGCGGTTTTCATCTCGGTGGCTCTAGGATTTGTGGTTTGCGGATTTATCTAACTAAAAATACATTCTTATCATCATGACCGCAATCTTTCTGTGGATTTGTAAGGCAGGCATAGTTCTCTACATACTGACGATGGCACTTCTGATAATCGCCTATTGTTGTGTGAGTGCCTACCGAAAATTCGTAGATAAAACTATTTAATTAGGTTCGAATATTCTCCTGTATGCCTCGAGATTTCGAGGCCTTGGGCAAAGGGGGAGAAGCCTTAGGCTTCAATACCTTTGCCTTTTTTTGTGTTCGACGTTGGAGAAACCAACTTGTCGGAGAATGAATCAGGTTTAGCCGGCAAACTTTGCTCAAATTGCCTGGACAGCAAAAGCCATACCGTTAGCTGTTTAGTAGATCTTATGAAGTTAAGAAGGGCAATCCAACGCCGTAAGAAAAAGGAGACGGCTAAAACATTCTTAACGCATCTCCTCTTTGACCTAAGTGAACTTCCTTGTGTCTAAAACACAGGACTGTCACTGAATTACACTTCTATGTTATTTCCATCCATAGAAGTTTTTGACTGTGTCCCAGGCTACTTTTTGCAGAAAAGCAGCGTCTTTTTCGGTTAAAGGTTTTTCGCATCCTCCTAAATAAGAGGCGCCTTCTGGTGATTTTTTCGTCAAGGCCGCCAGAATCGTTGCAGCTTCAAGATATGTACCGGCCGATGTTGGGTGGCGATTATCCGCTACCGTCAACTTTAAATCTGGTCTTTGCTTTAGTGCGTTGGCAAAAGCGAGGCCAACCGGAATTACTAATGCGTTGTTTTGGTTGGCAACTGCAATAGTAGCGTCGGCTAACTGTTTGGTCATTTCCGGTTTATCAGCGTATGCCCAAGTCATCAAGAAAGTAGGCGTCGCTCCGGTATCACGGATGTCCTTACTATGAATTGCGGCGTATTTCTTGAAAAACTTTGATAATTCCGGATGAATTGGCCCTTGACTATTGTCTTGAAGAACAACTGCTTCAAAAACCTTGCCATCAGGATATTTGTTAAAACTCAGTTTATTACTTCCATCATTGAGAGTTGAGTAGCTTGCTAGTCCATCCTTGCGTAAATAAGTCTTTACAAGGTGCCAGTCCAGACCCGCCCCACCAATGGTTGCCATTGTGGTGCTTATCTTGATTCCCAAAGACTTGCTTAACCCGCTTATATAACCATTGACACCACAGTTGTAGTACATGAAGGAGTTTCCAACGAGAAGAACTCGAGTAGGAGGTGAGGTTAATTCTGTGACCTTTGGCTTGATGGAATAGTCGGCGGCACAGACAGACAAGGATAAGGAACAGAGGAGTGAAGCTATAAATAGTTTTTTCATAAAGAAGTCCTTAAAAAGACAGTACGGCCTTTGAGCTGTTATGAGATCCTTTCAAAAGGCGTCTGGGTTTACGCAGCAAAGTGCAGCTGGAGAAGCTCATTCGTTTGTAATGATTACCATCAGCTCTGTTTTAATGTTAATAGCCTACTAATTTAAATGTTATAAGGATAACGAGTGATTTGTTTGTCAAAAGCACTCAGACGAAATTGTAGTTACGAGCCAGAGCGAAACTTTTCTCTCGAAGCTTACAGGGGTTTGAATCGGGTAAAACGTTCAGAAAACTCATCCCTTCTAGCAAGTGAGTCTTTAAAAGATTGCAGACATAGGCACGCAGTCAAGGTTTACCAAAGTTTAAAATTCTGTTGTTCCAGGTTCACAAACTCAATGATCTTCAAGATCTTTCTAACTTGTTCGGTAGGATGCTTGGAATGAATAACGCCGAAAGGAATAGTTTCATTGACTTCTAAAGGAACGGACTTGAGAAGCGGATGGGAGAACGTCCAGGCATTAGTAGCTAAAAGCAAGGAACCCGAACTCGCGCACCGATTCAATATTTCCATATTTAACGAGTCGAAATATTCCTTTCTCACTAAGTTGTCCTTAAGAAAAATCTCCCTGACGCTGTTATAACCTTTGACAAGGTCTCGGCTCATTAATAAGAGAGATTCTCTTCCGGCTCGAATATCTTCGATGGTTAATTTGTCTTTATTCGCCAATCGGTGATTCAATGACATTGCGATGGAAAGCGATAAGTCTGTTAACTTGAGCGCGGTGCACTTCTTCTCAATTAAGAAATTCTCGTCATAGGTCGTAAGCATGATATCGACCAGACCTTCGTTTCCTAAGTGGCTGATAATATCCGCCTCAACGACCTTTTCATTCTCAAACGGAACAAGCTCGACACGCAGGTTCGGATATTGTTTCATAACTACTGGCCAAACTTGTTTTAGAAACGCGACAGGAGTTAAAGGCGAAAAGGCAACTCGAATAAGATTTTCTGAGTTCTTTTCGATTTTTTTCGCTCTCTTTACAGCTTCTTTAGCGAAGGACTGAAGAAACCTTGCGTCCTTGTAGAAGGAACGCCCGGCTTGGGTAAGTTTCATTCCGGCTGGGCTTCTGTCAAAAAGTTTTATCCCAATTTTATTTTCGAAGGAAGAAATTTGTCTAAAAATGGTTTGAGGGCTTTTTTTAATTGACATCCCGCTCTAGAAAAACTTCCTAAATCTGCGACAGAAATAAAAATAGGTAAATTAGAGTCAATCATTGCAGATCTCCTAAATGGTAATGTCCAATAAAACTAAGCTCAATCCTATTACTTCGATCAATAAAATTAAAGCTCTAAATAAATTGTTCTATTTGTTTTTTAATGATATTGTCTATTTGAACAACTATGGGTTGTGATTATTAAATTATCCTTAAAATTCAAATAAATAAAAATAAAGCAATAATTTATAAAAATAGTGAAACGTGTTGATTAAATTGATAAAACATAATCAAAATTCAGTTTTTTTTGTTGGCATTTTTACCGATGTTTAATTTCTTTAAATCCTAAAGACTAAAAGGGAGAGATTGCTTAGATAAATAAAGATATGAGGAGCTTTTTATTTATCTCTCTCAATTCCATTTTTATGGATAATCAAAGGAGATTAAATAATGAATAAAGCATTTAGGACGATATGGAACGATGTTCGGCAGTCTTTTGTCACGACCAGTGAGATTCAAACTTCTCACGGCAAAAGCACAAAATCTTCCGTTAGTCTTTGTGTCGCCGCAGCCCTGTTTGTGATGGGAGGTGTCGCTTCTGCTGCCTACGTGGAAACCGGTGTGGTCGGCGATAAGTCTTCCTGGGAAACCCCTGAATATTAGGCAGATTGGGGTCTTGAGGCTATGAAGTCTTCCTCTGCTTATTCCCTTGGCTTTTATGGTCAAGGATTAACTGTAGGAGTCATGGATTCCGGGGCGCTTCTTTCCCATCCGGATTTGTCTGGAGGACGTATCACGGGAACTGTTGTGTCCGGAACATACGGATCGAATGGAAATCGTTATCCGCAAACTGTGTTAACCATGATTTACCCAGGAGAAACGCCCACTTCTTCTAATGGAGCGCCTTTTAGTGAGGGAGAGGCCTTTAATGTTACAGGCGATTGGATAAAAGACGTCAACGACAGACATGGTACTCATGTGACAGGCACTGTCGGAGCAAGTAGAAATGGCATCGGTATGCATGGTGTTTCTTGGGGATCTGATGTTCTTGTAGGCAATACAGGCGCAACGGACAGTAATAATTACGGACCGTTTCAGGATTACAAATATTTCTACCAAGGCTGGAAAGCCATGGCAGACAAATTAGTCGCCGACAACGGAACTGAGCGGGGTGGTGTGATAAACAATTCCTGGGGAACAAATGTTCGTGTGGCAGTGGTACAGCAATACGACGCAGCTGCAGACAAGTGGCGAACGATAAACCAGTTACCGACAGTCTCTGAAGCCAAAGACGTAATGAATCAGGTAAATGCCGGCACGACGGAAGCGCCTCAAGACGGCGACTTGAGACTCTCTTTTTCAGGCCACATTCCGACCAATAACGTTGCTCAAGCGGAATATGAATTCTTCTACCACAACAAAACTTATGGAGGCATGGATAAAAGTTTTGTAGACGCTGCTTGGGATGCTGTTAGGGGTACAAATGTAGTCCAGATTTTCACCACCGGAAATAGAGATTCGAACAATCCGTTTTATCGGCCTTTATTTCCGTACTTTAATCCTCAAGCTGAAGGTCAGTGGATAGCAGTAGCTGGATTGCGTCGTGTTCCGGGGGCCTCAGGAAATCCTGATACCTATACTCTCTATGACACTTTCAATGAGGCAGGATTAGGAAAGTGGTGGACAGTCGCAGCTCCGGGCAGAGATATTTACTCAACAAATGTAGACATGACAACAGGGGAGCCGGCAGGATATCGGTATTCGAGTGGAACCTCCATGGCAGCGCCTCATGTTGCAGGAGCGATGGGTGTCTTAATGTCGCGTTATCAAAGTATGAGTGCACCTCAAGTCCGCGATGTCATGTTTACTACCGCTAATCATAAGAATCCTGACGGTACGGATATGCTTGGTTGGAGCAACAAAGATGGGACGACTCCGCTTGAGGGAGAAGTTTCTGATGCAATGGGATGGGGTGTCCCGGATCTGGAAAAAGGAATGTATGGGCCGGGCCAGTTTTTGGGTAAATTTGACTACAACCTGAATTCAACTCCCTTAGATGTGTGGACGAATGATATTTCTGAGGTGGCGTTAAAACAGCGAGAAAGAGAGGATAACGCATGGATGGTCGCAACCAAGAATGGTACGGATACAGTCGGAGAATATGAGCTGGGTAATGGTTTTGTAGTAGGCGATGGTGACACAGATCTGACCAACCATATTATTTCCCAAGAGGATGCCGAGCACTGGAGAGCTGAGTATTACAAACGCCGTGCCCAAGCGATCCAAAACAGAATCGACCACGATCTCTATAAAGGATCTTTGGTGAAGCGAGGTTCCGGCACGCTGGTTATGACCGGTAATAACTCGTATACCGGAGGTACCACGGTTGAAGACGGCGGTTTGTTTGGTTTCTCCGAATCCTTCGGCTCCGGAACAGTTAATGTTAACGGTGGAGTCTTCGGTGTCTTGTCGAGCTTCGATGATAATTTCACTCAGAAGGGACTGCTTAATTCTCTTGTCGGCGTCGCTAGAGCTCCGATGCAGAAGGCCAACGTTGTTGTCAATAACGGAGGTACCTATGCGATTGTTGCTGATCAAAATGTTCAAGTCGGCAGCTTAACATTTAACCCCGGTTCGCACGTTGCGGTTATTTCTTTAATCGGGAATGCTTTCGAGAAAGCCTACAGGGGTGAAGATCAGGTTGGAACCGTAACAGCCGACAGCGTTAAGGGCTTCAATGAAAATGCTCTGGTAACACCCGAGTATGCATTGGTAAACCATACCGTTACATTGGACGGCAATACACTTACCGGTGTTCTCTCGAAGGGTGACAAGACACTTGCTGATTATGCAGCCAATAGCAACGGAGTTTCTGTTGCCAAGGCCTTGTCGGTTGATCCGGCTCTTCTTGGCGCCTTGGCTGACGCCACAAAAGACGAAGTCAGAAAAACTCTGAGCTCCTTAGCCAATGACATTCATGTCACTGCTAATGCCATGACGGTTGCCAACGGACAGTCTCTGGCCCGTGCTATTAAGGATCGGGCCATGGGAATTGATGGAGCGGCTCGTGTCTCAGATGTCGACGGCGGCCGTGCTCGACTCTGGGTATCCGGTCTTAGCAACTGGTCTAAGATGGACCGCTCCGGAGCCTCTAAATTGAAATCTGACTTCTACACCGGTCTGATCGGTTTGGAAGCTGACATCAATGCCAACAACAAAGTGGGAGTATTCTTCGGTGCTGGTAAGACGAAGTTCAAGGGCGGCCACGACGGAAAGATTGATTCGAACGATCTCCACTTCGGTATCTACGGACAGTCTAAGTTTGAACCGGTTCGTCTGGACTATGGCTTTGCTTACACGCATCAGGACCGTGACACAAATAGTTCAGTCTTCTTTAAAGATCAGATTTTCAGAGCCTCCCCGAGTTACAACGCTAAAGTGACTCAGATCTTTGGTGAAGCGGCATATACAGGTTTGAACTTTGGTTCTGTCAGTATTGAACCGTATGCCGGTTTGGCTTGGATGCATCTGTCGACTGATGATTTCAGCAATGATTTCTCCGGTGGTAAGCTAAGAACAAAGTTTGATCGCCAGAACCTCGCAGTAAGCCATCTCGGTGCCCGCGTTAAAGTTCCGTTTGATGTCGGCGCAGCTAAGTTCAAGGCCGTTGCTGATGTGAATTGGACCCAATACATGGGGGATACGCGCGGCAAGTCCAAACTTAAGTTCGCTAACGGAACTTCCGCCAAGATTGAAAGCGAGAAACTTTCTGCAGTTGCGGCGGTCGGCGTCGGACTTGAGGCCCAGCTCGGCAAGAGAGCATCCCTGGGTGTCTCTTACTACGGAGCCTACGGCAGCAAGATCAAATCCAACGGTGTCGGCGCGACATTCAAACTTACTTTCTAACATTCTGCGCTTCGTTTGAGCAGGCAGGGGCTTTTAGCAGAGCCCCTGCAGTAAGAGGGCCTATCACCAACTAATGTTCTTTGCTGTTTGTTTCAAGCACAAAGTTAGTAAGAAAAATTTTATGGAATCAAGGTTATTCTCCAGATTATCGTCCTTCTCCTCCATGACCGCTTAAGCGGAATCGATGTTGGCTACTCAGGCAGCGCAGGAGTGTTAGTTCTAGGGCTGAAAATCCTATCATCCTGAAATAAGATTTGTTGTCCGCTAAAACTTAAGCCGTTTTCTAAGAAAGTAACAAAATAACGCGCTTGTAAAACCTATCTATTGGTGTGAAAGTAAGTTTTCTTCTAAGATTGCTTTTGAGAGTACAACCACGAAGGGCAGAGACTCCGGAAGCGTGGTTAGCCTGGAAATTGTCGGGTGCTTCGTCTTCGAAGGGAAGACCGTTGGCTTTTAGAAAATCAAAAACTGCTGCGCCGTTGTAAGCCAAAGAGTGCTGAAGTTCTCTGTCGCAGAAACGGTAGTCCGGCATACCGTCGGTCTCTGTCACGGTCCAGTCGGTTAAATCCTTGAAATAAGTTTCCGGATCGTCTTTGATACCGTATTTCTTCTGCAGCGCTGTTCCGCCGCCTAATGCAATGGAACCGGCCGATAAGATGGCATGGCCGCCGATATCATAGTTTGTATCGACGACTAAAATGTCGGCACCGGCATCGGCTGCTCGAATAGCAGAAGCCATTCCGCAAGCACCTGCACCTACTACCACTACGTCGGCAGTAAAGTCCCATTTGGTCGGAACGTTCTGGCAATGCGGAGGAATTTGCTGTGCTTGTGCAAAAGGCATCAAGGCTGCAGCGCCGGCAATACCGGTGGAACCCTTGAAAAATTGTCGTCTGGATATACTTTTCATCGTTTTCTCCTTAGTTGAGTTTGTTTGGATTCGATGAAAAAAGTATAAAAATCCGCTTTGACGGGACCTACGTACGTATGTTGATTGTTGTCAAAGATCCTTCATTCTTTTAAGTGGGAAATCAAAATTCCGACATCGGCGGGAGAAGAGAGTTCAAGTTTTTGTAATGCACTGGATCGATGAGTCTGCACGGTTCTCTCACTGATTGCGAGGATTACAGAGATTTGCACACTGGTTTTACCCGATGCAACCAGTTCCATAATCTGTTTTTCACGGCTGGTCAGCCTGTCCCAGCGTTTACTGCATTCTCTTTTGTTTTCAATGCCTACATATTGAAGAGAATCAATTCGGATGGCTCGAGCGACGGACAAAAAGAGTTTTTCAGCGACAACTGGTTTAACCAGATAGTCAATAACACCATCCTTCATCGAATTGACGGCTAGTACCTTGTAACAATAATATTTTCGCTTAAAGCTCCGGGTATAAGTGTCGGAGCTTTATGCGAGCGTCGCCAGTTG
>PPYE01344080.1_pt1 | contig 13779 bp, 18 predicted proteins | sample 1559881 | NCBI WGS metagenome assembly PPYE01 (sample SAMN08240022, study PRJNA423297) | Human gut metagenome, whole genome shotgun sequencing project.
AGACGGCAAAACTAAAATCTATTCAGGGGATTACTACTTTCGTCTGTGATGAAGCGGAAGAGTGGACGAATGAGGAAGAATTTGATAAGATAATGCTCTCCATCCGTAAAAAGGGGATTCAGAACCGGATTATCATCATAATGAACCCCTGCGATTCCAATCACTTTATCTATAAAAAGTACATAGAGAATACTCACAAGCTCGTAGAGATTGACGGTGTGCAAGTTCAGGTTTCTACCCATCCGAATGTACTTCATATTCACACTACCTACTTTGATAATTTGGAGAATCTTTCACCGGAGTTCTTGAAAGAGGTTGAGGATATGAAAGTGAGCAATCCCGAAAAGTACGCTCATGTGGTTATCGGTCGTTGGGCTGACGTGGCAGAGGGTGCTGTATTCAAGAAGTGGGGTATTATTGACGAATTCCCGCAGGAATGCAAAAAAATCGGTTTAGGTCTTGACTTTGGTTTCACCAATGATCCAACGGCAGCAATCCGGTGTGGAGTTATTGATAATCGCCTATATCTTGATGAAGTAGACTATCGAACAGGACTGCTGTCATCCGACATTGTTAAATCTATACGCCCTTGGGGATTAAAAACTATAGCTGATAGTGCAGATCCAAGAACCATTCAAGAGATTCATAACGGAGGCGTGAGGATATATGCTGTAAGTAAATACCCCGGCTCTGTTGTAGCGGGTATAGACAAGATGAAGGAGTATGAAATATACATAACCAAACGTTCGTATAACTTACAAAGAGAGTATAGAAAATATGTTTGGGCGAAAGACAAAGACGGCAACTATATCAATGAACCGGAAGACCATGATAATCACGGAATAGATGCTGCTCGCTACTATGTTTTGGGTGAGCTTCTTGGTAAGATTCAGAAACCGAAAGATTTAACAGGAATATTCACGCATTAAAATTATAGATTATGCCATTAACACTTGAAGAAATATTAGCATTGTCTGACATCGGGCAGAAAATAAGCTACCTGAAGAAAGGTAGAAAGACCGAACTTCCTGACCGTTGTAAACTTTGGGATGATTGGAATCCCGAACGCCATGAAATCATGGTCAATAAAGAGAAGTACCCGGATAGAAAGGTTCTTGAAAAGGAAGCGGAAAAGGCTTTCGATGAAAAGACTGGCAAAACCTACGAAATCGAAGCTCAGTACAAGACCGAACCGGTAAATCGTATCTCCATTCCTTTGGAGCAGGATATAGTGAACATTCAAACAGCTTTCACTGTCGGAACAGAACCGTCTATGGATTGCACTCCGACTGACGATGATGAAAAGAAACTGTTGGATGCTGTCAAAGCTGTGTTCAAGTCCAACAAAATCAAGTATCAGAACAAGAAGATAGTTCGCACCTGGTTATCCGAGCAAGAGGTAGCCGAGTATTGGTACGTGACTGACGATGATTCGTTCTGGGCGAAGTTCTGGAAGAAGGTAAAGACTACTTTCGGAGGTAAAGTAAAGCCTACCAAGAAACTGAAAAGTGTATTGTGGTCGCCGTTCAGAGGTGATAAGCTCTATCCGTTTTTTAATGATGAGGGCAAGATGATTGCTTTCTCTCGTGAGTACAAAAAGAAACTCATGGATGATTCAGAAATCACCTGCTTTATGACTATCACGGATAAGGCAGTTTATCAATGGGATTTGTCTAAGGGTTACGAGGAAAGAACTGCTTTCGCTCACGGTTTTCCTAAGTTGCCGGTTATCTATGCTTATCGTCCTGAACCGTATTGCAAGAAGATTAAGACCTTCCGTGTCCGGTTAGAGAAACTTCTATCCAATTATGCTGATTGTATTGACTACCATTTCTTCCCTCTGTTGAAATTGATTGGCGATGTAGAAGGATTCATGGGTAAGACGAAAGATAGAATGGTCAAACTTACTGGACAGGGTGCGGATGCCCAATATCTGACATGGAATCAAGTCCCTGATACGATTAAATTTGAAGCCGAAACTCTTACTAACATGGCTTATGATATGTCGAACACTCCGAGAATATCCTTTGAGACCTTGAAAGGAGTAGGCAAGGCTTCCGGAACCGCTTTCCGCTTTATGTTCATGGGAGCGCACATGAGTGTTAGCAATCATGCGGAGGTTATCGGTGAGTTCTTACAACGAAGGGTGAACTTCCTTGTTTCCGCTTTGGGTTCTATCAATCCGTCTGAGTTTAGTAAAGCATCACAGACGATTGACATCGAGACTGAAGTACAGCCATATATGATTGATGATTTGAACGATAAGGTTACTACTGCCGTTTCCGCTGTTAGTGGTGGTATCTGGTCAACTCGTGAAGGTATTATGTTTGCCGGAAATGCGGATAGAATCGAAGAAGAACTTAAGGAAATCAAGGAGGAGCAGAATGAAAAAGTACAATCAAGAAGTAATATCGGAGGAAAACAGCCTAATTCTAAGAATCAAGCCTAAGAGATGGTATCTGTGTTGGCTCATTTGTAAGGCTTTTATGAAGGAAATCAGAAAAATAGAACAGTTTAGCGGTGGCTCTTCGTAGTTGCCGCTTTTTGTTCGATTACAAATGATAGAATATAATTTTGAAAAATAGAATTTAATACTTATCTTTGTGGCATGAAAATGAGTAACCAATGAGAATATTTACAGAACAAGCCTTAAAAGAATATGCAGAAGCGCATCCTGATTCAAAGGTTGCCTTACAAGAGTGGGCTACCATCGTGAAGCAAAGTAAATGGGCTTGCTTCGCAGATGTGAAGAATACATTTAATAGTGTAGATAATGTAGGCAATCAGCACTATGTTTTCAATATTAAAGGCAATAATTATCGGCTGGTGGTAGTCATTAAGTTTACTATTCAGTTCGTATATATTCGTTTTATCGGTACTCACGCAGATTATGATAAAATAGATTGTTCAACCATTTAAAAATTGAACTTATGACAAAGATAGAAAATCAATCCCAATACGAATGGGCAGTGAAAAGAGTAGAGGAGCTCCTTCCATTGGTAGATGACAACACCTCTTTGAGCGACCCCAACAGCATAGAACTGGAACTTCTTTCTAATTTGGTTGCTGATTATTCAGAAGAACATTTTGCTTTGGGAGAACCAACGCTTATAGATGTTCTTAAACTTCGTATGTATGAAATGGGGCTTAACCAAAAATCACTTGCAAAATTAGTAGGTGTCAGTCCTTCACGCCTTAGTGACTATATCTCTGGAAAGTGTGAACCTACTTTGAAAGTAGCTCGTGAGATTAGTCGGAAACTGAATATTGATGCTAATATTGTATTAGGGGTATGATAGATGTTAAGGAATTAAGAATTGGGAACTATGTTTTCCCTAAAAATGATAGTGGAAGAGAATCTGTAATTGGAGAGGTTTTTGCTATTAACGATTATTTGGTGAGTGTAAAGGGGAATCATAACCAATATGATTATCATCTTCTTGAGCCTATACCTCTTACAGAGGAACTACTTTTGAAGTGCGGTTTTAAAGAATTGTATTCAGACTCAAAGGGCTATATATATGGTGTCAATGATATCGAGTTTATTCGTTCCTATTTTGATACTCCAAGTTACTTTATAGAAACGAATGAAGAGAACGTATTATTTGAAAAGCCCATAAACTATCTTCATCAGCTTCAAAATATATACTTTGCCTTAACAGGAGAAGAACTTGAAGTGAGTTTATAATATATCATCTAATTATATTAGGCGTGAAACCGGAAGGGATCACGCCTTTTGTTTATTCTCCTGTATCTTCTACCAGTTTTAATTTAGTTCCACACTTGGGGCAAGTTAATGTATTACCTCCCACTTCTTCCGGTGAAGCAAAGAGTTGCCATATCGGAACATCTAAAGCGTTTGCCACATCTTCCATTGTTTTCAAGGAAGGCATCGTTTTGTCATTAATCAGATTGCTTACTGTCACTTTTGAAACGCCTATCTTATCCGCTAAAATAACGGAAGAAATACCTTTCTCCTGCATTATTCCCTTAATACGAGTTTTCATAAAATATTGCTTTAACTATTTACTCCACAAAGATAAGCTATATTTTATCATTATTATATATAGATAAAATATTACTTTATTAAATAACCTTAAAGATAAAGCAAAATTTAATCTTTTGTATTATTTTGATTAAATATTACTTTATCTTTGTGTCAACAAAGTAAACGAAATAGTATAAACACTTAAACATTGCGTTATGAAAACTTTAAAAGAACAAGTAGATGAGATTGTAAAGAGCAGCAAGTCAAAGCAAACTAAGTCTGTATCTCTGGTTAAGTTAGGTTTGTCACCTTATGAGGTAAACCTGTTGTTAGGCTCTATCAAGGTTCAAAAGAGTTGCAAGTTCAATGCAAACACATTGACTTTTGGCGTTGAATGTGAGACTTACAATGTTGTTCGTGATGCTCTTATCAGAGAAGTAGAACAAAGAAATATATCTATTCAGTCAGAGGGCTACAACCATAGAGATAATAATCAGTACTATAAGGTTGTTTCTGATGCCTCTATTTGTGGCGCAAATGGTCAAGAAGTAGTAAGTCCTATCTTAAAAGGCAAACAAGGCTTAAACAGTCTGAAAATGGTTTGTGATTCTTTGAACGCCATCGGTGCAAAGGTGAACAAGTCAACTGGATTACATATTCATTTTGACGCTTCAAAAATCAGCGATTCTCATTTCATTCAGATTTTCAAGAACTATCAGAAATTAGAAAGCGTGATTGATTCATTCATGCCACAATCACGAAGAGCGCAAAACAACGGTTATTGCAAATCTATCCAGGGTCTTAATTACGATACTTGTACAACTAAATCAGACGTTATAAGAGTAAACGGCACTCGCTATCGCAAAATTAATGCAGAAAGCTATCTTTCGCACAAGACAGTTGAATTTCGTCAGCATTCGGGTACGACCGAATACGATAAGATAGCTAATTGGATTAATTTTCTTAGAAAGCTGATTCAATACTCATTTGAAAATGAGATTCAAGAATGTAATTCAATTGAAGAAATACCATTCTTGACAAATACAGAGAAACAATATTTCATCAACCGCAGAGAGGCTCTTAATTGAGCCTTTCTCTAAAAAGTAAAGACTATGTGTGTTATCATTTACAAGCCAGCAGGCAAAGAATTACCAAATTCAGATATATTAGATAGAGCGTACCAAAGAAATCCTCATGGGTGTGGTTTAGTATCACCAAGTGTGTTTTACAAAGGTTTGTCTTACAATTCATTCAAGAAGAACTTGAAAGAATGCAAAATAAATGAACCGTTACTGATTCATTTCAGATTCGCTACTCATGGCAGCGTGAAGAAAGCCAATTGTCACCCGTTTTTTGACGAAGAAACTGAAACGTACTTCATGCACAATGGTATCATGTACGGCATCAAGCCAAGCAAAGATAAGACTGATTCTGAATGTGCTTTCAGATGGCTTTTACAGCCATATATCAAGAAATACGGTTTGTTTTCAAAAAAAGTAACAGAGACGGCAAATCAAATAAGAGGGTATTACTCTAAGTTTGCTATGATGCAAGGTTCTAACGTTGAATTGTTTGGCGAATACTTTCAGTATCAAGACTGTTATTTTTCTAATTTGAGGTTTTTATAGTGTTTGTTTAGTGTTTATTTTGTTATGGCGTGGCAGCGGTCACGCCTTTTTTGGTGCCCTTACTTGTTATTTTACGACAATGGTTTCATTGTCGTGCATCCCACTTCTAAATATTTCACCCACGCTTACTTACTGCTTACTTTTATACCACGAATTTCAAATAACAATTTAATTCATACGGTATGAATATTCAAGAACTTATTTTAGCAGGACTCCAAACGAAATTTTCGGGTGTTGATGCTGCTATTCTCACCCGGATTGCAACTAAAAAGGCAGAGGGTGTAACGGACGCAAGCCAAGTACAGACAATCGTGGATGGAGTAGGCTTTTCGGACGTGTTAAATTCCTATGGTGATTTCCGGGCTAATGGTGCAGTTGCTTCCGCAGTATCTAACTACGAGAAGAAACACGGCTTGAAGGACGGTAAGCCAATCGAGACTACCACTACTACCACGGAACAGCAAACAACGGAACAACAGCCGGATATGGCTAAAATCATTGCTGATGCAGTGAGTGCAGCCGTAAAGCCTCTATCTGACAAACTTACTCAGTTAGAAACAGAAAAGTCACAGGCTACCCGGCAAGAGCAGATTCTGGCAAAGGCTAAGGAGTATGGTATTCCCGAAACATTCGCTAAGCGTTATGCGATTCCCGATGATGCGGACTTAGACACTTATTTCAAGGATGCAAAGCAGGAACTTGCCAATATTGGCTTTAGCGGTGTGAATCCTCCCGAATCAGCGGAAGCGAAGATTGAGAAAGAAAACGAATCTATCGCCAGTATGATTTCAGAGGGAACAAAAGAAATTGTTGAATCTAAAAAGTAAATTAAATGGCAGCAGGTACACATTACAAATTGACTCCTGAAAAAGAAGTGCAGGAGTTTTACCGTGTCGAATCCGGTGTCAGAAAGAGTGGTCCATGGAAGTTGGATATTGCCAACCTCGTAGTAGGCTCTTTCTTGCCTGTATTCACTCCGGTTCAGGCTGATTTGGTAAAGCGCACTATCGTTCCCGTTCGCAATGTGAAGGTTGTAGAAGCCTACACAACAGGGGCAGATGCGTTGAGTATCAAAATCGCAAAGAAATCGTTGGCTTATGTTGGTATGTTCATTGGGAACGGCACTAAAGGTGCAGAGGTTTCCGCTATCGACAAATCAAACGAGAACTACGATGTTTTGACTATCAAAGCAGCCTTTGGAGAGAATATCGCTAAAAACGCTGTTCTTTTTGAAGCTACAGCCGCAGGAGGAACAAAGAAAAAGAACACTGCAAACTTTGTCCTTTTCGATGCGAAGAAAGTTGAAGATGATGGTGCGGTTCTTTGCACTCTACTGATGCAAGCCTATGAAGTAAAGGAAAGCAAGTTGGTTCTTCCGATCCATGACCTGGATAAGGTCGGATTGACTTCCCGTTTCCAGTTTGAGTATTAATCATTAAAAGTTTAGATATGAATTTGACCATACAAACTTTATTCACAGACCCACAGATTGTAAATGCGGTGATTGACCGTGTGCTCCAAACGAGACTGGATACAATCTATTGGAAACAGTGGGGTAATTTCTTGGAGACAAAGACCCGTGTTTTCAAGACGTATTTAGGAACGGTTACGGGAGTTGTTGCGGGTTCTATCCTTGGCAAGAATGACCAGAAGCCGTTGAGAGAAAGACGTAACCTCGGAAGCGGTTATACCGAAATCGCTTACTTGGGCGACCGTTATCAAATGGATATTGAACGCCTGTCACAATTGCAGGATATCCTTGATAAGTTCAATGCTGCCAATACCGCCGACCAGCGCACAATCTTAAACGAGATTATCGACTTCATCGTTGATGATTACCGCCAGATTCTGCTTGCTCCTCATAAGCGTATGGATATCGTTGTTCCTGAATTGTTGATGACAGGTAAATCTAAGGTTTACATGGCAGACAATAAAGAGAATATCGAATTGCTTGATATTGAATTGCCGTTCAAGTTTATCACTCCGGGTGCAGACGTTAAAGCGAAGTTCATCTCCTATATGCAGCAGACTCTTCAGGAGTTGAAGATTAAGTACGGTACATTCTCTAAGATGATTATGTCCCGCTCAACCTTCAACAAGGATATTGTAGGATGTGCGGAGTTCGGGGAAACTTTCAAGATGATTCTTGGAAACAACCAGTTCTATGTAAGTGGTGGTTTGATCACCTCGCAGATGGCATCCAATGTGTTTACAGGTATCGGGCTTCCTCCGATTGAAATCAAAGAGGATTACGTTGAGAACCAAAACGGTGAGAACGTACAGATTTACGCTGACGACCGTATTACCTTGTTACAGAGTGATGCTGTAATGCGCATGCGCCACCACAAACCTTATGTAACTACCGACCCCGTTCCGGGACGTACTTACAATCAGGGTGAAGGGCAGATGTCTGTATGTAATTATCGTGACGAAGAAGGTAGATACATGGAGTACACCGCTGAGTGGATTCCTGAGTTTATCGCTCCGAATAAGATTGTGAACTTCGATTTGTCAACGATGAACGCATAAATAGTAAGAGTGTGAGCAATCACGCCCTATTGTCTAATTTTATAAATCAGTAAAGAAATGAAGAATTTTATTTTTGCCCTATGCGGCTTTTTGATGATGTCATTGGTTTCGTTGGGTGTACAGGCATCAAGCATTAGTGAACCTATTCCGTCCAAATCAGAGTTATCGGCGGTGGATGTCGGTCTGCCGGATATTCAGTATGTCACTTTAGAAGCTGCTCCGATGAACTACTTTGTGCTGACCGATTTACAGTCCGTGATGCTGATAATGGATAGTCCGGTTATGCAAAGTGTAATGACGATGAATGCGGGTACACAGGGGAAACAGATTTCAGTTCCTAAATGTCCGTTCCGGTACATCTATAAATCGAAGCATTGTACGCATTATAGTTACACTGCATATAGTAGATTGATTACACCATATTAAGATGACGGCAAACGACTACATACAACAGAAGTTCCAGACCTTCGGCATTCAGTTGTCGGAGGCTGACCTTTTGGATATGTGTCTGAACGCGAAGATAAGCGGAGAGGATGAGATGAACGAGGATAACCGCATGCGGGTGTCGGTGGCTATCGCAAAGTTCATCCCCTCTCTCCTACTCCGTGCCACTTCAATCAGTGAAAGCGGTTTCTCTATGTCCTGGAACATTCAAGGTATTAAGGATTACTATTCATTCCTATGTAAACAGTACGGATTGAAAGACGAATTGAATACGGATAAACCTAAATGCACATTCCTACAATGATTTACGCTCCACAGATATTGCAGGTAAAGGTCAGTAAACCGTTGGAAAAGGACGAGTTTGGCAGACCTATACCCGGTACTGGCGGTGAAAATTGGCAAGATGTATGCAAGTGCCGTTGCGATGATAACACTACGAAAGAGTTTAAGTCAGACAATGGTTCCGTGTATCGCCCGAATTACCATGTAGTGTGTGAGAAGAGAATCGCTGTTAAGACTGGTGACAAAGTGCGCTGTATGGACAGTGAGAACGTGAGAGGTCAAGGTGAGGTTTACACGGTTAAGAGTACAAACCACTTTAACTATTCGGAGTTATGGATGTAAGATGTGACGCTGATTTTTCCGATGTTGACCAATTCCTTAAAGACGGGGAATGGGAAGTCGAGAAGAAGATGATTGATGTGGGTGATGAAGCTGTGAAGCACGCAGAGGAACATGGCGATTATCAAGACCATACACTCACTTTGAGAACGTCCAACGATTACGATGTAGATGAGAGTGGCTTAACCCTGAAAAACGAAGCGGAATACGCTTCATTCGTGGAATCCAAAGGCTGTGATGTTTTGAGTAGTGCTGCTTTATATGCAGAGAAACGATTAAAAGAAGAATTTGAAAAATGAAATACAGAAAGAAACCAGTAGTAATTGAAGCCGTTCAGTTAGCAACGGATAACTTCGATGCAGTGTGTGATTTTATGGGTGGAACTCCTATACCGAAACATAATCCCAACTTCGGGATAGATGAACATGGTAACACCAACGAACCTTATCTTGGTGTGTATATTGAAACTCTTGAAGGCAAAATGCTTGCAAGCTATGGTGATTACATCATCAAGGGTGTGAACGGTGAGTTTTACCCATGTAAGCCGGACATCTTCGAGAAAACATACGATAAAGCCGATTCTGCATCTGCAATGAGTTTCGGCGATGCTATCGAAGTGCTGAAACAAGGTGGAACTATCCGTAGAATCGGCTGGAACGGCAAAGGACTGTTTGTTATCAAGCAAGTACCTGCCCATATTGAAAGCGACATCATCCCGAAAATGCAGTCACTTCCCCAATCAGCAAAAGACTTTATTCTGAAAAGTAAAGGATTTGTTGACTACACGAGCCAGTGCCTTATCTATAATGAGAATAACGGACGTGCAGATTCATGGGTTCCATCTATCAGTGATGTATTTGCCGAAGATTGGGAGATTGTGAAATGATAGTAACAACCGACATAGGAAACATTCTCTACCGGGATTGCAAGGCTTTCGGAATAGACATTGTGCCTGACGGTGAAACACTAACGGAGGAATTGAAATCTGAAAGAATTGTCATCCACGCAAAGAAGCAACAGCCGGGGACTTATTGGAAAAAGTCTTTCGCTGAAGTAAATCTTTGCGTTCCTGATTTGAGTGAGAATGAAGCTAACACCATCCGTTTGAACGAACTTGAAAGGCAAGCAAGCAAACTACTGGATGATGTGGTAAGTACCTATGACGGCACTCGCTACCGCTATTCAATTGATTCAATCGGTACAGAAGCGGACACAGCTTTGAAGTGTCATTATGTGAATTGTCGAATATTGTTTGAAGTGTTGAATGTAAAAAAGTAAAATATTATGATTACAGCAGTAGAAATTGAAGAATTGTATTATTCTGACCCTATAACAACGGTTGCGAATAAAGCAACAGGGTTGACCGGTGCGGAAATAGCAGCCATTTTGAAAGATGCTAAAACGAAGCAAGTAAAGAATGTACATGGTGATACATTCCAGTATGAGGAAGCAGAGGCCAATACCACAAAGTATAAAAATGCTTTGAATGGTGAGTATTATCGTGAAACAACAGAACCAGGTGAAGTGAAAATCAACTTCACTATCGGTGAGTATGATTACGAAACCAAAGCAGATTTGCAGGGTGGAAAAGCCACTGAAAAGTCTTGGGAACGGGGAAAGCATAAGACTATCCACAAATGTATCATCGGCAAGACCAAAGATGGTGTATATGTTGTATTTCCAAAAGCGACTATCAATGGACGTGGCGCCAATACAGATAAGGCTATTGGTTTGGCTGTATCCGCATCCCCTCTAACTACAGGTGTGGATGGTTTGGCTTCCGAGAAATGGTTCGATGAATCCGAAGTTGTAATACCAGAAGGATAAGGTAAATAGACTCGATAACCGGAAGGGTGGGAATTTCTCACCCTTTAAAAGATAAGACTTATGAATAAGGGTTCAAAGGTTGTTTCGGCTTCGATAATTGGAGCGGATTTCGTGAATGTTACAGTAAACGGCAAGTGTTATACCGTTTTCCCTCCAACGGTGCATAAACTGGCTGGCGCAGGATTTCATCTTTCGGGTTTAGGCGACGAACAGACAATACGTGATATAGTTAGTAGCGTTAATGATTCTGGTAAACTCGCACACGCTTTCTCATGGCTTGTACAAGGCGATGATGGATTATATGAAGAATTGTCTCATGGGACATTTGATGAGCTTGTGGACGCTGTTAGTGAGGCTTATTCCCTTATCTCTGTAGAGTCTTTTACCAAGCTATCAGCTTTGGCGAGGAACGTGTCAAAGCTGATAGCAAATCAGAAGTAATCGGAAATGATTGCTTACTCGGACAGATTGCAACGTTTATGGAAAATCTGCATCTGTCGTATCGGGAAGTGGTTTATGAAATACCTTACCGGAATTTAGTTATCATGCAAAAGGATAAGTTACATACGGTATATGGGGAGAGGTTGAAAAAAACATCTGGAAAGGAATTAATGAATCGTAGAGAAAGGAAATAGGCATGGCCAAACTATATTTTAAGGTAGCAAGTGACTGGGATGAAGTTGTAAAACTCCGTAATGAAATAGCGAAATTAAAGCAAGAATTGAAAGGCATGGATAGTACGCAATCCCCTGTTGCTTTCAAGTCTCTTAATACCCAGTTATCTGCATCCACTCAACGCATGAATGAGTTGGTAACCAATGCAGCCAAAGCTGGCGCAGTGATGGAAGGTGACTTTAAGAAGAAAATCTTCGATGCCTCACAGTCTGTTAATGGCTTTACTGAACGGATAATTGCTCAAAAGGCAGTAGTTAAAGATACAGAAGCAGATGTAAAGCGGCTTGGAGAAGCCTATCGTATTGCCTTGAAACGAAACCCCATGTCTGCAAGCGGAAAACTGTCCGAATACACATCTGCAAAGAAAGCACTTGATGAAGATAAGGCGGCTTTATTTGAACTGACGCAAGAACAAGCGAATGCTCGCCTTTCCGTAAAGAAGCTCCGTGACGAGTATGCACTTTACAAGGATGATGCAAAGGGCGTTGCCGAAACCAACAATGGGATTGCTATTTCTTGGAAAAAGGCATTGGCGGTCATTGGTGGCGTAACGGCTTTGAAAGCATTTGGCTCTGAACTTGTTCGTGTTCGTGGCGAATTCCAATCTATGGAAACTGCCATGCAGACATTGTTAGGCTCAAAGGGAAAAGCGGATAAGTTAATGGCGCAGGTCAAAGAGTATGCAAAGATTTCACCTTTGGATTTGAAGAGCGTTTCCGCTGCTACGCAGATGATGTTAGGTTTCAATATAGAAGCCGAGAAAGTACCTCGTTTCCTTTCTGCTATCGGTGATGTTTCGATGGGTGATGCTCAAAGATTCAACTCCCTTACATTAGCATTTTCGCAGATGTCCGCTGCCGGAAAACTCATGGGACAGGATTTGAACCAAATGATTAACGCTGGCTTCAACCCGCTTTCTATAATGTCAGAAAAGACAGGCAAATCTATTGCTACATTGAAAGATGAAATGTCGAAAGGAGCTATTTCTGCAGAAATGGTGCAGCAGGCGTTTATTGATGCTACTTCCGCAGGTGGTAAGTTCTTCAATATGTCCGAGAACGCTTCTAAGACTATCAACGGGCAGCTATCCATGATGCGTGATGCTATGGATAATGCTTTCAATGAGATGGGGCAAAAGTCGGAAGGTATTATTATGTCTGGTATTCAATTGACTACTTCCCTAATAGAAAACTATGAAACTATAGGTAAAGTGCTTGTAGGAATGATTGCCACCTATGGGGTGTATAAAACTGCTCTTATCACAAACATTGCATTAACTCATAGCTGGACAGTAGCTGCACGAGCTGATGCAGTCGCCAAAGGAATACAGACTATTGCAACTAAAGCGCAGACCGTAGCTCAACTAGCCTTGAATGCTGCAATGAAAGCAAATCCTTATGTTTTGGCGGCAACGCTCCTAGTGGGGGCGGCAACTGCTATGTGGGCTTTACATGATTCTACAACAGAGGCGGAAAAGGCTCAAAAACGTTTCAATAAGAAACAGGAAGAAGCTGCCAAGCAGGAGCAGGAACATAAACAGAAGATTGATTCACTCGTAGAAAGCTCCCGTGACATTGCTTTAGCTGACTTACAACGTGGACAGAGTTTGGCAGAACTTCGCAAAGAATATCCCCAAATATTCAAAAAATACGACATTGAAACTATAAAACTTGCGGATATTCTTAAACTAAAACGTGAAATTGCGGAAGAAGATGCAAAACGTGCGGGTGAGAAGAAAGCAAAAGAGCTTTCTAATATTGAGGAGGAAATCAAGTATTATGAGAATCTATTAAAAACATTATCTGGCCAACAAGGTGTTGATGGATATGTTAAGAAATTAAAAGAGTTACGAGCGGATCGCGATGTCTTATTGCAGGAAAATGGAAAGGAAATTTCCGAACAATTTATTTCTAATCTTAAAAATATTGATATAAACGAGTTCGACCACTACATTTCCGAATTAGAGAAGCGAATAAAAGGGAAAGGAGAGAATGGAAAAGTAAAACTTCGTTTACCGATTGATATAAAAGGCTCTTTGTCTGGTGAAGCTATTTATGATGTTAATAG
>PPYE01358329.1_pt1 | contig 13772 bp, 10 predicted proteins | sample 1559881 | NCBI WGS metagenome assembly PPYE01 (sample SAMN08240022, study PRJNA423297) | Human gut metagenome, whole genome shotgun sequencing project.
AGGAGTTGAAGCAGAACCCGATAGGGAGGGAACTGCTGATGACTTGGATGGGTAAGGCGCAACAGATTCGCAGACAGAATATGAAGGTGAATGCTGTGGCGAGCAAGCTCTTCTCAATACTGAGAGAGGATGGGATGAGGTGCTGCATTCTGAAAGGACAAGGGAATGCCTTGATGTATCCGAATCCTTATTCACGTACTCCTGGAGATATTGATGTTTGGATTGATGCTAGGATTATTGAAGTGCTGATTTTGTAGTAATTCGCTGATGAGTTGCAGATTTCTTTTGATTTTCTTGGTGGTTTCGAGGAAAAAGCGTATTTTTGCGGCAGATTGCAATTAAAGAATTTAAAAGGAGAACTATTATGGATACATTAGATAAAGAATTTTGGGAAAAACGTGAAGCTGCTATGAAAAGATTTATGGCGGCAAAAGAGCGTAAAAAGGCTCGTGTAGCTGAAATTACTAAGAGCCTTTGTGAGGAATATAAGGAACGAACGGGGGTATATCCTAAATATATAAATGTTTGGTAATGAAACCACTTCCTTTGGATATAATTAATGCTTCTGCTCCTTATGAGGTTTATTGGCATGAAACGTCTCGAACTTATCGCTTTAAAAGTGATTTTGGTGTGGTACTTGCTATTGGCTTTGATGATGATGACATCATTGAAAATGCAGAATCATATGTCTTTTCTATCATCAATGTAAATAAAATACCTTCTCCACGAGACTTGAAAATGCGTGATACGGTGATGCTTATCATAGAGAACTTCTTTAATATGAACGAAGCAGCTCTCTTGTATATTTGTGAGAGTGGGGATGGTAAGCAGCATATGCGAAGCCGTCTGTTTGAATATTGGTTTTCCTCTTATCAAATGAAAGATAAGTTTATTTTGATGCCTGTCAGTATCGAAGATATGGAGGGAATTGAAAATTTTGCAGCTTTAATTATTCGAAAAGATAATCCGAATGTTTTAGATATTGTTGCAGAATTTTCAAACACTGTGGCTATGTTTAGGGTAAAACCTAATAGTCATGACTAATTTCTCTTGATATTCTTGATGTGCTTAAAAGTCTTTACGACCCCTTCGATTCCCCTCACAGGGGACAGAAACCCTTCTCGAAAAGGGAAGGATGTAACCGCCCTACAGGGCTTTTTTTCGAAAACCTACCCGTCCTTCCTTACCCTTAAGGAAGGCTCCACCTCTCACCCCGACCCTCTCACCCTCAGGGAAGAGGGAGGAAACCGCTCCTCCTCGTCGCTCGGAACCGCTACGCTCTAAGGTTGGCGGACCAAAGCGGTCTTCGCCAGATTGTACGGGATGGGACCGCCGGGAGAGGAAAGTTTATAGTTTACAACTTATATTCGGGGGATTTTGTTGATTTATTGTGAATTTCTTTGGCGGTTTCAATAAAAAAGCGGAACTCTGCGGCAATAAACTATAAAATGAATAATGACTATGATGGGAATATTACAAGTTGCCTCTTATATATACAAGCGCTATATTTATTGTATTTATCACTTATCTGATGTTTATTTCAGAATCAGGCGTATTGGCATCGCCTTGTAGCGGCCATTGTTCATGCCGTTGCTACCACTCACGAATCTCATATTGGATAATCCTATCCTCTTGTTGTAAACATCAAAGTATCTATACCAGAAACCATATTCAGGACTGTTGGTACCGAAGCCCTGCGTACCTGACAGCAAAGTCTTGGTCCAGAGATTTACATGGATAGGGTTCTTATGGCTCTCGCCCTCCAAGAATCCACCCATAGGCAGATAGATGTATGGCAACTCGGAATCCACCGTCTTGATACGCACGCAGTTGTAGGTTTCTCCTAACGATGTAGACTGTGGTACCACCTCCAGATTGCCTGCATTAACTAATTCTTCGAACACGGCATCAGTTGGAATGGTATAGCCTGTTGGTGCCAAGGTGCTGGAGAGATCCTGAGTGGCATCGCTGGTGCTCTTTTTTTCAGAGATACAGAAATAGCCACCAATGGCTTTCTTGTTCTTTGCCAGTGCCACCACATCTGGGGCATAGTAACCATTGTTGGATGCACCTAAGTTGCGGTCTAACATATAATAAGTAGTGGTGGTTTTATCGGTCTTTTTTCCCTGTACCTTTACCACACCATAATAGAACCAGCCCTTCACCTTCTTCTCGTTATCTCCGTTTTCTGCCAACTGATAATCATTATATACCTTGGAATTCTCATCTATCTTATGGAAGATACCAGTATGATAAACAGGATAAGTGATCTCGATGCCAGCCTGGTTGGTGATGGTAAATGAAGACTTCCACAAATCTTCATTTACCGTAGTATTGGCAAGGCTTACCTTCCACTTACCTTTATCTCCTTCCACTTTGATTTTATCATCCTTTTTAGTAATCTGATCACCATTAAGTTTAGGGATAAGATACGTGATATTGGCTGTTCCCACGCAGAAATGCAAACCATCATTTCTCACAGCCCCTTGCATTTCTGCAGGAGTGATGCCTTGCACAGTGTCCAACCATTTGAAATAGTTGGCAGCTACGGTGAAGTTATTATACTGCATGGTTACGATTCTAGCAGGATCCTCTCTTCTAAAATCAAAACCAGCCTGCTTGATGGTTATATCAAGAGAAAGGTCGCCAGAAGTAACGGTGATGGTTCCTGTACGTGGATTCTCTGATTGGTCATTCTTTTCAAGCGTAAGCTTCAAGGTATATTTCTTGCCTTTAGAAGATCTGCTTGTCTCTGGTATATCATTCACGGTCTCTTGCTGACAAGCGGTTATCCAAGAATCATTTTTCGTGACACTATATAGCGCACTATCACTACTCGTTGCCTTTGGCAAGGTAGTAACAATGGTTACGGTAGCCTCTGTTGTGTTTGCATTTATCTCCTGATAATCGCTCACTCCCAGTTCATAGTCTTTGCAAGCTATCATTCTGGTGATTTCAGGATTATCGTCCCGCACCTCTACTTCCAGTCTATTCTCTGGCAGACTCTTCTTAGCCTCTTCAAGCGTAGAGAAGCCATAGTCGTTTACCTTGGTTACCTTGATGGTATAATGGTGGTTACGGAGCAAGGCATATTGGGTTGTCTTGTTGGCATCCTTGTAGAGTGCCACCTTATAATATCCTTCTCTAGCATGTCCTACACTATCCTTATAATTCGCCTTGATAATCACCATTGCCTTGCCTGCAGAAGTTTCATTTACTGCCACGGTGGTTGCGGTACCGCCGCCCAATGGGTTGTCTTCCGTTCTGAGAACGGTAGATTCTGCCAAGTCATCGGTCGTAGGCTCAATATAATTGGCAGGAGCTATGGCTGCCTTGGTTGCCGTGTTATAGACATACAAGCCTGCATTAGTGAAATTACTCTGGATGCTATTGTCTATCTCCAAACTTATCTTGGCGCATTGGCGCAACATCGTCACTGAAGGATTAGCTTCCAAAAGTGTATCTATTGAAATTTTACCCCAGCAGATAGGGGCATCAAGCTGAGGGTCTCTCTCCTTAGCAGCAGTGAGAGACTGCAAGTCATGTGCCTCGTCATCCGTCATGTTGCTGGCATTGGCTACAAGATGTACATTCTTGGTACCAGCAGGTACATTGGTTATCTTTACCTTGTAGCTGCCATCAGACTGCTGTGATAAGGTAGAATAGCAATCTGTCTTGCCTTTGTATTCGTTATTGTCTCCATAGAACACAGCCCAGAGCGATTTGACTGTCTCCGAGGCCCCCGCTCTTGTACCAATCTGTTGCTTGGTGAAGTTAGTCAATTGAAGGTTCAAGACAAGTCCCTCGGCAGGGATTTCATCCCCCGCCGAGTCCGATAGAGCCTCCATCGTATCCTTGCAGGAAACAAGGCTTAGGAGCAATCCAATCCATATCATTAAATGTTTGATCTTCTTCATTGCTTAAACTGATTTATAACAGTGTTCAAATCTGATTCTAATCTTATTTAATCCACACCAGATAGTTTGCCAGCGTGCCAAGAGGAGCCATCGTAATAGCCTGTGTCATTATGCTTCTCATAGCTGTTGCCATTGAAAAGGAGAATGGATTTGTCGTCAGAGATTTGATTATCTTTCATAATTCTGATGTCCTTCTCGTGGTCTCCCTTAACAGCCTTGAGAGTAATCACAGTCTTATACCAACCATTATTCAAATTATCGCATGACCAACTTTTACCCGCTGTATCATAGATGGTAAAAGACTCGCGCTCTTTATTACTGTCATTACCATTTTTGCCATTGGCGACACCATATACCTTGAACCATCCGTAAGTCGGGAATTTGGTGTAAATGGTAAAGTTGATGTTCTCAATAGTTGGCATGGCATCATATATGTTCCAAGTAGGATCTGATGTTGGATCATAGACAATCCAACCCTCTCGATCCTCATAGTCGAAGAGAGGAATACCCGGCTCCAAGTGGTGAGTGCAACGATGAAGCGTATAACCTAGTTCCTTATTGGTATTGTTACTGAATATAATCAATGTTTCACCAGGCTTGATGGTCTTTTTTCCCGTAGCACCAGGACCTGTATGAATCGACTCGGCATTCTCTTTGAAGTCCACGTAATACCAACCCACATTCGTATAATCCGCAACCATTTTATTACCAGGCCAGTGTTCTGTAAATTTCCAAACTTTAGAGCTGGCTTCAGTTCCGGTTGTCTCACCAATCTGGGTATAGACATAGGTATAATGAGAGTCTGGGTTAGGTATGTAAACTACTCGGTCATTCTTATCCTTTAAATCATACCATCCATCTGCCCAGTTGGTATTTCCTTCAGTTCCATTATAAGTCTCTTTCTTTTTTTCTTCAAGTGTACCCTCATAATTATCAGTTCTATTACTATTACCTCCTTCATAATGTGCGCGGTCGTTGATGGCACGGAAGTTGATACGATATTTACCCATTGCAGGCTTTACCGTTACCTTGATTTTCTTGACAAAGTTGAAGCCTTCTGCAGATTCCTTTGGCTGCACAGTGAGGTAATGTACTGTCGTGGTAACAGGGTCACGGGTTGCCACAATCTTGAAGGTTCCTTCTGGAGTATCAGGTTTATCGCAAGATGCCAGAATGGTTGACTTACCTACGGTGGAAGAGGTGTTACCGGTGAAAGCCAAACCGCCGAGGTTGGTCTTAAACTGTACCACTTTGGTATTGTTGTCGCTACCCCAATAGATGGTTACTTCCTGTGGATTTACCTCAAAATAAGGAGAGGCATCATAGGTTACATCGAGATACTTCTTAATGTTACCAGCCTTAATCCAAACCTTTGCCGTACCCGTGTACTTTCCATTATAGTCGGAGAACTTAATGTCCTCGTTGATTTTGAATGTGATTCTATGATTCTTCACTGCATCTAGCTTGCTCAACACAATCACATCTTTCTCACCACTGGATGTTGTTACCTTTTCATCGCAACCGAAATCTGCCTCTGTCAGCATTACGTTCGACTCATAGTCGATGGAGTCTGTCGTTGTAGATGTTACGCTCGCCTTCGTCTTGCTTACCCACAAAGTAGTATGGTTGAATTCGGCATCTATCGTTACAGGAGTCCAGTCCTTTACGCTCACATTACAGTCGAGAGTCATGTTTCCCAGACTCTTGATGTTGCCGATAATCTCATAATAGGTGCCACGAGGGAAGGTCGGAACTTCGGTGGAAGTTGGGCGATGTCCCAGCTTAATCGTATAGTTGTTCTCAAAGCTACCATTCACAAAGCCATTAACTTTGAGGGTAGACTGCTGAGAGGCATTGGCGATATAACGCTCAGGCAGATAGTAAGTGCCTTGGAAAAGCCACTTATCGGCGGCACTCTGTGGAGCAGCTGTAGGAGTAGCACCCTGAACAAGGGTGATGATGTCCTTATTATTCACATTGGCATTGTCTGCTTGCTCTGTCCAGTCTCCCGCCTTATAATAACCACCCTTATTGCTTGCCTCAGAAGGAGTTGCATAAACTTCATTTTCAAAACCTTTGGCATAATCTGTGCTAACATTAGAATTGCTAAATGCTCCATTCCAACTCAGCGTGGTGCTAGGAGAAAGCTTTTGAGCCAGAATATCCTTGATGCGATAGCTCTTGCCTTTGAATGCAGAACCTTCAGCAGTAGGGTCGAAAAGCAGGTTGAGCTTAACCTTTACGCATGTAAACTTCAGGTTAGCTGCCACCTCGGTATATTTATCACCACTTTTTTCTATTTTTGTATCGATGATATTACCGTTCACATCCTTTGGCTCATAAATCATCGGGATGTTTGTAGAAACCGGCATTCCCGATTCTGTTCCAGCTACATAGTTCAGTACTATATTTTTGAGATCATCTTCTGTTAGGATAGTCTTACCACTCAACACCTTGTTCATATTGGCAACCACATAGATATGGTAAGTGCCCGGCTCGATATTGAGCTGATAGTTAGCTACATGCTCCTCCAGCATCATCGAAGCTAGTGGGGCAGGGAGCGTCTTTTTCAGGAGCTTGCCTTCATTTCCTGTAGGGAAAGCATAGAGGGTCAGGTCGTTGATCTGGCATTCATCTACCGTGGCATTATAGGTAGGAAGGCCGGAAGCATCGTCGGGATTGGTGCCGCGGCTGCTGAGCACGGTTGGCACGAGTACATGCAAGTTGCTTTCTGACGAAATGGGAGTGCGCTCGCCTCCAAGTTCGTCAGAGCAACTTACTGTAACCAACAATATAAACCAACTAACTAAACTTAAAATGAAATCTCGTATTTTCATTGTTTCTCATTTTTTAAGTCAAATACTCTTATGAGCTAAATGCCCGGAAGGGGCTCTGACACCTGAAACGGTTAGAAATCGACACGCTGGATGCGCTTGCTCCAATCCAGGATGGAAATGCTGAGCTGCACATACTTCCACTGGTTGCCCTGGAGGAAGAAGTCGAGCTTGTAGTCGTACTCTCGGTCCAGGAATTCCTGCTCTGAATAATGGCGGGCTTCGAAGGCGCCACGGCCTTGAGCCAGAAAGTCAGCAAGATTGATGCGTGCCACCTCTTCGCCAGTAGTCTTGTTCGTGATGGTGAGGATGGCGTTCTTGTCATTTTCTTCTGCCGGATGCCAGATGAGTCGGGAGAACATGAGGGCGGCATGAGCGGTGCGCTCCTTTACATTGCCCTCGGTATCCTTAAACTCAGTGGTCCAGGTGTAGTATGGGGTATATGTCAACTCCTCGTCGGGGAGGAGAGAGTTGTCGTAACTGATATCGCCGTTGGCATTGGTTATCTGATAACTGAAGTCATCGGCATTGATGTTGGCAGGCTCGTCGGTCTGATGCAGGCTGATGGTGAGCTGCTTGGTATCACGAACCAGACCGATGGTATGGCGTGTAACCTGCAGGTCTTTTACTTCAACCAGTTCGTTGCTGAGTCCTTGCCAGAGTGTATCGAGCGGTTGGCTCTGGTTGTTTACCTTGCCCTGTTCGCGGTCGAGACGGGCATGGAGGGAGGTGATGTTGTCACCCTGCTGTGGCAGAGCTATCTGGAATTTGGCACCTGGCTGCGCAAGTGCATCTTCGTATTTCTTTTGGAAGGCGAAGGTTGCGAATCTGTATTTGCCCGGTTCCAGATTGATTCGCATGGCATAGTTAGGGTCCTTGAGCGGCTGTGATGTCGCATCGTTATAGGCATCATGGCGAGCAATGAAGTTGCCCTGCTCGTCGTATACGAATACGCTGAGTCCGCCCACATGATCTTTGAACATGTCGGCACGCTGCACGTTGTAGTCGTACTTGAACTGCAAGTCAACACCCATGTCACAAGGAGGCAGGTCGTCGTGCATCAAGTCGTTGCAGCTTGCTAGCAGGCTGCCGGCCATGATGAATCCCCATCCCATGCATATATTCTTGATCCAACTGTTAAACTTCTTGTTTGCCATGATGCTTATCTGTTTTATGAAAAAGTAAAGTGTATAAATAGATTCTTATTTTTCCGAGATAGCCAGCCGCTCCTTAGCGCTAGAGCGGCTGAGCTATATATAATCATGTGTAATAGATTACAAATCAACGCTCTGAGAACGCTTAGCCCAGTCGAGGATCTTAACGCTGACGTTGATGTACTTGGTATCCTCATCATCTGGAGTGTTAGGCTTAACCTCTGGAACGTCAGGATAACCAGGACCGCTGATTTTGTTGATCGTGAGGTCGTACCAGTTGTTGCGGAGTACTCCGTAACGGCCGAGCCAATTCAGGTTATTTTCCCCATATGTATCATTACCTTCTTTCCAAGGAGTCAAGTCGTCACCGAAGTGCTTGATACGGGCAATATAATAGCTTTCACCATTCTTGTAGGTCTTGATACCTACACCATTAGTCACGTCAAGACCGAGTTTTTTGTTGAGTGTAGCGACTAAGGTTGCATCAACCTTTTCTGTTTTTCCTTCCTTAATTGATACATTTGATTCTGTCAATACATGTGTACCGGCAGTCAATAAATCACCCGTAAGTTCTACAGTTAGTTCGGCAGTTGTTTTAAGAGCCTCTTTAGCCTTACTTGTAATCTGTGCAATAAGGTTGGCTTTCGTCCAAATGTCAGAACTGTTACCAATCATAAAGAAGGTCTTGTCTGTCTCTGATGTTGAGCTCAAAACACTTGGGATATAGGTTGCCTTAAGAAGAACACGGGTAGTCTGACCTTGCTTCATGTTGTTAATGTCGAAGGTGTTCTCCAGGCAATACAATGGCTTATCAGAACCGTCGTTCCATGTAACTCCTTGTCCATCGGCTTCAGCTAGAGTGAATTGTTCCTTACATTTGTTTAAGTCTTGTAAGCCCATGCTGTAGTTAGGGTCGATTCCCCAATATACACGCTTGAAAGCACCCTCAGCAGAAAGCTGACTAACGAAGCGAGATGTTGCTGGAACTGTACCTGCTGCAGCTGCAGTATTTTTCCAAATATCTGTGTAAGCAGGAACAGTTTGATCTGTCGATGTTGTACCAGCCTTCAAACCAGAAGTTACATGTACAGGGAATGAATGCTTGTTAGTAACATCCAATGCCCATTTTGTGATTTTTACCTTGTCGCTGCTATACTTTGTTCCGGTTGCATTGGCACCATCTGTTGCAAAATAATTATTGCTTGTACTGTTTGTTCCTACAGTAACTTTAGCCAAGCCACGCTCTACATGAACAGTAGTACCCGGTTTGCTATGAGCCTCTTCCTTAGTTCTATAGATACCCTTTATTTGAACGAGAGTTGTTGGCTCTTGATCAGCAGCTTTGAATTCTGGAGCATTAGCCATATAGAAACCTTTAGTATTATCTAAAAGGTTTGTTGCATTTGTCGCAGCATTCCAAGCTCCATATGTAGTGGAACCTGAAGGAAGGGTAACTTTGTCTCCTGTTCCTGTCTCCTTATTAAGGATGACCAATGCATAATAATCGCCATTCTCACCAACTGTAGCCTTCGCGAGCTTAGCTGTGATGGTTGCTTCTGTTGTAATACCATTATTACTTTCATTGTCTTTCTTCCAAGGCTCCAAATTACCGAGTGGTACAGCTTCAACAAACTTGAAGTCATTTTCAAAAGCTGCTGTTCCCTTCTCAAAGATAACGAGTGTAGCATCGTTTACTGCATACTCAGAAGCTGTACCGCCATCAAACTGGTCATTTGTAGTAGCACGTGTACCATTTGCAGTAGGCAAGTTGATTGTGATAGATGCATAGCTTACACCTGATTCATTCTCACCTGAACCATTACCACCATTTACTAAGTCGTTGTTGCTAGAGCAACTTGCAGTCATAGCAGCTATCACTGCTAATCCAAAGAAATGTTTAATTCTCATAATTGATGTGATTTGATAGTTATTTATTTCTATTATATATATTCTCTTTTTGCAGGGATGGCGAAGCTAAATTACCATTTACTATTATTGCTCCGCCCTCACTTCCCCGTAAATCTTTCTGATGCGCTCTGCCTCTTTCGAGTTGCCTGCCTTGGCAAGATGCTTTTCGGCAGAAGTAAGATCACCTTTCTGCAAATCGGTGCAGGCGGCATTGAGATTCGCTGTCTCATCATCAGGGAAGAGGCGGACGGCAATGTCGAATACCTCGTTAAACTCTGGCGAACCCGGCTCGTAAGTCTGTGCCACCAGGAACATCTCCTGCAGAGAAAGCTGCTGTGGTTTGGTCTTCAATATCTCCTTGGCTTCTTCGATGCTGAACGGACGAACCGTGTAGGTTACCGTATAGTCGCTATGACGGAGACGAGGATAGATATGATCCAGGATATAGCGGTAACTAGCCGGATGGAGCTTTCTGATCTTCAGGTCCTTATCGTCGGGAGCCAGCGAGGAGTTAGCTATCTCGAGAATCGCTTCCTTATCAGCCAGATGACTAGCCTGGATCTTCTTCTTGAATCCTTCCCAGTCTTCCGGTGTAGCCTGATAGGTAAAGAGTTTGCAGTTTAAGGTGTAGAGGCTGCTCACATATTTACGGAGGGCAGCTGCACGCTCGTTGGCAAGGCGCTTGTTGTTGGCATACGAACCATCAGGTGAAGCAAAACCATGGATATCAATATCTGTGATTTCAACGTTCTTGTCGTTCTTCACCAGGTCGATGGTGGAAGTAATCTTCTTCAGCTCAGTAGCATTCTCACGGAAGTTGGCAAGAATATAACTCTTGTTAACCACAAAGCTGAGATAGGCTTCACCCTTTTCGGCTCTCACCTTCTTGGCTTCCGCCTTCGGCTGCACGAAGAAATCCTTCGTAATCTTCGGTGTACGGTCGATATCCGCAATCGGCGTATTGTCCTGTTCTATCAGGTTGCCACATCCGCAAAGATCTTCTTTCACCGAGAGTTTGAACTTCTTCATCCATTTCTGATAAGGAACAGACTGGGCGAAGTAAACCTGCTGATTGGTCTTGTTCTTGCGGGTAAGAACCTGTGCCTGCGGATTCTTCTTGCTGTCGGCAAGTCGGCGGTATCTTACAGCCTGGTTTCTACCCTGGATGATGATAGGGTTGAGAGCGATAGAATCAGTTCCTACCATTACCGGTGTGAAAACAATCTGCTGCTCTGATTTCATCTTCAAATCGTTCAGATTCATACGGAAGGCAACGTCCATCCGGTTGCCGTTCTTGCGTGCCAAGACGCTTTCTACCTGAATCTTACCCCCTGCCAGCTGTTGAGCCTGAGCAGGCATGATGCCCTGAGAAAGGAGTATGCAGAGGGGCGAAATGACCGCATAAAGCTTCATTTTATCCATATTATGATTTCCCTATTTTTTTTTGTATTCTGTCTAGTTATTACGTGTTTTTATTGTCAGTTTAAAACCACAGTTAAATTAAATTCTTAGAACACGTATATGAGAGATAGTGCGGCTTTTGTAGGGCCCACATAGTTGCGGTGGTCTTTGTCGAGACATTTTTCGCATCGTCCGTAAAGCTTGTAAGGACTGTAGGCATATCCCAAACCGATAGACCCTTCGAAATTGAGGTGCTTATTAAGCAACCACTGATAGCCGTAGGTAAGGCCTCCACCTACATACCAGCCTTCATAGTGCCTGCCCTCCAGAGTTTTCGGCAGGATGCCGAAGGGCATGTCAATGTTTTTAATGTTGTATTCACCGCCTAAGGCATGAATTCCGAAGAAATGGCCTCCAAACTTCTGGCAGGTGTACCATCTGTATTCTGGCATAACATTCCAGAATCTCATCTTCTTGTCGCCCGAGAACTTCCAGGGGTTCAGGGTACCGAAGAGTTGGAAGGTTGTTTTCTTGCCCGTGCCGATTTCGATGCCGGCGTTGGCAGATGTGGAAGCCCATCCCAGTAAGTTGGTCTTCAGAGCGACCTCCTGCGCTCGCGTCGTTGCCATTGAAAGGATCAGCAGCAGCAACATAGCTGATTTTATGAATGTTTGCTTCATCATATCTTTACTTTTATATTTGGTTTCGTTTATATTAAACTTAGCCTTCGTTTGTTAGTTGGTATCTATTTTCGGCTGCAAATTTAAGAGGAAATCCAATATGAAGCAAGAAAAAGTTTCAAAAAGGTTACATTTCTATGTGCAAACGATTGCACGCTTTATGCAATCTGTTTGCGCACACACATCATAAAGCACATGATTATCGGCGTCTGCTTGCCGTCATTGGGGATCTATGTCTAAGATGTGGTTCTGACAGGATTCACAGGTGGGATATGCATACTTGCCCAAAGTGCGGGGGCAAGATGCAACCCACTGGCGAAGAAGAGTTTTGGACATGAAATCATAGTTTTTGGGACAGAAAGACGAAGAAAGCAAAAAGCCTGCTGGCTATAATTGTCAGCAGGCTTCTTTGTTATAATGTTCGCCCTTGAAATACAGTACTCTTGTGAAGAGGTAGTATGACTCCATTAAGGGTGAGCCTACGAGAGTTGAAGTTAGGCAGAATTTCCACACTGGCTTCATGGCTTCCCTTATACATGGTAATCCAGATTTGGGCAGAGATACCAATACCAGTAACACTCATACTTACTTGTGTAGTCCCTTTCTTGTCTGTTTGAATTTTGTATCCACTTACGCTTCCCTGAACCGTAACTCCACCAATGCCATTAGGTCCGGAGAAGGGTACATTGAAGGCAACCTGCACAACAGCATCGTCCTTATTGACGGAAACGAAATTGGTGTTGGAATTAACATAAGCAATCTGACCATACGGGAAAACTACCTTGTCGGCTTCCAAAGTAAAGGTTGTATCCTTAATAGCGTCCAATGCTTCATCCCAATATACACTATCTATCCGGTTTTGCAAATCGCGCTGTTCTTTCCAGAGAGTTTTCTGACGTGACTTCAGACCATTGACCAACTGCTCGCTGGCCTTGTTTTTTCCCCATTGATACCTATTATCTGACTGGTTTGACTGCGCACAGGCAAAGGCAGACATCAGACAGAAAACAAGTGAAATAAATATTCTTATCATCCTAGATCCTTTCCAAAATTAAATTCATATATTCAAAAAAGGGCTAGCCCCATAATCAGGACTAGCCCCCAATTTTAATTATTTTCTCAATGCAATGAATGTATCTTGAAAGCTGCATAGCACTTCAAGAAAGATTACTTAACCTCAATGTGCTTAACATCGTCTTTCTTCTCCTCCTTGGCTATCTTAGGAATCTCAATCTTCAAGACACCGTCACTGACCTCAGCGGAAATCTTCTCCTGATCAGCATCCTCTGGCAAAGCATAACTCTGAGAGTAGCTGCTGTAAGAGAACTCACGACGCAAGTAATGCTCTTCCTTCTCCTCCTTCTTCTCATCCTTGTTCTCGATGGATACATTCAGATAGCCATCCTTATCGATGTTCATCTTGACCATATCTTTCTTTAAACCAGGAGCTGCAACCTCCATCGTATAAGCTGTAGCACTTTCCTTGACGTTGACTGCAGGAGCTGTTGCGTTCATGCGTGGCATCAAGTTTGTATCAAAGAAGTTGTCATTAAACCAACTGTTCAACCAATTTGAAACACTGTTATTTCTACGAGCTAACAACATAATGTTTCACTCTATGTAGGAGCAAGTTACGTGCCAACCCGGTTTGTAGATTTGGAATAAACAGTTTTTGCCAATTTTGACTAAAGATTCTGCAAAATTGACAACAATGGATAATTAATTTAAACTTTACTGCTAAAACTTCATGCTTTTTAAACCTGTTTTTCAATCCATGCCATCAGTACCGCTACAGCATACTGTTGTTAAGAAACAGAAGATGTCTCTTGCAGAGAAAAGAGCCACTATGCATGGTGTTCAGACTTATTTGTCTGATGA
>PPYE01091216.1_pt1 | contig 13771 bp, 8 predicted proteins | sample 1559881 | NCBI WGS metagenome assembly PPYE01 (sample SAMN08240022, study PRJNA423297) | Human gut metagenome, whole genome shotgun sequencing project.
ACGGTACCGGAGGCAGATATGCCGAAGGTCCACACATTTATAAGAAAGACGGCTGGTACTATCTGCTGATTTCAGAGGGCGGTACAGAATTGGGGCATAAAGTAACCATTGCCCGCAGTCGTTACATAGACGGCCCTTATCAGGGAAATCCGGCAAATCCTATTCTGACCCATACCAATGAGTCGGGACAATCCAGTCCGATTCAGGGAACCGGACACGCTGACTTGGTGGAAGGCACTGATGGTTCCTGGTGGATGGTTTGTCTGGCGTACAGAATTATGCCGGGAACTCATCATACATTGGGACGTGAAACGTATCTGGCTCCGGTGCGTTGGGATAAGAATGCCTGGCCTGTAGTCAATGGCAACGGAACCATTTCTTTGAAGATGGACACACCTACTTTGCCTCAACACGAAATGAAAGGCAGACCGGAACGAATTGACTTTAAAGAAGGAAAACTTTCTCCCGAATGGATTCATCTGCAGAATCCCGAAGCAAAGAATTATACGTTTACCAAAGATGGAAAACTTCGTTTGATAGCGACTCCCGTTACGCTAAGTGACTGGAAAAGTCCTACCTTTGTCGCCTTGCGACAGGAACACTTTGATATGGAAGCATCCGCTCCGGTAGTCTTGCAGAAAGCGGGAGTAAATGATGAAGCGGGACTTTCCGTTTTTATGGAGTTTCATTCTCACTATGATTTATTTGTCCGTCAGGATAAGGATCAGAAACGTTCTGTTGGTTTGCGGTATAAACTGGGAGAGATTACAGATGAATACTCGTTATCTAAGCACTGAAACAGCAGGTGGATTTACCGGAGTCGTCTTGGGACTTTATGCTGTATCAGCTTCTAAAGAATCAAAGATGTATGCTGATTTTGAGTGTTTTAAGTATAAAGGGAAATAGGAAAAAAACAAATGAATCCCCTTTATAAAACAAATTCACCCCATCGTTTCCAAAACGCTCCCTATATGAGTAACATTACAGAAGCGAAGTTACATGTCGAATACATAATTTTGCAGTGTAGAAAACAAATATGTTTTGATAAGACGGGGTTAACGGTTTTAAATTTAATCTAATAGTATAGAAGAATATGGAAAAACAGTCATTTAGTGATGGATTATTTGGTCCATTGGGTATTAAACGAGTCATATTTATGCTGGTGTTGCTGACTACCTCTTTTATATCATGTAGCAATAGCGATGAAAAAGGAGGAAGTTTGGAAGTGGCACAGGAATATCGCAATCTGGAATTTGATGCTCGCGGAAGTAGGCAGACTATTCAGATCAACGGTCCGTCCGAATGGCATATCAGCACTTCGGAAAGTTGGTGTAAAAGTTCCCACGCAATCGGGGAAGGGAAACAATATGTAAATATCACAGTAGAGGCGAATGATACGCAGAAAGACAGGACGGCTACCGTCACTGTTTCGGCTAGTGGTGCTCCTGATATTATTATCAATGTCAAACAGTCTATGTATAGCGTGCCTGTATATGATGAATATATTAATCCTGATAATACAGGAATGCGTGATTTGACTTCTATGCAACTGTCGGCATTGATGAAAGCCGGAGTAAATATAGGTAATACATTTGAAGCGGTGATTGTGGGGGAAGACGGAAGTCTTTCCGGCGATGAGACGTGTTGGGGAAATCCTACACCGAATAAGGCTCTTTTCGAGGGAATCAAGGCAGCAGGCTTTGATGTTGTACGTATGCCTGTTGCTTATTCTCATCAGTTTGAAGATGCATCAACGTATAAGATTAAGAGTGCATGGATGGATAAAGTAGAGACTGCGGTGAAAGCTGCGCTTGATGCTGGTCTTTATGTTATTATCAATATTCATTGGGAAGGTGGTTGGCTGAATCATCCGGTGGATGCCAATAAAGAGGCTTTGGATGAAAGACTGGAAGCGATGTGGAAACAGATTGCCTTAAAATTCAGGGATTATGACGACCGTTTGCTTTTTGCCGGAACCAATGAAGTCAATAATGATGATGCTGACGGTGCACAACCTACAGAGGAGAATTACAGAGTACAGAATGGTTTCAATCAGGTATTCGTCAATACGGTTAGAGCTACCGGAGGACGTAACCACTACCGTCATCTGATTGTGCAGGCATACAATACGGATGTAGCGAAAGCAGTGGCGCATTTCACAATGCCGCTCGATATTGTTCAAAATCGTATTTTCCTGGAATGTCATTACTACGATCCTTATGATTTCACGATCATGCCTAATGATGAAGATTTCAAGAGTCAATGGGGAGCTGCGTTTGCAGGTGGAGATGTGTCTTCTACCGGACAGGAAGCAGATATAGAAGCTACATTAGGTTCGCTGAATGTATTTATTAATGATAATGTGCCTGTAATCATCGGTGAATATGGACCGACGTTAAGAGATCAGTTGACCGGAGAGGCATTGGAAAACCATTTGAAATCACGTAATGACTATATCGAATATGTAGTAAAGACCTGCGTGAAAAATAAACTCGTTCCCTTGTACTGGGATGCCGGCTATACCGAAAAGCTGTTCGACCGCACTACCGGACAACCGCATAATGCAGCGTCTATAGCAGCTATTATGGAAGGATTAAATTGAATATTAACCATTTAAATAAGGTACAATGAATAAACACTTTCTTGGAAAATGTACATTTGTACATTGGTACTGTCTTGCATTGGCAATATTACTTTGGTTGCCGATAACGATATTGAAGGCTGCCCCTTCACAGGACTTAAAGGTGTCCGGAATAGTAACTTCTGCAACTGACGGAGAACCGTTGATTGGGGTAAGCGTACAAGTGAAAGGTACGACGACAGGGACAATTACAGACCTGAACGGTAAGTATACGCTGAATGTATCTACCGGACAGACGCTGGTATTCTCTTACATCGGTTTCATGGAACAGCAAGTGGTGGCAACAAAACCTGTCATTAACATAGTCCTGAAAGAAGACACTAAAACGCTGGATGAGGTGGTAGTTGTCGGCTATGGAACCATGAAACGAAGCGACCTTACGGGTTCGGTTGTTTCCGTGACTGGAGACGAACTGAAAAAGTCTGTTGTTACTTCGTTAGACCAAGCTTTGCAGGGGCGTGCAGCGGGTGTTTCCGTTACACAAAATTCGGGAGCTCCGGGTGGAGGTATCTCTGTGAGTATTCGTGGTATCAACTCTCTGAATGGTAACGAACCTCTATATGTGATTGATGGTGTAGCGATTTCCGGTAATACAGACGGTAACTCCAGTGTATTGTCTTCTATTAATCCATCGGATATCGTTTCCATGGAAATTTTGAAAGATGCTTCGGCCACAGCTATTTATGGTTCGAGAGCCTCTAATGGTGTGGTACTTATTACCACTAATCAGGGGAAAGCTGGTAAAACGAAAGTTTCCTACGAAGGATATTATGGTTTGCAGCAATTGCCGAAACAACAGGATGTGCTGAATCTACGCGAGTATGCGGAGTATCAAAATCTACGCGCTCAAGTACTGGGCTTTGGAGATCGTGAGGAGTTTAAAGATCCCAGTTTATTGGGAGAAGGGACGAACTGGCAGGATGAGATTTTCCGCAATGCTTCCATGCATAATCATCAGATCAACATCTCTGGAGGAAACGAAGGGACTACTTATTCGCTTTCGGGTGGTTATTTAAGTCAGGATGGTATTGGTATCGGTTCTAACTTCGAACGTTTTTCTGCCCGTGTCAATATGGATAATAAGATAACGAACTGGCTTTCTACCGGTTTACGCGCTTCTGTTGCCAAGACACAACAGAACAATACGATTGACAATGGTAATATTATCCGCACAGCAATACAACAGTTACCCGAAGTGCCGGCGAAAAATCCTGACGGTTCGTGGGGAATGCAGTCGGAAAACATGTACGGTACTTATTTTACGAATCCGGTAGCGGAAGCATTGATGCGTGAGAATTATGACAAGGGGCTGCAACTCTATGTAGACTTCTTTGCTGATATTACGCTCTACAAAGGCTTGGTCTTTCGGGCAGAATATGCAGGTAATTACTATTATAACAACAGTTACAAGTATACACCGTCTTATGACTATGGTCTTTATACCCAAGAGTCATTGGGTAGCCGTAGTGCCAGTAACGGTAGTAACTGGACGTTAAAGACTTATCTGACTTATACTAATACTTTTGGTCGACACCAAATTACTGCCATGGCGGGACATGAAGCGCAGGAGAATAATTGGGAGTCACTTTCCGGTACTCGGAGCGACTATTTCCTCAACTCTGTTCACGAACTGGATGCAGGTAGTTCACTCACAGCAAAGAACAGTAGTTCCAAAGGTTCTTCTGCTATCGAATCTTACTTCGGTCGTGTTAATTACGGATTTGATGACCGTTATTTGTTAACACTTACCGTACGTGGTGACGGCTCTTCCACGTTTGCTCCGAAAAACCGTTGGGGTATATTTCCATCGGCAGCTCTTGCTTGGAAGTTGAAAAATGAGAAATTCTTGAAGAACGTCTCTTGGTTGGATAATTTGAAGCTGCGTCTTGGCTGGGGATTGGTTGGTAATCAAGCGGCAGACAACTATGCTTATGGCGTAAAGATGAGAACGGTGGCAACTATTTGGGGAAGCGGATATTATGCGGAGAACTATGGAAACGAAAACTTGAAATGGGAAGAGACTGAAGCATGGAATGCCGGACTAGACATTAATCTTTTTGGTAACCGGGTTGAGCTGATTATCGATGGATATTACAAGAATACTGATAATCTGTTGATGAAAGCATCGCTTCCCTCTTACGTTAACGGTGTTATTTCTTCACCGTGGGTAAATGCGGGTGCCATGACCAATAAAGGTTTGGAATTCACGTTGAATACGGTTAATATCAATAAAAAAGATTTCATGTGGAGATCAGGACTGACTATTTCATTCAACAGGAATGAGATTACAAAACTTTATACGGAAACAGCAGGACTTTCCGGTACTATCAATAGTGAAACTTACACTTACTCGGAAGTAGGACAGCCGATAGGACAGTTCTACGGATATAACGTGATAGGTATGTTTGCAAAAGAAGATGACTTTTACAAACGGGATTCTTATGGCAATTATATCCTCGATAAAAATGGCGAGCGTGCGAAAGTGGCCATTCCAAAAGGAAAAAACATCTCTGAAAGTGAGATATGGGTAGGGGATTATATTTATGAGGATATTGACGACAATGGTGTTATTGATGAGAAAGACCGTACCTATTTAGGTAATCCCGAACCAAAGTTCTCTTACGGTTTTAATAACTCTTTTTCTTATAAAGGCTTTGATCTGAATGTTTTCATCAATGGTGTATACGGTAATAAAGTGGTGAATATGTTGCGTAAAGAATTTACCAATCCGATGAATAACAGTGGCATGCTGAAAGAGGCTGTTAATATTGCCCGTGTGGAACTGATTGATCCGTCACAGCCGGCGACACTTTCCAATGTCTATGTTTCGAATGCCGGTTCTGCACAAGTGCAGCGCATCACTGCTGCCAATGCCAATGATAACAACCGTATGAGCAGCCGCTTTGTGGAAGACGGTTCATATCTTCGTATCAAGAATATTTCGTTAGGTTATACTTTCCCTAAAAAGTGGATAAGTAAGCTCAATATTGATAATCTGCGGGTGTATATGAATATCCAGAATGCATTCACCTTTACAAAGTACAAAGGATATGATCCAGAAGTGGGTGCTTACAATTATGACGTGTTGACGCGTGGTATCGATAATGCCCGTTATCCTTCACAACGGATTTATACTTTCGGACTTAACCTTAGTTTCTAACCAGACAAATAACGAGAACATTTATGAAAAGGAAATTATTAGCAATAGCAACTACCGCACTGCTGCTTGTAGCATGTAGTGACAGTTTTCTGGACAGAGCACCAGAGGGAAGCTATGTAGACGCTACGTTCTATACTTCCGATGAAGCGTTGGAAGCAGCCACTGCTCCACTTTACAATCGGGCATGGTTTGATTACAATCAACGTTCCATAGTTCCTATCGGTAGCGGGCGTGCCAATGATATGTACAGCCCGTGGAACTATCCGCAGTTTGTTACTTTCCAAGTGACAGCATTAGACGAAAATCTATCGGGTGCATGGAGCGGATTTTACTCGGTAGTAACGATGGCTAACTCTGTAATCAATGCGGTAGAGACACAGACACAGGGTAGTGTGAGCGAAGCGGCCAAGACAAAAGCAATTGCGGAAGCCCGGCTGATGCGTGCATGTGCATATTTCTATATGTTGCGTATTTGGGGGCCGGTGATTCTCATAGAAGACAATCAGAAATTAGTTGACAATCCCGTTCGTCCACTCAATCGGGAAGAGGATGTGTTCCAGTTTATTATCAACGACCTGAACTATGCCGTTACTCATCTGCCGGAACAGAACGATAAAGGACGAGCTACGTCGTGGGCAGCAAAAGGAATATTGGCAAAGGTTTATCTGGCACGTTCGGGATGGAACAACGGTGGTACACGCAATGAAGATGATTTGGAACTTGCCCGCCAATACGCCGGTGATGTTTGCGAAAATAGCGGGCTGGGTCTGATGACAAACTACGAAGATCTATTCAAGTATAAGAATAATAACAATCAGGAATCCCTACTCGCCATGCAGTGGGTGCCATTGGGTGAGTGGTACGAATGTAATACGCTGCTGTCCGATTTGGCATTCTCTACCGAAGTGACGGGGGTGTCAATTGCTGGAGCAGCTATAATGGAAGTATTGATATGTTGCAGCAGTACGAGCTGGCAGATACGTTGCGCCGGAACGCTACCTTCTTTACTAAAGGTTCTTATTATTCTTACATTGCCATGAAGGATGGAGGCTATACTTATGAGGGCACTGCTTCTCCTATCAAAAAAGGTGTTCCGGGAGGGCCGGATGATGATAATGATGGCAAAGTAAAACAAATGAACTCACCGCTTAATACCTATATCTTGCGTTTGGCAGATGTCTACCTGACATATGCGGAGGCTTGTTTGGGTAACAACTCTGCGTTGAGTGACGGACGCGGACTTTACTTTTTCAATCTGGTACGCGAGCGTGCAAAGGTTAACAAGAAATCTTCCATAACACTGGACGATATTATCCGCGAACGGCGTGTTGAGTTTGGCATGGAGTATTCAAACTGGTATGATATGGTGACTTGGTTCCGCTATTTGCCGGACAAGATGCTCAACTACTTTAATAATCAGTGGCGGGGATACCGGGCAGATGCTATTATCAAGGATGAGGATGGAAAGTTGCATTTCGGGAAATATGATACGGACGGAACTACCTTCCTTGAAGGTCCTGAAAATTACACGGCTCCGGAGTTTACTATCAACATTGAAGCAGAGGATATCTTCTTACCTTATCCGGAGTCTGATGTAATCCAGAATCCATTGCTGAACGAACCACCGGTTCCTTATACGTTTAACGAATAAATCAGACGAACTTATGAAATCAATATATAAGTATACAGATGCGCGGCTACTCTTGTTGTTTTGGCTGTTTCTGCCATTACTCGCGCTTATTTCTTGTCAGAACGACGATGACAGTATTCCTGTGATTCATTATATCCGGGTGACCGACCCTACCCGTGCAGACAGTACTTTCACCGATGTGAGTCCCGGTACGATGATTGTTGTGGTGGGAGAGCATCTGGGCGGTACGCAGAAAATATTTATCAATGATCAGGAGGTAAGTTTCAACCGAAACTATGTGACTTCTACTAATATCATACTGACGGTTCCCAATGAGCTGGAATTGACAGGGCAAAATCCCGAATTGAAAGGTGAAATTCGCTTGGAGACTGATCATGGAATAGCGACCTACAATATGCACGTGCTTTCGCCTGCACCTTACATCACCCGTATTTCCGCGACCTATCCTATTAAGCCGGGAGATCAGATGACTGTGATAGGCGGTAACTTTTACGAGGTACAGGCTGTTTATCTTTCTACAGAACAACCGGCAAAGGATGGAACACGCCCTGTTGACGTTCAGGAGATAACAAACTATGAAGTAAATAACAAATATAGTCAAATTACTCTGACAGCTCCGGCAAATCTGCTTGAAGAGGGATATCTTGTGGTAGAGTGCTATACGAGTAGTGCGGTTACAGAGTTCAAGAAGAATGGTCCGAGACCGGTTGTTACTGCTGTCAGTTCGACAATGCCGGTTGTAGGAAGTACGGTTACTATCACCGGACAGAACTTTATTAAGATATCACGTGTGAATATTAACGGTGAGTTCGACATTCCAGTGGAGGATATCACAACCTCAAACACTTTTGATGAGATTAGTTTTGTATTGCCACAGGCTCCTACCCAGTCCGGTCATATTTCTGTGACTGCGATTGGAGGAACGGTAGAATCTGCAGAAATATTCTATCCTTTAGAAAATGTGATACTGAACTACGATGGAATCGGTAGTCATGTTTGGGGCGATTGCAGTTTTGTAGTAGCAGACGGCTCATCGGCTCCTTATGTTTCTAATGGAACTTGTCTAGGCATTACTGGAACAGTGAGTGCATACAACTATTGGTGGAAACAAAGTTATTCCAACGCTCAATGGGTAGGTACAAGTATCATTCCGGGAAATACACCGATCAGTGACTTGAAATTACAGTTTGAATGTTTTGTGAAAGAAGTCTTTACCGGGCCTGTTTTCCAGATTGCAATGTGCGAAAACTTCGATGCTGCATTAAATGGCTATGTTCCGGTGAGCTCTTTTACAGGAGAAACGGAGACTGGAAAATGGATGCAATGTTCTGTATCTTTATCTTCTGTTGTCGCGGATGCTACATATCAAGAGTTCTTGAACAGGAATTCTGCTCACATAGGTGTATATGCAACAAATCCTGGTGGTAGTGAAGCTACTATAGAAGTTTATTTCGATAACTTCCGTATCGTGAAGAAATAATGATTTAAATGAAGCAGGAGAAGGTAAACGATTCGTTCTACCCTCTCCTGTATTTTTAGTAAACTATGAGAAAGAATATTATTTATTTCGTCGTTTTTTCAATGGCAATAGTGGCAAGTGTGGCATGTCATACACAGGAACTTCAGATGCAGGATAGAATAGCGAATGGTAGTTCTACCCCCGTGATAATCATGCCGGAAGTCTCCCCAAAATTGTTGTCGGGAGATGCCAATCCACTGCTTGATTTTATATTTACTGCAGATCCTACAGCAGTAGAGTACGAAGGAAGACTTTATGTGTATGGCACAAATGATCATCAACAGTATGAAGCAGTAGGAGGGAACGGCAAAAATTCTTACGAATACATTAAATCGTTGGTGATGATGTCTACCAATGATATGGTAAACTGGACGTATCATGGACTGATTCGGACAGATAGTATCGCACCATGGATTAAAGCATCATGGGCGCCTTCTGTCGTGAGTCGTAAAGAAGGCGATGGTAAAACGCATTTCTATCTTTATTTCTCTAATAATGGAGATGGCAGTGCTGTATTGACAGCTACCTCGCCCGTAGGTCCGTGGGAAAGCCCTTTGAACCGCAGTGTGATAGATACACAGTCACCGGGCATCGGAGACTGTAAAGCCGCCTTCGATCCTGGAGCCGTTATCGACGAAGAAGGGACGGGGTGGCTTGCTGTGGGAGGCGGATGCGCACGTATCATACGTTTAGGAAAGGATATGATCAGTATAGACAGTCCGATAGTGCCGATTAATGCACCGCATCATTTCGAAGCCAATGAACTCAACTTTATTAATGGAACTTATGTATATACTTATAATATCGACTGGCAAAACTTTGATGATTGGTCACTACCAACAGAGAAACCGACCATCTGCTGTATGAGTTATATGACAAGTAAAACTCCGCTTGAGAGTGATAGTTGGCAATATCAGCATAATTATATGAAAAATCCCGGTGAATATGGGTTCGAGTTTGGAAACAATCACACGCACCTACACAAATATGGCGGGAAATGGTATGTGTTCTATCACACGATGAGCCTGCAGCGCAGTTTCAATACAACAGGAGGCTTCCGAAATATATGTGTAGACGAGATTGAAATAGACGAGGGAAATGTGAACATACACATGGGAAAACAAACCCTGAAAGGTGTCTCGCAGATAAAAGTACTCAATCCATTTATGCTCCAACAAGCTGAAACAACGGCTGCTACACAAGGTGTTAAGTTCTTGAATGGAAAAGATGTAGGCGATATGTATGCAGTGACTGTACCGGGCATGGAAGGTATTTTATCTGTCAGAGGTGTGGAATTCTGTAAGGCTCCCTCACGTCTGGAGGTGCAAGCCGCAGGAGATGGTATCATTGAAGTACACCGTAATACTCCGGATGGAGAAATGATGGCTGCCATTCAGATAAATACCCCCAATATGAAACTCCTGAAAACTAAGATTCAGACACAATTTGAAGGTACAACAGATCTCTGCTTTGTATTGAAAGGGGAAAATATTGTTTTTGACCAATGGCAGTTTAAATGAAACTGTTTACCAAGAGTTTGTTAATAGTGGGACTTTTCATGAACTGAATGTGTATGAAAATAATAAAATATATTGCTCTGTTGGGGATGTTGAGTGGATTGGCGGTTGCATGTACCCCTTCAACAAGTGTGATATCAAACGACGTTGTTCGATTGAATCAGTTGGGCTATTACCCCAATCAGGAGAAAATAGCTGTGATAGACAGCGGAAAGGTTGAAGAGTTTGTAATATTAGATGCTGTTTCCGGCGAACAAGTGTTTGCCGGAAAATCTTTATATACAGCAAAATCTGCATGGTCGGATAAAACAAGAACAACACTGGATTTTAGTGCAATAACAACTCCGGGGGAATATATTCTAAAAGTGAACGGAGCATCGGTTGCTTTTCCTGTAAAGGACAGTGTATTATCTCCTTTGGCTGATGCGGCTTTGAAGTCTTTTTATTATCAACGTACCGCAATACCAATCGAGGAACAGTATGCAGGGCAGTGGAACAGACCGGCCGGACATCCGGATAATCACGTATTAATACATGCTAGTGCTGCTTCTCCCGGCCGTCCTTCGGGAACGATTGTCTCTTCTTCCAAAGGCTGGTATGATGCTGGAGATTATAATAAGTATATTGTGAATTCGGGCTATTCGATAGGTCTGATGCAGTCTATTTATCAGCTGTTTCCGGATTACTTCTCACGGCAAAAGATAAATATTCCGGAGAGCGATAATCACACTCCCGACTTACTGGACGAAATGCATTATAACTTGGATTGGATGTTAACAATGCAAGATCCCGCAGATGGAGGAGTGTATCACAAACTGACCACTCCCTTTTTTGAAGGCTTTGTGAAACCTGTCGATTGTAAACAACAGCGTTATATTGTGCAGAAATCGGTCACTGCTGCCTTAGACTTTGCTGCTGTCATGGCACAGGCTTCCCGTCTGTTTGCCTCTTATGAGAAAGATTATCCGGGATTTTCCAAACGTGCTCTGCTGGCTGCGGAGAAGGCTTATGCTTGGGCGGAAAAACATCCGGAGGACTATTATAATCAGAACCTGCTTAATCAGAAGTTTCAACCGGAGATAGCTACGGGAGAATACGGTGACACACATGCAGACGATGAATTTTTCTGGGCGGCAACCGAACTCTATTTTTCAACCGGAAAAGAGATATACCGGGAAGAAGCAATAAAAAAGGCTCCCAAAGTATACACAGCTCCGGGATGGGGTAACACGTTTGCACTAGGCATATTTGCATGGCTTCAGCCGGACAGAAAATTGAATGAAGCCGATTGTCGTTTTGCCGGTTCATTGAAAACTGAACTTTTGAAATATGCTGATAAAGTAATACAAGGAGCCGAACAGACTCCATTTCATGCCCCTTATGGTAATGATGCCAAAGACTTCTTTTGGGGATGTCTTGCAGAGAAATGTCTTAATCAGGGTGTATCATTGATGTATGCTTATATTCTGACTGACAAAGAAACGTATTTGACTAATGCCTACAGAAATATGGATTATATATTGGGGCGAAACGCGACAGGTTTCTGCTATGTAACGGGACTTGGAACAAAAAGCCCGGAGCATCCGCATCATCGCCTTTCTGCATCGGATGATATAAAGGCTCCTATTCCGGGATTTCTTGTCGGAGGACCTAATCCGGGGCAACAAGACAAGGCATTTTATCCTACGGCCAGTCCGGATGAATCGTATGTGGATACGGAAGATTCTTATGCTTCCAATGAAGTGGCAATTAATTGGAATGCCGCTTTGGTGGCATTATCCTCTTCATTAGATGCGCTTGCTGTTGATTCTGTCAAATAATCCGCAGGCTCTTTTTCTTGGCTGTTTGATAATATTTTATTTCCTTTGTACAAATCTGAAAAACATGATAAGAAAGAGCCTTTTATTGTTAGCTTTACTTTTTACTTCATGGATTGTGCAAGCACAATCCTATTTATTCAAGCATCTGGAAGTGTCGGACGGATTGTCTAATAATTCTGTAAATACTATTTATAAGGATCGTGACGGATTCATGTGGTTTGGCACGACTACCGGATTGAATCGTTATGATGGATATACTTTTAAGGTTTACCAGCATGCCGAGAACGAGCCGGGGTCTTTGCCGGATAATTATATCACTGATATTGTAGAAATGCCTGATGGACGGTTTTGGATAAATACTGCCCGGGGATATGTATTGTTTGACAAGGAACGGGATTGCTTCATCACTGATGTTACCGGATTTATGAAGACTCTCGAATCATGGGGAGTTCTGGAACAGGTTTTTGTAGACCGGGAAGGGAATACCTGGCTTAGTGTGGCAGGTGAGGGATGTTACCGTTACAAGGAAGGCGGAAAAAGACTTTTCTTCTCGTACATGGAACATTCGTTACCAGAATATGGAGTAACACAAATGGCAGAATGTAGTGACGGGATCTTGTTGATTTATAATACAGGACTACTTGTTTGCCTGGATCGTTCCACATTAGCAGTAAAATGGCAGTCTGATGAAATCAAAAAATATATTCCGGAAGGGAAGAAGATAGAGCTTTCGCTCTTTGTAGACAGAGACAATTGTATCTGGGCATATAGTCTTATGGGAATCTGGGTGTATGACTGCGGAACAAAAAGTTGGCGGACAGACTTGACTGGTATTTGGTCGTCACGTCCGGACGTAATCATTCATACGGTGGCACAGGATATAGAAGGCAGAATCTGGGTTGGAAAGGATTATGACGGTATAGATGTGCTTGAGAAAGAAACTGGAAAAGTGACTTCTCTTGTTGCCCATGATGACAATGGACGGAGTTTGCCTCATAATACAATTTATGACTTATATGCTGATAGAGATGGTATCATGTGGGTGGGAACTTATAAGAAAGGAGTATCTTATTATAGTGAAAGTATCTTTAAGTTCAATATGTATGAATGGGGAGATATTACCTGCATAGAGCAGGCAGATGAAAATAAATTGTGGCTGGGAACGAATGACCATGGGATTCTTTTGTGGAACCGTTCAACAGGAAAGGCGGAACCTTTCTGGAGAGATGCCGAAGGACAGTTGCCGAATCCGGTTGTGTCTATGCTAAAGTCAAAAGACGGCAAATTATGGGTCGGAACATTTAATGGAGGGCTGTATTGTATGAATGGTTCCCAGGTACGTTCTTATAAGGAGGGTGCCGGAAATGCTCTGGCAAGTAATAATGTCTGGGCATTGGTGGAAGATGATAAGGGGAGAATCTGGATTGCTTCCTTAGGAGGTGGTTTACAATGTTTGGAACCGT
>PPYE01208182.1_pt1 | contig 13768 bp, 9 predicted proteins | sample 1559881 | NCBI WGS metagenome assembly PPYE01 (sample SAMN08240022, study PRJNA423297) | Human gut metagenome, whole genome shotgun sequencing project.
GACGTCGAGGTAGTACCAGCGGGCGGTGTCAGCGTTGTCCTTCCAGGTCTTCATGCCGGAGAGGAGGGCGCTCGTGGACTCCGGGGCGCGGCCGGTAGCGCGGTTGACCATGGCCATGAGCTCGGCGCGGGTGACGGTCTTATCGGGGCCGAAGGTGCCGTCGGGGTAGCCGTTGATCCAGCCGAGATTTGCGGTCAGGGCGATGGCGTTTGCGGCCCAGTAACCCGCGGAGATGTCAGAGAAGTAGATTGCGGCGGACTTCTTCTCGGCGAACTGCGCCAGCATGGCGGCGAGCTCGGCGCGGGTGATGGCGTCATTGGGGCGGAAATAGCCGGTGCGGCTGTCGGTGATGACGCCGGCGTTATTGAGGGTGGCGACGTAGGTGTTATACCACTTGGTGGAATCGACGTCGCGGAAGCCGGAGGCGGTGGAGTAGTAGAGGCTGCGGGAGTCGGCGTCCATGAGGCGGAATAGGATGGCCGCGACCTCGGCCCGGGTGATGCTGCCCGCGGGCTTGACCGTCCCGTCAGGATAGCCCTGCACGTAGGCGAAGTGGTCACGGGTGTTGAGCTTCGGCGTCGCCTTGTTGAGGCTCAGGATGGGGAGCAGGTAGTCCGCATCCGCGCCGAACGTGACTCTCGGACGATCAAACGTCTGATTGCTGCCGATATGGCCCTTGCTGTCCATCGGCTTCAGGGTCGCGGAGATGTTCGTGTAGAAGTAATTGTCCTTGGAGGTCCGGGCGTCGTCGCGCAGGCGCAGCTGGTAGCTGAGCTGGACGCGGCTGAAATTCGATACCGCCTCGTTAATCGTCCAGACAAACTTTTCTTTTCCGTCGTCTGCGGGCGTGTACACGACCTTGAAGCGCCAATCTTCTTTGCTTACGTCTGCATCGCCGAAGTAATACGTATTGCCATCCTGCAAGGACGCCAGCGACTGGCCGCCAACCGTCAGGATCAGGGAACTGGGCACAAGGTCGAAGTTATAGTTGTTGCCATTCCTGGTGTCGTAGCCCATGCAGTCTTCGACGGTGGAGCCACGGCCGACAGCATAGAAGATCTCGTTCTTAATGTCAGAGAAATCAAGGCTCTGCCCACCATTCAGGTAATTCATGAAGCAGCGGGAATCATCAGAATTACCTGCACCTGCAGAACCGTCTTTGGTAGCAATGGAAAACAGATTATATCCAGCTTCTCTCATTTGCTGCCAGGTCTGATCGGCATAATAGAATGCCATATCCCGGTTGTTGGCGCTCCGTTCAACACAGGGCTGCGGCTTATAGTCGGCGCTGGGCTTACCTTGGTTAAAGTTCAAATCATAATTGCAGTGATAATCATAGTCATCACCATGACTTTCCGTATTTCTCGCTTCCACATCCTCCAGGTAGTTCTGCCATGCGGCAATTTCGGATGTATCTTTAGGGCGAGGGACATTGACTTCCGGATAGTTATTCGGCTCGTAATAGCCATTATCCCAATAACCGCCGGAAAAACTGTTATAGGGATTCGCAGGATGATAAGAACGGGTAAACGGTGTATCACTGGCCCAATTTCCATCCTTGCTGTACAGGTAGGTAGAGCCATCAGAAACCAAAACTAGATATTTTCTGCTTGCCGATACATTCGTGTGCTCTTCAAGTGCTTCCTTGCCTGCAAGAAGACCTGCATGGATATTTGTTCCTCCAGAATACTTGGTCTTCATTGCATCTTTTATATCTTCAAAATGCGTTGCAAGGTCATACCAGTCCGATTTAAACGCCTGCCGCTTGAATTTCACAATGCAGACATTCACCGTAGCACCATTATCCCCAGCGGCCTGTTTCAGCTCATCCAAAAGGTCCACGGATTTCTTTACTACGTCTGTATCCGCAGACGAAGAACCGTCCAGCACAAACACTACATCGCTGGTAAGTGTTTCCTCTGCGCTGGGCAGGGACAAGGTCACGCGGGTCGAGCCGTCGGCGTCCAGATCGGTCGCAGTTTTGGATTTGGATACCTTCCAATCAAAATCAGTGGGAACCGTCTCAGCCGCCAGCGCCATGACCGGCATCGCGCCGATCAGCATGACCAGCGCCAACAGACAGGCTAATATCCGTTTTTTCATGATTCTATCCTCCCGTTTTTTAGCAGAGCACATTCTTCCGCAGTTCCTGCGGAAGAAAAAAGAGGCTAGCCTCTTTGACCCTGTATTCGTATTTTTGATTATAGCATGCTAAAATCCGGTTTTCAAGGGGCTATATTCCTTTTTTCCTTTTTATTCCGAAAACCAGTCCGGCTGGGGGATGATGGGCTCGGAAATGTCGTAGTAGGTCAGGCCGGATTCGCCGATGACGGAGAGGCGGACGGATGTGATGCCGCTCAGGTCGCAGAGCGTCGCCGCGATGGAGCGCACGGCGCTGCCCGCGCGGGCGGCGGAGGTATCACAGCTCATGAACTGGTCGGAGAGGACCACGCTGGCCGTGCCGTCGGAGACGGAGATATCCATCACCTGCGTGCCCGCCGGGACGACGCGGCTGAGATTGACCGGAACGGTCGCGCGGATGAGCGCCTGCAGAGCGAGCAGCGGCAGCTGGTCCGGGGCGGTACAGGCGAGCACGGTGGTAACGGGGGTGAGAAGGCCGTTTTTGTCGGGATAGAAGAGCCGGACGGCGTATTCCGGGTTCTCGGCCAAGGCGTCGAGAAGAACGAAGTCGTCCGCGGTATAGGGGCCGTCGGTCTGCGGCTGGGCGGTGCGGAGGAAGGCGACGGACTGGACGGACTCGAGCTGGGTCATGGTGCAGGTCAGGCAGGCGTAGATGAGGGACGTGCGGATGTCCCCCGCCGCGCGCAGCTCCAGCCGGAGCGTCAGGACGCCATCCTGCAGAGACTCGACCGCGCAGGTATCGCCGGGGGTGAAGGGCAAGGCAAGCGTTTCGTCCTCCGGGCCCTGCAGATAGGTCTCGAGCAGGGCGGCGGGGTCGGTCTGCGCCGGGACTTCCTGCGTGCCCAATACACCGGTCTTCGTGTCGCCGCTGTCTTTGCGGCAGTAGTAGAGCTGCAGCTGGGGCTGGGCGGGCCTGCGCACCGCCGCGGCGGCCGAGCAGCCGCAGAGCGTGAGCGCCGCGAGCAGCAGCGCGAGCAGGCGGAGCTTTTTCCGGTTTTTACGCATCGCCGTCTTCCTCCTCTCCGGAGCCGAAGCTGGGGAAGGTCACGGTAAAGCGCGAGCCTTCGCCGACCTTGGACGTGACCTCGATCGTGCCGAAATTCCGCCCGACCATCTCATGCACGATGGAAAGGCCCAGACCGGCGCCGCCGGCCTGACGGCTGCGGGCCTTATCGACACGGTAGAAGCGGTTGAAGATGGACGGGAGCGCGCTTTCGGGGATGCCGGTGCCGGTATCCTCGACGTCGATGACGACGGTATCGTCCGCGTGGCGCACGCGCACGTGGACGCTGCCGCCCTCGCGGTTGTATTTGATGCCGTTTTCGACGAGATTGAACAGGATCTGGTAGGCGTCGTCCTCAAACGAGAGGATGGTGCAGCCCTTTTCCACGCTGGCGGTCAGCTCGACGGTCTGGCGGTCGGCCAGCGGGACGAGCATACGGAACACGCGCGAGAGTGTCCGCCCCACGTCCACGACCTCGTGCTCGCCGCCCTCCGTCTCGTCGGCCGAGGCCCGGCTGAGCGTCAGAAGCTTCTGCGCCATGCGCGTCAGGCGGTCGGACTCCGCGCCGATGTCGGCGACGAACTCGCGCATCGTGTCCGCGTCCATCTCGTTCTGCAGGATGGAATCGGACAGCAGCTTGATGGAGGCCAGCGGCGTCTTGAGCTCGTGGGACGCATCCGAGACGAACTGGCGCTCGGTGATCTCCGTCTGCTGGAGCTTGCCGGTGAGCTTGTTGAACTCGGTGGCGAGCGTGGCGTATTCGTCCGAGCCGCGCATCTGGATCTTGTGGCTGTATTCGCCCTCGCGCACGAGCCGCATGGAGGTCAGGATCTGCCGCATACGCCCCGATCCCGTCATGGAAAAGACGACCGCGCACAAAAACAGGATGCCGATCAGAACCAGCGAGCCGCGGAAGATCGTCCGCTCGAGGCTCGCGATGATGCCGCCCTGCGAGGCGTCGTATTCCATCATATACACGCAGCCGACCACCGTATCATGCGTGAGGATGGGCGCGGCGGCGTAGCTTTTGAGGGTATGGTCCTCATAGACGCAGCAGAAGACGTCGTTGCCTTCGAGCGCCTGCACGACCTGCTGCAGCAGGACCACCTTGCCCGCCGCGCTCTGGCCGGGCACGGAATCATAGAGCGTCCGGCCCGCCGCGTCGGTGACAAGCAGGCGCGTGACGTTCATGTCGCCGATGACGGAGATGATCTGCTCCGTCGTCTCCTGCGTCAGGGCGTCGACGCCGGAAAAGGAGGACGTCACGACCTTCAGCTTATCCTGCGAGGACGAGCATTTGGCCTTGAACATCAGATCCCGGGTGGCTCTGGCGGAATAGATATTCAGGAACACCAGCACCAGCACCGTGATCGACATATACGCCAGCGCATTGCGCAGCTGCGAGCTGGTCGGCACCAGCCGGATGCGCCGTTCAGTACTTGAAATAGTAGCCAACTCCCCACTTGGTCAGAATGTGCTCCGGCTGCGCCGGGTTGAGCTCCAGCTTTTCCCGCAGACGGCGGATGTGCACGTCGACGGTGCGGATCTCGCTGCTGACATCGTAGCCCCAGATGGCGTCGAGCAGCGTCTCGCGCGAGTAGACGCGGTTCGGGTTGCGCATCAGCAGCTCCATGAGGTCAAATTCCTTCGCGGTCAGGTCGACCGGCACGTCCTCGCGGCTGGCGCTGCGGCTGCTGCGGTCGAGGGTGATGTGGCCGCAGACGAGCTTCTGCTCCGGCTCCTGCTTTTTGGCCGCGCCGGCCCGGCGCAGGAGCGCGCGGATGCGCGCTTTGAGCTCGAGGATATTGAAGGGCTTGGTCAGGTAGTCGTCCGCGCCGTGCTCAAAGCCGAGGAGCTTGTCCATGTCTTCGGATTTTGCGGTTAACATAATAATCGGGACCTGCGAGAATTCGCGGATCTTCGTACAGGCCTCCAGCCCGTCGAGCCGCGGCATCATCAGATCCAGCACGATCAGGTCCGGCGATTCGCTCGCGGCAAGCTCGACGGCCTCCATGCCGTCGCAGCCGGTCACGACCTCGTAGCCGTCGTTTTCCAGGTTGAATTTGATCCCCTTGACCAGCAGCTTTTCATCATCAACAACAAGTATTTTCATGTCATCCCTCCGTTTGGTCCACGGTCACGAGCCCGCGCAGCTGCTCGAGCAGCGTCGGGCCGATGCCCTCCACATCCAGCAGCTGCTCGACGGCGGAAAAGCGGCCGTAGGTATCGCGGTAGCTGAGGATCCGGTCCGCCGTCTTTTCGCCGACGCCGGGAAGCACAAGCAGCTCTTCTCGCGTGGCGGTATTGAGGCAGAGCTTCCCTTCCCCGCTGCCGTCTATCTGCAAAGCGTCGGACGCGGGCGCGGCGCGCTGCACGGTGATACGCGCCTCGCCGAGCGCGGAAGCCCTGCCGAGGAAGAATGCGCCCACGAACAGCAGCACCGCCGCGCACAGCGCGAGCAGCGCCGGGGAAACCCGCAATTTCTTCATACGCGCGCCTCCATTTGACATACCGGATGAATATGGTATAATAATCAAGAATACGCGCAGCTGCGCGAATGTTCAAATTCAGTATAGCATATTTTTTCGCCGCTGTACAATCCAGACGCGAAGAAAATGGAGATAAAAATGAAAAAGACAAACATTTCTGCCCTGCTGCTGGCCGCGCTGCTGCTGATACAGCTGCTGTGCGCGCCGGTATCTGCAGTCACCGCCGAACCTGCCGCCGACGCGCAGGCGGATGCTCAGACCGCTTCGGACAATTCCGCGGGGGACGCCGCGGCCGAGGCCGACAGCGTCCCCGAGGATCAGCTGCTCTCATCCCGGGAGCAGTTTTCCGTGGCGGCCAAGGCCGCGCTGCTCATCGACCTCAACACGAACCGTGTCGTCTATGAGCAGGACGCCGACGAGCGGGTCTATCCCGCGAGCCTCACCAAGATCATGACCTGCCTGATCGCGCTGGAGAACGGGAACCTGTCCGACGTCGTGACGGTCTCGGAATCCGCGCTGGCCGATCTGGACGAGGATTCCAGCGTGGCCGGTCTGGTGGTGGGCGAGCAGATGACGCTGGAGAATCTGCTGTACTGCATGATGGTCGTCTCGGGCAACGACGCGTGCAACGTCATTGCGGAGCATGTCGCGGGCTCGGTGACGGATTTTGTGCGCATGATGAACCAGCGGGCCTATGAGCTCGGCTGCACCAACACGCATTTCAACAATCCCCACGGTCTGCACGACGAGAACCACTACACCACCGCGCGGGATCTTGCCATCATCACACAGGCCGCGCTCAAGAGCGAGAATTTCCGCCAGATCGTCGACACGTATGAATATAAGCTGCCCGACGATAACATGCGCCAGAATATCCCGAAGCTCAAGACCACGAATATGCTGATCTACCAGTCGATGTCGAACTCGCTGTACTATCCCCGGGCGCACGGCATCAAGACCGGCTATACGAGCCAGGCCGGGCGCTGCGTCATCTCGGAGGCCACGGGCGACGGGCTGGATCTGCTCGGCATCGTCTGCGGCGCGGCCACGACGGTGCTCGACAGCGGCGATCTTCTGATGGAGAACTTCACGGAGTGTGCACGCCTGTTTGACTATGGCTTTGACAACTATTCCTACCTGACGCTGATGTCGCCGCTGTACCCGGTCGATCAGGTGAAGATCAACAACTCCGCCGGCGCCGAGGCCGTCGCCGTCGCGCCGGAGGACGAGATCAAGGTCCTGCTTCCGAACGACTACGACCCGGACCAGCTGGAGACCAAGATCCAGCTCAACAGCGAAAGCGTCGACGCGCCGGTCCATGAGGGCGACGTGCTCGGCTCCGCGACGGTCACGTACGCGGGCGAGGTGCTCGGCCAGACGAGGCTGCTGGCTATCGCGGACGTTGCCAAGTCGGAGATCTCCTCTGCCGCGGCCGGGACGGGCGCGTATATCCAGCGCAACTGGTGGAAGTGGGTCGTGCTGTTTATCGTGATCGCGCTGGGGGCGATTTTGGTGCTGTTCGTGCTCGTGCAGCTGCGCAAGCGGAAGATCCGCCGGCTGCGGATGGAAAAGCGCCGCCGCGCGCTGGAGGACCGGCGCCGCCGGTTCCGCGAGGACTATGACCTGCCGTTCGATGAGACGGACCGCAGATAAGGGAGGTACACATGCTGAACTGGGATTCGCTGCAGTCCGCGTGCCTGTCCTGCACGCGGTGTCCGCTGTCACAGACGCGGCACCATGTCGTCTTCGGCGTCGGCCCACAGGACGCAGAGGTGCTGTTCGTGGGCGAGGGCCCCGGCGAAAATGAGGATCTGCAGGGCGAGCCGTTCGTCGGCGCGGCGGGCAAATTCCTCGACGAGATGCTCACGATCATCGACCTTGGCCGCCACAACTGCTACATCACGAATATCATCAAATGCCGTCCGCCCAAAAACCGGGACCCCATGCAGACCGAGCAGGACGCCTGTATCGATTTTCTGCGCGCGCAGACGAAGCTCCTCAAGCCGAAGATCATCGTCTGCCTCGGCCGCATCGCCGCCATGCGCCTGATCCGGCCGGATTTCAAGATCACCCGCGAGCACGGGCAGTTCGTCGAAAAGGGCGGCATCCTCTTTACCGCCCTCTATCACCCCTCCGCCCTCCTCCGCGACGAGACCAAGCGCCCCGACACCTTCACCGACCTCAAAGCCCTGCAGGCGAAAGTCCGGGAGGTCTGTACGAGGACGCTGTAAACAGAGCCCTGCAGGCGAGGGAGCCCACCTCATCCGTCACGGCTACGCCGTGCCACTTTCCCTCATAGGGGAAGGCTTTGGCGCGCGCAAAAAAGAAAACTCCTCGCAAAAAGGTGCAGACCAGCAAATTTGGTCTGCACCTTCTATTTATGGCAAATATTCTAAGGCAACTAGTTACAAGTTCGATACCCACGTATCAGGCGGCGCGTAGTCAGACGCCCGTGAGGTGACCACCGTGTGGAACGACGCCTGAAACATTGGGCCTCGCCTGAATTCAGAGGCAGAACGCACCAAACACGTCCAAGCGCCCCTTTTCTCCCCCTTCTTTTCCGGCAAGACGGAAAAGAAGGGGCCGCCGGAGGCGCGTCAGAAACGACCGCGACGGAACGAGCCGCCGCAAGCGACGTCTCTTTTCCTCTGTGCTCGTTTCTTCCTTTCCAAACCGCAAGCGAAACTCGCGGTTTGGGTTTTCGTGCAAATTTGTGGCAACCTCTCAGTCTCGGCTGCGCCGAGCCAGCTCCCCTGGAAGGGAGCCTTGGGGCAGCGGATATCGTAATAAACTCCTACCCGGGGTAATCTCGGGTAGGGGCGCTTATTTATGGGTCAGGCGATTTTCCATGTAGGTGTGGGCGGCGGTCTCGAGGGTGTCGGGGAGGGACGGGAGCGTGAGCGCGCCGTATTTGCGTTCGAGGGCGGTCTGCAGAATCAGGTCCGCCAGCTTCGGGTTTTTGGGCAGCAGACAGCCGTGGGAATAGGACGCGAAGACGTTTTTGTATCTTGCGCCCTCCGTGCCGTCCTCACCGTTGTTGCCGGAACCCTCGAGCACCCTGCCGAGGGGCCGGACGCCGGAGCCGAGATAGGTCTTGCCGGAGTGATTTTCAAAGCCGACGATGTTGCAGCCTGCTTCTTCGCAGGAGAACATATAGTTGCCGATCATCCGCTGCTCGGAGCCGACGGTGTAGAGGTCGAGCGCGCCGGTAAAGTCGCACTGCTGGCCGTCCCAGGTCTTGTAGTACTGGCCCAGCATCTGATAGCCGCCGCAGATGGCGAGCACGGGCACGCCGTCCTCGATGGCGGCCTTGAGCTCAGCGGTCTTCTCCCCTTTCAGGTCGTCCAGAAGGACCTCCTGCTCAAAATCCTGGCCGCCGCCGATGAAGATAAGGTCGCAGTTTTTCGCGTCGAGTTTTGTACCGATCGGGACGTTCACGATATTCGCCTGCATGCCGCGCCACTCCAGCCGCCGCTGCATGCAAAGGACGTTGCCGCGGTCGCCGTAGAGGTTCAGCACGTCGGGGTATAAATGGTAGATGTTCAGTTCCATAGCTTACTCCCAGAATTGCTTATAGCCGTAGGTTTTGCTGATCGTACCGCGCAGGGCCAGCATGGCCGTATAGGTCGGCATGACGAAGACGGGCAGCTTATGCGCCGTCGCCTCTTCCATCAGCTTGCCGTATTCCTTCTGCACATGCAGCTTCTCCTGCGGGAAGCCGGCGTAGAGGAAGCGCAGTGCCATGTCCTCCGCGCGGGTGCCGGAGAGATAGACCTCGCGGAGCGCGTCCATATCGGTCAGGCGCTCGAAGGCCACATCCCAGATCCAGCTGACGTCGCGGCCGTCCTGCGTGCGGTCGTTGAGGCAGGCGGCGAAGACGAACGGCTCGGTGCGCTGCGTGAGGAAGCTCAGCACCTGGTTGCAGCCGGCGGGATTTTTGATGAGGATCATGCGCACGTCGGCGCCGCCTATTTCGAATTTCTCCATGCGTCCGAAGCCGCAGGCGAAGTGCGACAGAGACTGCGCGGCCTTCGTCAGATCCAGGCCCAGTGCCTTCGCGGCCGTCATGGCGGCGCAGGCATTATAAATGTTGTAGCCGCCCGGCAGGTTGATCAACGCGGGGATCTCGGTCTGGCCGTCGCGGAAGACGACCTCGGAATGCTCCTCGTCGCTCGTGACGATGCGGCTCACGCACAGATCGGGTGTCGGCCGCGCATAGCCGCAGTGCGGGCAGCGGTAGCCGCCCAGATGGCCGTAGGTCACGAAGTCGTATTCGTACTCGCTCTTGCACTTGATGCAGTAGGGCGCGTCGGAGACCTCCGCCACATGCCCGGCATAGATCGGCGTGCTGACGCCGTAGAACAGGACCGGGTTCGGCACGTCGTCATGCAGGCTCGTGATAAGGGAATCGTCCGCGTTGAGGCACAGGACGGCGTTGGGGCTGTTCTTGGCGCCGATGCGGAGCTTTTCGAGCGTATGCGTGACCTCGCCGTAGCGGTCGAGCTGGTCGCGGAAGACGTTCGTGAAGACGATGACTTTGGCGTCGACGTATTTGCTGATGAACTTCAGCGCCGCCTCGTCCGCCTCGATGAGGGCGTAGGGGTATTTGCAGCGGCCGGTCAGCGTCGAATGGACGGCGAATTCCGCCGTGACGCCGGACAGGAGGTTCGCGCCGGATTTGTTGGCAAAGTAAGAGATTCCAGCGTCCTGCCACGACTGCTCGATCATACGGGACGTCGTGGTCTTGCCGTTGGTGCCCGTGACGATCACCGTCGTCACGTTCTTTGCAAGTTCACCCAGCAGGTTCGGGCAGAGCTTGAGCGCTACGCGCCCGGGGAAATCCGTGCCGCCTCTGCCCAGCAGGCGGATCAGGCTCCGGCAGAGCTTGCAGGCAAGCACTGCGATCATGACTCGTAATTTCATGGCTACGTTTATACCACTTTTTCGGTCAAAACGCAACCATTGGCTAAAAAAAGCATTTGGTTACGAAAGATTTACAAAAATGGGCTTGTATTGGTTGTCATAATCTGATATAATCGAGCCAAATCCGTCAAAACATGCGCCGTTCCGGCCGAGGAACGGAAAAAGGAGTCTACAGAAGATGCAAAAGGTAAGAAAACTGCTCTGCCTGCTGCTGTGCGCGGCGATGCTCATGTCGATGAGCGCGGTCTGTTTCGCTGCGAACAACAAATACAGCAGCTGGTTCAAAACGAACTACGACGAGATCAACCAGCTCGGGCTGATGCCCGCCTCGTTCAATGGCCTCGACCTCACCAAGGACATCACCCGCGGCGAGATGTGCGAGCTGGCCGTGTACGCCTTTGAAAAGGCGACGGGCAACGACATCGACCTGTCGAACGAGAACTTCACGGGCTTCACCGACACGAACGACGAAAACATCGTCAAGGCCCATCTCTACGGCATCGTCAACGGCTATGAAGACGGCTCGTTCCGCCCGAACCAGCTGCTGACACGGCAGGAGTTTTTCAAGCTGATCGAGAACTTCTGCACCGCGGCGGCCTTCTCCCCCACGGCTGCGGACGGCGCGCTGAACGGCTTTGCCGACGCAAACAAGATCTCTTCCTGGGCGAAGGAATCCGCGCAGATCTGCGTGAGCTACTCCTATGTACAAGGCACGAAGCTCGGCAATGGCACCTATCTGAACCCCAAGGGCAACACCAGCCGGCAGGAAGCGATGACGATGTTCCTGCGCTGCTACAAGACCATCCAGTGGTTCTACGATGAAAACGTCAAGAGCGCGACGGTCGTCGTCGACCAGATCAACCTGAACGTCACGGTCACCAGCGTCAGCAAGACCATGTATGTCTGCCAGTCCGGCTCCATCAACGTCCGCGACTCCTGGACCACCGGCAGCACGAAGGTCGGTGAGCTGAGCTACAACGCCTCCGTCACCGTCACCGGCATCACGACCACCACCTCCGACGGCCACCAGTGGTACCGCATCAAGTATAAGGGCATCACCGCCTACGTCCGCGCCGACCTGCTCTCCGACAAGAAGGACAGCACCGTCACCCCGGGCGGCAGCACCGGAAATGGCGGCGGCACCGTCTCCGGCTCCGGCACGGCGAGCGAGATCGCGAACTTCGCCATGTCCTTCATCGGCTACAGCTACGTCTGGGGCGGCAAGAGCCCGTCGACCGGCTTTGACTGCTCCGGCCTCATGTATTATGTGCTGACGAACTACGGCTACAAGATGAACCGCGTGGCCAACGACCAGATGAGCCAGGGCACCTACGTTTCCCGCAGCGATCTGCAGGTCGGCGACCTTGTCTTCTTCGGCTACGGCAATTACGCCAACCACGTCGGCATGTACATCGGCGGCGGCAACTTCGTCCACGCCTCTACCCCGTCTACGGGCGTGCGTATCAACTCGCTGGACGAATCGTATTACAAGACGCGCTTCCTCTGCGGCAGACGCATCATCTGAGTATCCCAAACAAAATGCGGCCCCATCCGATATGGATGGGGCCGTTCGTTTATCTTTTACAGGGCTTCCGCCTCGCTCAGCCAGAGGCGGCTGGAGGCGTCGGAGGGCATGCGCCAGTCCCCTCTCGGGCTGAGCGTCACGGAGCCGACCTTCGGGCCGTCCGGGATGCACGAGCGCTTGAACTGCTGCTGGAAGAAGCGGCGGCAGAAGGTCTTGAGCCAGTGGCGGATGGTCTCGTCGTCATATTTCCCCGCATAGGCATATTTCGCCATCCGGAAGAGCTTGCGCGGGCGCGTGCCGAAGCGGAGCGTATGGTACAGGAAGAAATCATGCAGCTCGTATGGGCCGACAAGGTCTTCCGTCTTCTGCGCGATCTGGCCGTTCTCGTCCGCGGGCAGAAGCTCCGGGGAGACCGGCGTGTCGAGAATGTCCAGCAGGACCGCCTGCAGGGCGGGCGCGCTGCTCGCTGCCTCATACTGCACGATGTAGCGCACGAGCGTCTTCGGCACCGAGCAGTTGACGGCGTACATGGACATATGGTCACCGTTATAAGTCGCCCAGCCGAGCGCAAGCTCCGACAGATCGCCGGTGCCGATCACGAGGCCGCCGGACTGGTTGGCAATGTCCATCAGAACCTGCGTGCGCTCGCGCGCCTGGCAGTTTTCATAGGTCACATCGTGTACGGATTCGTCATGGCCGATGTCGGCGAAGTGCTGCCGGACGGCGGCGGTGATGTTGACCTCCTGCACGCTGACGCCCAGCTCCTCGCAGAGCTTCACGGCGTTGGACTTCGTGCGCTTCGTGGTGCCGAAGCAGGGCATCGTGACGCACTGGATCTGCTTCCGGCTGCGCCCGCAGAGGTCGAACGCGCGCACGCACACGAGAAGCGCGAGCGTGCTGTCGAGCCCGCCGGAGATGCCAAGCACGACGGTCTTCGCGTGCGTATGCTCGATCCGCTTTTTAAGGCCCTGCGACTGGATGCGCAGGATCGCCTCCGCGCGTGCGCGGAGCTGGTCGTCATAGGGCGGGACGAAGGGATTGGGCGCGATGGGGCGCGTCAGCTGCGTCCGTCGCAGGGGCTGGTGGAAGACGATCTGCCGCAGGCCGGGGACGGCGTCATAGCTTGTGGTGCGGTGCCGCTCGTGCATGAGCCGCTGCACGTCGATCTCGGTGATCGTCAGCTCAGCGTCGGCAAACGGCTCGTTTTCCGCGAGGATGGTGCCGTTTTCCGCGATCAGATGGTGGCGGGAGAAGACCATATCCTGCGTGGACTCCGTCGGGGAGGCGCTGCAGTAGATATAGCCGCAGGCCAGCCGCGCGGACGTCGCGCTGACCAGCATCCGGCGGTAGTCCGCCTTGCCGATCACCTCGTCCGAGGCGGACAGGTTGGCAATGATGGCCGCGCCGCCGGCCGTGAGGCGGGTCGACGGCGGGCACGGGACCCAGAGGTCCTCGCACAGCTCGACGCCGAAGGTATAGTCCGGCAGCTCCGCGCAGGCAAAGAGCAGGTCTGTGCCGAACGGCACGCTCTGGCCGCAGAGCGTCAGGTCGTAGATGTTTCCGCCGAGCACCGATGCGGAAGAAAACTGCCGCTGCTCGTAAAATTCGCCGTAGTTCGGCAGGTACGTCTTCGGCACCACGCCGAGGAGCCTGCCCGCGTGGACGACCGCCGCGCAGTTATAGAGA
>PPYE01483510.1_pt1 | contig 13763 bp, 10 predicted proteins | sample 1559881 | NCBI WGS metagenome assembly PPYE01 (sample SAMN08240022, study PRJNA423297) | Human gut metagenome, whole genome shotgun sequencing project.
CTTACTATCTGTATAAATAGTCATTTATTATTCTATTTATTTAAGTATAAAAAGGGAGGTTTACAGGAGTGTTTGTATACGCTTTTTCTGTGGTTCCCGGAAAAATCGTTACCTTTGTAGCATAAATCAATAAGAAGCGATGAATTACTCAATAAAGGATTTTGAAATCATGGCGCCGGTAGGTTCTCGTGAATCTCTGGCTGCTGCTATTCATGCTGGAGCAGACTCTATCTATTTTGGTATCGAAAGTCTGAACATGCGTGCGCGTTCGGCAAGTACGTTTACTATCGATGATTTGCGTGAAATTGCCCAGATTTGCGATGAAAATGGAGTGAAGAGCTATCTTACTATTAATACGATTATTTACGACGAAGACATCACTTTGATGCGCAAGATTGTCGATGCGGCAAAAGAAGCAGGTATCAGTGCAGTAATTGCAGCCGATGTAGCAGTAATGGCTTACTGCAATGAAGTAGGTCAGGAGGTGCATCTTTCTACACAGCTTAACATCAGCAATGCGGAAGCTCTGAAATTTTATGCACAGTTTGCCGATGTCGTGGTATTGGCTCGTGAACTGAATCTGAAACAGGTACGTAAGATATATGATGCCATTCAGGAACAAGGTATCAAAGGACCGATGGGAGAGCCGGTACGCATTGAAATGTTCTGTCACGGGGCCTTGTGTATGGCTGTATCAGGTAAGTGTTATCTGAGTCTGAATGAACAGAATGCATCTGCCAATCGCGGAGCCTGCATGCAGGTCTGCCGTCGTTCGTATATAGTGAAAGATAAGGAGAGCGATATCGAACTGGAAGTAGACAATCAGTATATCATGTCACCTAAAGACCTGAAGACCATTCATTTTATGGATGAAATGATTGAGGCAGGTGTGCGGGTGTTCAAGATAGAAGGACGTGCACGTGGACCAGAGTATGTACGTACTGTAGTGGAGTGTTACAAGGAAGCTATTCAGTCTTACCTGGATGGAACTTTTACCGAAGAGAAGAAGGCAGATTGGGATACTCGCTTGAAGACTGTGTTCAACCGTGGATTCTGGAACGGATATTATTTGGGACAACGTTTGGGAGAGTGGAGCCGTAATTACGGTTCGGAAGCTACAGAGCGTAAAGTTTATGCCGGAAAAGGTATCAAATACTTCTCTAATATCGGCGTGGCAGAGTTCCTGATTGAAGCCAGTGAAATCAAGGTTGGCGACAAGTTGCTGATTACAGGACCTACTACAGGAGCAATGTATGTAACACTGGAAGAAGCGCGTGTCAATCTGAAACCGGTAGATGTAGTGAAGAAGGGGGTACATGTATCGTTTAAAGTACCGGAACGGGTACGTCCGAGCGATAAACTATACCGTATTGTACCGGCAGAAGAATTAAAGAAACATTGAAATACAGATAGGGTAGTTGGTATATAAAGCACTTGCGATGAGTGGAGTATACCGATTTCTCTGATTACGTTCTATATTCGACGCCGTCGATTGTAGATTCAGCATCGCCGAATGTAAAGCCGGCGTCGCTGATTATACGGTCGACGACGTCGTTTTTATTTTATCGGCAAAAAGATGTGTTTTTGTGTCTGATGGAGTGGAACTTTTTAAAGAGTCGTGGAGAAGATAAAGAAAATATTGCAAAAAAGTGTATATATATAAATGGGGGATATCTTTTTGAGTGATTTATTCCCTTTTTATTTGCTTTCTATCAATGTGTAGTCTAAATTCGCATGCATTTAATGCAATGATAGAATGAAGATTTTATTTTTGATGGTAGGAATTGCACTGGCTTTCCTGCCGTTGCAAGCACAAGAAGTCAGAGGAAAACTATTGGACGAGAACGATCGGCCACTTCCTTATGCAAATGTAGTTTTACTGACACGACAAGACTCGGCTTTTGTTGCCGGAACCGTAACTGATGAGGAAGGAGCCTTTGCCTTTGATGCGCTTTCGACCGGAGGAAATCTGCTGAAAGTTTCATCGGTAGGGTATCAGACTGTGTACCGTATGTGTGAGAAGGGGAATGGTACAGGCAATCTGCTGATTGCAATGCAGCCTGATGCTGTGCAGTTGTAGGAAACGGTGGTTACTGCCCGCCGTCCTACGTATAGAATGAAGGGGAACAGTCTCGTTACCAGTGTATCAAACTCTTTGCTCAGTACCTTAGGCAATGCTGGAGAAGTCTTGGCGCATGTACCGTTTGTACAGGCAAAAGACGATGGCTATACGGTGTTCGGGAAGGGAACTCCTCTGATTTACTTGAACGGACGTCAGGTGCGCGACCTGACCGAACTCGACCGCCTTGATGCCAAAGACATACAGAGCGTAGAGGTCATTACCAATCCGGGGGCAGAGTATGATGTAACCGTGAAGTCGGTCATTAAGATTAAGACCGTGAAGCCGAAAGGAGAGGGAGTCGGTGCCAATGTATGGGCCAATGCCGGACAAAGTAAATATCACTTCAGTCATGCCGAACGAGTGGATTTGAATTATCGCAAAGGGGGGCTTGATGTGTTTGGAGGGGCGTATTATTCGCACAGCGGGACGCATCTTGACCAGTCGAACCGTACGCATGTGGAAAGTGAAAACTTGTGGGAACAGACTTCCGATATGATCTTGGCGGGTACACGCCAGTATCTTACCGCGAACGGAGGATTCAACTACATGATTAACGAAAACCATTCTTTCGGAGGTAAGTATCAGTTCTCACGCAATCCTAACAGTAAGCCTACCATTTCTTCCAATTACGAAATCTACCGGGACGGAGATTGGTTCGACCGTTCGTCTTACGACCAGCGTTGGAGTAATCAAAGTGATGACCATCGGCTGAACGTGTATTACGTAGGTACGGCGGGCAAACTGAATATTGATTTCAATGCCGACTATTACAAAGGAGGGGAGCACAACACCCAGTACAACCAAGAGCAGAACGAGGTGCAGGACGACCGCGTGGTAACGACCGACAACCGGGTGAACTCCGACTTGTATGCAGCGAAATTGGTTCTGTCTCATCCGTTGGGTAGCGGCGAGCTGAAGGGAGGAGCGGAGTACAGCCATACGGAGCGTTCGGACTGGTATCTCAATCCCGAAGGTTATCTGCCCGACAGCGATACGCGCAATCAGGAAGAAAAGGTAGCCGCTTTTGCCGAATATGCTTTCTCTGTGGGCAAGGTGCAGATGGTGGCAGGGCTTCGCTACAAACATGTGGTGTCTGATTACTTCGACAAAGGAGTGCGGATTGATGAGCAGAGCCGTACGTACGACAATCTGTTGCCCAACGTGTCCTTGTCGTTTCCTGTCCGGAATACACAGTGGTCGCTCAGTTATACGGCTAAGACACGCCGTCCGGCTTATTACGAGTTGCGTAGCAACCTTCAGTACGACGACCGCTTTACCTACGAGGGAGGTAACCCGCTACTGAAGCCTGAAACCATACACGATGTAACCTTGATGGGAAATTATCGCTGGATTCAGTTCATGGCAAGTTATATTTACTGAAAGGATGCCATCGAGGGTACGTCGTTTATCTATGAAAAAGACCCTTCGGTTTCTATCTTTACCAATATCAATTACGACAGGAAAGAGGAGTTGAACCTCTCACTCATCTTATCTCCTAAATTCGGGTTCTACGAACCTACTCTGAGCTTGATGTATCAGCAACAGTTCTTTCGAGTAGAAGCGATGGGAGAATACCGTAATTTGAACAATCCGATGGGAGTGTTCTCGCTGGACAATAACTTCCGTTTCGGGAAAGGATGGACAGCAAATGTAATGGGAGTGTATTCAACGCGTGGAGAGAGTTCAGTGATTGTACTCAAACCGAATGGTTATGTAGACTTAAGTGTGAATAAAAGCCTGCTGGACGACCGTCTGAACCTGCGTCTGAAAGCGGCCGACTTGTTTAATTCGCGCGAGGAGTCTTATCTTATTTACGGTCCTCACATGTGGTTCGACAAGACTGCCAAGCTGAATCTGCGTAGCGTGAGCCTGACCGTACAATACCGTTTCAATGCATCGAAGAGCAAATACAAAGGAACGGGTGCAGCCAACGACGAGCTGAACCGTTTGTAAGATTGTATCGGAATCTGGGTAGGGTTCTTTTGTAAATAGGAATTAATCGGTATCTTCGTACCGGTTAATTCCTATTTGTTTTATGAAAAAACTGTTCACGTTAATTATTGGTCTCTGGATATATAGCTTGTCCGCATGGGCACAGGAAAGTATACCACAGGTTATTCCTGCATTACAGAATTGGAAAGGATATTCAGGAAGACTGGTTTTGCCGGGGGAGGGTCGGATTGTCATCGAGCCATTGGCAGAAGCACAACTTGGTGAGGTGGCTGCTACTTTAGCAGACGATTTGAAAGAAATGTTCGGACGGATGTATCGGATAACAACCGGGAAGCCGTCGCGACAGGATATTTATCTGTATCTGGCAAAGCCCGATAAAGTACAGGGTGAAGAGGGGTATGAATTGGACATCCGTTCGCATGTATCGTTAGGCGCTTCGGCACCGAAAGGTGTGTTCTGGGGCACCCGTACCTTGCTGCAAATGCTGTACAACCAGCCGGAAGGGTTGCAGAAAGGAAAGGCTGCCGATTTTCCGGCTTATGCACACCGTGGTTTTATGCTCGATACCGGGAGAAAGTTCTTTTCGATGGATTTTCTTAAAAGCTATGTCAAAATACTTTCATTCTATAAAATGAATGAGTTTCAGATTCATTTGAATGACAATGGATTTGTGGAGTTTTTCAATAATGACTGGAACCAGACTTATGCCGCTTTTCGCCTGGAAAGCGACTGTTTTCCAGGGCTGACAACAAAAGATGGTTCGTATACTAAGGCAGAATTCAAGGAGTTTCAGAAACTGGCAAACCGTTATGGCATTGAAATAATACCGGAAATTGATGTACCGGCCCATTCGTTGGCGTTTACTCATTATAACCCGAGACTAGCAGCCGAGAAGAAGGAGTACGGCATGGACCATCTGGATTTGTATAAGCCGGAGGTATATGCTTTTCTCGATACCTTGTTTGCCGAATATATAGAGGGTGATGATCCTGTTTTTACCGGTTCGTATGTACATATCGGTACCGATGAATACAACATCAAAGAAGTGGAGCAATTCCGTTACTTTACAGATTATTATCTGAAATACATTAGAAGTTTTGGCAAGATTCCCCGTTTGTGGGGAAGTCTGAAACAGATGAAGGGAACTACACAGGTAGATATAAAAGGCTGTTATGTAAATGCGTGGAATTATGGGTGGCTGGATCTTGAAACGGCATTGAAAGAGGGATATAAAGTGATTAATACCTGTGATGCCTATCTTTATATTGTACCCGGTGTCAACTATTATCATGACTATCTGGATACACGATGGTTGTACAATGAATGGACTCCGGAGCAAATGAATAATGGGTTTGAAGTAGAAAAAGGAAATCCGGATTTGCTGGGGGCTATGTTTGCGGTATGGAACGACAGAGTAGGAAACGGAATCAGCCAGCAAGATGTACACGCCCGTTGTTTCCCTGCTTTACAGGTACTTTCGGAGAAAATGTGGAGAGGAGATAACCGGAACCGGATGCCTTATGAGGCTTTTGAAAAGCTGTGTCATAACATGCCAGAGGCACCGGGAGTGAATTTGCTGGCGAAGGTAAAGGAAAAAACAGCTTTAACTCCTTCCGAAGAGGTACTTGTTTTCTCGGGGGCAGATACTGTGAATACCGTATTGGATGAAATCGGTTATCCCTATGCTGTGGAGTTTGAAATCTGTCCGGATGCAGAGCCGGTGACAGATGCGGTGTTGTTCAAAGGACCTCATTCTGTAGTGCTTGCCAACTGGAATGGAACGGGGAAATTTGCGTTTCGTAGAGAGGGGTATGAGTTTGTGTTTCACAATTATCGCTTGCCTGCGGCACAATGGACCAAAATAAGAATAGAGGGAGACGGTAAAGGGACTTCTCTGTTTGTAAACGGGAAATTGGAGGAGCGTTTGGAAGGCCGCGTCGGTGAAGTGTATAATGCGAAATGGAAGCGTAAGGACCGGATCTGGTACATGGAAACGCTGGTGTTTCCGCTCCGACAGATAGGAGATAGTATGATGGGCTTTAAAGGGAAAATGAAAAATGTGGTGTGCATACCACAGGAAAAAGCAGTTCAGTAAGAATTTAAAACTTATAATTTTACATATATGCGAAAATTAGTATTTGCAACAAACAATGCTCATAAGCTGGAAGAAATCCGTGCTATTTTGGGTGATAAAGTAGAAGTGTTGAGTCTGAAGGATATTCAGTGTGATGTTGATATTCCTGAAACAGCTGATACACTGGAAGGAAATGCGGTTCTGAAAGCAGAATATATCTACCGTCATTACGGATTGGACTGCTTTGCCGATGATACTGGTCTGGAGGTAGAAGCACTGAATGGAGCTCCGGGAGTGTATTCTGCCCGTTATGCCGGAGGTGAAGGACACGACTCGGAAGCGAATATGCGTAAACTGCTTGCAGAAATGGAAGGAAAAACTAACCGTAAGGCGCAATTCCGTACGGCTATTTGCCTGATTGAGGGTGGAGCAGAGCATTTGTTCGAAGGTGTGGTAAAAGGCGAAATTATCGAAGAAAAACGCGGTGCTTCCGGTTTTGGTTATGATCCGGTATTTATACCGGAAGGATATACCGAAACTTTTGCAGAAATGGGAAGTGAAGAAAAGAACCGTATCAGCCATCGTGCACGTGCTGTACAGGCTCTGTGTGCTTATTTGAACCGTTAAGAGAGTAAAAGCATCCTGTACACGTATGTACACGTGTATGGGATGCTTTTGTATAAAATAAGGCGATTATACGCTTTGCTTTCCTACCTCCTTGAGGTATTGCTCTACTTTCTCGAAGAAGAGGAATACATGGGCTCCGTCTACAAAGGCATGGCTCACTGTCATGGCGAGTGGCATTACCAGCCTTCCTTCACGGCGTACTGCTTTTCCGGCATTCATCAACGGATAGTCCAGTGAGTGTCCGGGCGCATATTGGGTATATGTAATGGAGGTAAAATACAGTTTGGGAGTAGCACTGAGCAGAATGACATCAAAATCGCCCTGTTCGGTTATCTGTTTGTCTGTGCCGTAAGGGTCTCCGTCTGTAGGGATGTTTTCAATTATATGCCGTGCATTGCGGTAGAAAGTTTCAAAATCTTCGATGTAGGGAATACGTACGGTGTAGAAAGTCTTACCCGGTACGGCTATGGGAGTTGTGATATCTACAGTATCGTGATAGACCACTTGTCCGTGCTTGTCCCATCGGTAGCGAAACTCTTTGATTTCATTTGCAGCACGTACTACGGCATACAGATAATGGAGAAAAAAAGAGCGTTTGGTGCTTTTGGCTGCATCATAAGCTTCGGTGCAGTCTACTTCGCTTGTTATTGCAATCCATGAATTGGCAAAATCGCGGAAGAAAAGGTAATTTTCTTTCCGTTCCCAGGTGTCGATGTCGACCAGATGTTTCATATTTGACGGAATTTTGCAGCTACCTTCTGATAGGTAGGAAGTTCAATATCAAATTTTTCACCCAACTCAATCATATCGAAAAGTATACCTTGTATTTCCGACTGATGACCATTGGCCAAGTCTTTTTGCATGGAGGCAGTTGTTTCCGGTTCCAGCTTGTCGATAATCCGCAAGTTATAGGTTACCATATCTTCGGGGAAGGTAATACCCAGACATTTGCCTATTTTTTCGCTTTCGGCAGAAAGTCCCTTGAAGGTATTGCGTGGTTCCCCTTCGTGCTGTACAGCTCCCATGGGTACATCGTAATATGCACCGGTACACGCCATGGCAGAGATAAAGGACCATTTGATGAATGTATCGCGGTTGATATCGTCGGATACGTCAACTTTGATACCACACTGGCGCAGGTCTTCGGCTACATGCTCTATCCGTTCTTGGGCAATACCCTGTTCGGGGCGTGCTCCGCAAACCAGACGGAATACTCTGCCTGACTGGGTTATCTCTCCTTTACCCGACACATAGCCAACAATGTAGATGCAGCCATCCAGTACATCAACTCCCGGAACCAGGCGCCCGATACGCGGACCAGTGCCGTATACATTCAGAATAGGAATTACTAATGTAGTAGGAGTAGAAGCACGTTTTATTACCTCTTTTACAGAGTCGATGGAGTATCCTTTTACGCAGACAAAGATTACATCTGCCTTTTCTGTCACTTCGTCGGCTGTACTGGCGCAGACCGGGATAAAATGTTCTCCCTTCAAATCAGACTTCAGATGAAGTCCCCGTGCCCGTATCGCTTCCAAATGTTCTCCGCGGGCAATGCATGTTACTTTTCGTCCGGCCAGTGCAAGGAAGCCTGCTATGCTTCCTCCTACACCTCCTGTACCTATAATCAGATAATTCATGGTTATTTCTTCTTTTTACAGCATACTTTCTTTTTACATGCTTTCTTGCAGCAGGTATTCTTGTCACAAGTCTTTTTACAAGAGTGCTTCGGGCAGCATGTATATTGTTTCTGTTTATAAATGACTTTACCTCTCTGGCTGATGGTCCAGGTTCCTTCGATGAGGCGTACGTTTTTAGTATCGTCGTCTTCTATGTTCCATGCATAACCACCTTTAGGTAAATTGCGTCTGTAGAGAATTTCTCCTTGGGAGCAATCGGGTAGAAAAATTTCTGCTAATGTAGAATCCGGACTGAATACAATAAAAGCTTGTTGGCGGGTACTGTCGGTCGATTCTACACGGATTCCTTTTTCAAATAAGCGGATACAATCTTTTTGTGCTTCACTCCAAGTATATCCGGCAGATGGAATACAACCGTGAGCATCCCTGTCGCTACCCGGTTGTTGTGCGTAGACTGTAGTACCCAATAGAATGAAAAGAATAAAAGAAAGTATTTTCATATTATATTAAATTACAGGGATATAGTTTACAGAGGGCATTGCTGTCTGTAAAGATAACGATGCCCGCTGCTGATTATTGGTCGTATAAATAACTCTTTTAGAAAGACGATGCTTTAAGAAAAAGCTGCCATTCGTTTTTCTGAAAAGTGATGCGTTATACATTGAAACGGAAATGCATGATATCTCCGTCTTCTACTACGTATTCTTTACCTTCCACATTCAGTTTTCCGGCTTCGCGTACAGCTGCTTCAGAGCCATATTTGATAAAGTCGTCGAACTTGATTACTTCGGCACGGATAAAACCTTTCTCAAAATCTGTATGGATGACACCTGCACATTGAGGGGCTTTCCATCCTTTGTGGAATGTCCAGGCGCGAACTTCCATCTTACCGGCTGTAAAATAGGTTTCCAGATTAAGAAGTTTGTAAGCGGCACGAATCAGTCGGCTTACACCAGATTCCTCTAAACCTACTTCCTGTAAGAACATTTGGCGATCTTCATAGGTTTCAAGCTCCGCAATGTCTGCTTCTGTTTTTGCTGCTACAATCAGGATTTCAGCTCCTTCTTCTTTCACAGCTTCGCGTACCTGTTCTACATATTTGTTTCCGTTTACAGCACTGTCTTCATCTACGTTACATACGTACATTACAGGTTTTGAGGTAAGCAGGAATAACTCATGAGCAATTTTCTGTTCGTCCTTAGTCTCAAACTGTACGGTACGTGCCGATTTTCCTTGCAGCAATGCATCGCGGAAACGAACCAATACTTCGTAAGTTTGCTTGGCTACTTTGTCGCCTCCAGTCTGTGCTTGTTTCTGTACTTTCTGGATGCGGCTTTCGATGGTTTCAAGGTCTTTGAGCTGAAGTTCTGTATCGATGATTTCTTTGTCGCGCACAGGGTCTACACTACCGTCTACATGTGTAACGTTTTCATCATCGAAGCAACGCAGTACGTGTAGAATAGCGTCTGTTTCACGAATGTTGGCAAGGAATTTGTTTCCCAATCCTTCGCCTTTGCTTGCTCCTTTTACCAATCCGGCAATATCGACAATTTCTACAGTTGTCGGTACGATACGGTCGGGGATAACCAGCTCTGCCAGTTTGTTCAGACGTTCATCGGGTACGGTGATTACACCCACATTGGGTTCGATGGTACAAAAAGGGAAGTTGGCTGCCTGAGCCTTTGCATTCGATAAGCAATTGAAAAGTGTCGATTTACCTACGTTTGGCAATCCGACAATACCGCATTGTAAAGCCATAATATTTAATCTAAATTATAATTCAATGTATTACGGCTGCAAAGTTAGTCATTTCTTTGTTACATTTGTGTCTGTCGGAAAAGAAAAGTCATTCTCTAAGTAAGAGAGGATGGGTGTGGCTTATGCAATTTGTTCGATACGGCTTTTCTGACAAAGGGGATATGTGGCATTGAAAGCTTCTATCTTCTGCTTCATTTCGAAGAAGGAATGGCCGTAGAAGTAGAGTGCTGTGTATGCTCTTCCTTTCCAATAGCTATATAGTTTCCCGATTCCTTCAATAGCCTTTTCCATTTGTTCCAGTGCATAGTTTACATCACAAGTCTCGTAAATGGAATAGGGGAGTTCTGTATTGTTGAAATAATAAGCAAGTCCTTCCAATGTACCGACTTCAATATTGAACTCGGGGTCTGCACTCCAAAGGGTAGAACCTTTGGGAATTCCTGTTTTACTTAGTATCTCAAGAAGCTGAATAATATTATTGGGTTTGGTATCGTCTAAATGAATTTCTATTTCGCAGTATGTTGTTTCACCTTCAGGGTCTTGGGCAACACCTCCTCCGCTTGTTTCTCCTATTCCCTTTTTGGTAAGTAGGGTGTGGATTACATCTTCAAACTGAAATTGATGTATGGGCTGTAAACGGGCATTTAGTCTTAAAGTCAGATCCATGGGCTATTTTTTAGGAGAGTGATAATTAGATAAAGGTGAAATGTATGGTAATGATACCATTGGACTTTCTCTCTTTTCCCCGAAGTTACAAAATATTCTTGATTTGTTGTAATTTCAGCCCATTTTTATGTTGCTTTTTCTTGATTTTAGCTGTTTCCTCTCTTGTTTGGTGATATTATGTCATTATTTAAAACACTATCAGTACCTTTTTCATTCAGAAGTTTCCAAAATAAAAGGTACTGATAGTTGTCTTAGCTGTTTATGGATTCAGTGTTAATTTCCCTTTTGTATAAGTGATAATATAACTTTTTCCACTTTCTGTATTGAAGCTTAGCTTTTCTCCTTTGTAGTGTAAGTGGCAGACGCCTCCTGAGCCGGAATGAACGACTGCTTGAGTAAGATTATTGTCTTTCCACTTCATATCAATAGAAAAATTACCTCGTGCACGTACTCCGGTAAAACTACCTTCGTGCCATACTGCCGGTAAGGCTGGAAGAAGTTGTATAAATCCCATGTGGCTTTGGAGTAGCATTTCGGTAATACCAGCTGTACCTCCGAAGTTGCCGTCTATCTGGAAAGGTGGATGTGAATCCCATAAATTGTCGTTAGTGCCGTTCTTTAACAGATTTCCAAAAAGTGTGTAAGCTCTGTTTCCGTCTTGTAAGCGTGCCCATTGGTTAAGTTTCCAGCCCATACTCCATCCTGTGGCTCCATCACCTCGATGTTCTAGTACTACACGGGCTGCACGGGCTAATTGAGGGGTTGTAATAGGAGATAGAGTATGTCTTGGATGCAGCCCAAAAAGATGGTTTACATGACGATGATCATCATTGGGGTCGTCTATATCGGTAGACCATTCCATTAATTGTCCATATCGGCCGATGCGGTAGGGAGCTAAATGGCTGAGTACTTCTTCCCATTGTTTTCGTTCGGTTTCATCTGTTTCGAGTATTTTACTTGCCTCAATTGCGTCTAATAAGATCTCCCGTATGACAGCATGCGAGAAAGTTGCTCCTTCATCAATCGGCCCATGCTCGGGTGAGGTTGATGGGGCTGCTGTATAGGTTCCATCGGGTTTCTTCCACAGATAATCGACCGCGAACTGAGCACTGCTTTTGATAAGCTCGTAACCAGTCTGCTTGAGGAAATCTAAATCGCGGGTATAGTCGTAATAGTTCCATACGTGAGTTGCAAGCCAGGGACCTGCTACTGGTGAGAAATTCCATGTCATGTCTTTATCGCGTAATGGGCTGGTAAATCCGAAAATATTAGACGAAATAGAAGCTGTCCATCCTCGTGCATTGAAATAAGAACGGGCTGTCACCTCTCCTGGTTTTACCAAGGTACGTATAAAATCGATTAGAGGCTTCTCGCATTCAGCTAAATTAGTTGGACAGGCAGGCCAGTAATTCATCTGAATATTGATGTTGTTATGATAATCTACGCGCCAAGGACCATCGATATTATTGTGCCATATGCCCTGCAGATTGGCTGGAAGATTTCCAGGGCGTGAGCTGGCAATGAGCAGATAACGTCCAAACTGGTAATAAAGAGTTTCTAAATCGTAGTCGGGAGCCCCGGTACGATATCGTTCAAGACGTTTGGGGATAGATAAATCCAGAACTTCCTGAGAAGTATATTGAGGATTGATGGATAGGGTATTTCGTTTGAATAGACTGCTGTAATCGGCATAATGTTTTTGGAATAATTGGCTATAGCTTTGTCGGGCTGCCTGTTCCATCCATTGTTGAGTTGTTTGGATTGGATTTACTCCCACATAAGTCTTAGGGTTTTTATAGTCAGGAGAGAAGTTCATAAAATAATCTGTATCAGCTGTAATGAGGAATGTGACTTCATCAGCTGCTGTGATAATCAGTTTATCTTTCGTATTTTCAACCTTTCCTCCTTGAGTAAGAACCTTTATGCGCACGGCATATTGCATTTGGTTATCGTTAAGCCGGGCTATGTAGCTGATTCCGTTTTTCCCATCTTTTTTAAAGCTCCCACTGGATAAAGGGTTAGGAGAGTAGGTAAAAGTGAGATTTTGTTTCCCTTTTTCACTGGCAGAAAAACGGATTACCATCACATTGTCGGGGTAGGAGATAAAGTAGTTTCGTTGATAATGTATATCTTGATGTGTAAATTCAACTGTAGCTAAGGCAGAGTCGAGGGATAGTGAACGATTGTAATGTTGGATATTGTTTTCTGGAATATCTGTTTTAATTTGAAATTCTCCGGCAGAGGTAAAACTTCCAAAACGGAATGGAGTTTCTCCATCAGCATTATAAGCTGCTTTGCCATTAAAATGATCTTGAGTTAATTGTGTTGCTTTGTCTATGTCTTTTTGAATAAATGCTTCTCGTATTTCTTTCAGAATGGAAGCCGATTGTTTATTTACATCCCAATAATGTGTACTGTTTTTGCATGTGTTGGGACCTCCTCTCCATAATGATTTCTCGTTGAAAGTAATACGTTCTGTTTGAATCGACCCCATAATGTTAGCTCCTATATTTCCATTTCCAATAGGAAGTGAATAGTTTTCCCAATTAGGATCTAAATTAGCAGGTCCGTCTCCACAAGTAGAAAGAGAAGAAGCTCCATTCCATACAGGGTTTGCTACAGAGGGGTTGGGGGTATCAAACCAGATTCGCATAGAGGCTTGTGAATGCTCGGCTGCATATCCTGATAAAGGAAAATAAAGACTTGTAATAAGCAATAGTAGTTTTTTCATAGTGATAAATCTCAAAAATAAGTTTTTGCAAAGATAGCTCTTTCCCTATAGAATTTGATGAAGTAAACCTTTTTAATAATATCTAATCAGGTTATAAATTATAACTATTTGTGAGGAAAATATTGGAAAACCATATCTCTTTAAAAGAAAAAAGAGGCACTTCATCACGAGGTGCCTCTGAGTTGATAAGAG
>PPYE01662343.1_pt1 | contig 13758 bp, 14 predicted proteins | sample 1559881 | NCBI WGS metagenome assembly PPYE01 (sample SAMN08240022, study PRJNA423297) | Human gut metagenome, whole genome shotgun sequencing project.
ATCGGAGGGTTTCACCCAGTCGTTGCCGCCCGTGTTGGTGGAGTTGAGGGTGGGGCCATTTTCGCCGTACTCCAGCCGGGCCCAGCCCACGCTGACGGCGTCCATATCGGCGGTCAGATTGATCTGGGAGTAAGAGGAGAAGGCGTAGAAGCCGTGGAGCCAGTCCACCCTGGAGATATACCGCTCGTAGACCCGCACCAGCATGGCGGCGGCCTCCTCCCGGGTGGCGGAGTGGGAGGGCAGGAACTTGAGCTGTCCGTTGGGGCCGGCCACGCCCTTGATCATGCCGATATCGTAGGCAATGGCGATGTAGCCCGCGTTATTCTTCACATCGTCAAAGGGGAGGGACAGGGAGGACAGGTCCTGGGCCAGGGTGTCGTACCCCAGGGCCCGCACCAGCATCACCGCCATCTCCTCCCGGCTGATGAGATCCAGGGGCCGGAAGGCGCCGTTGGGGTCCATCACGTCGTGGGCCCGGGCGGTTTCCACGGCGGAGTAATACCACTCCTTGGTGCCGCAGTCTATGTAGGAGGGGGAGGACGGGGAGATCATGTCCCAGTCAAACATACGGCACAGGACGGTGACAAATTCCGCCCGGGTGATGTCGTCGCCGATGCCGAACCGGCCGTCGGGGTAGCCCTCCATCAGGCCGTAATCCCGGGCCTTGTCAATGTCGGCCTGGGCCCAGTGGCCGCTGGTATCGGAAAAAGCCCGGGCGGCGGGGGAGAGGGGTGCGGCGCAAAGCAGTAAAACGGCGGTGAGAGCCGCCGCACAGATCCGGCGCTTCATGAAAAAAAGACCTCCTTTATCATGGGTAAAACAGGGAATTGGGTCTGACATCTATTATTTTAACAAAGGAGCAGGCAAAGTACAACGAAAAACGGAGGGCCTCCCGGGCGGGAGGCAGAAAAAACCTGTATAAATCAGACAAAATGAATAAAAAGGGGTGACGAGAACGCTGTTTTTTGATAGAATATGGTCGGTTGCAGAGGGATGCAGAATTCGATACAATAAAAATGAATTTTTTGTTAAGGAGACGGCGGTATGAAATTGCTGGAAGATCGCATCCGCACCGACGGCATCATTCGGGAAGGCGGCGTGCTGAAGGTGGACAGCTTCCTCAATCATCAGATGGATGTCAAGCTGTTTCAGGAAATGGGTAAGGAATTTTTGCGTTTGTACAAGGACTGCGGGGTTACCAAGATTTTGACCATCGAGGCATCGGGGATCGGGATCGCGTGTGTGGCCGCGCAGTTTTTTGATTGCCCGGTGATCTTTGCCAAGAAGAACAAGACCAAGAACATCGCCGGCGACGTGTACACCTCCAAGGTAGAGTCCTTCACCCACGGCAAGGTGTACGATATCATTGTGGCCAAGCAGTTCCTGCTGCCCGAGGATCGGGTGCTCATCATTGACGATTTCCTGGCCAACGGCTCTGCCCTCCAGGGCCTCATCAAGCTGGTGCGGGACGCCGGGGCTACCCTGGTGGGCGCCGGTATCGCCGTGGAGAAGGCCTTCCAGCCCGGCGGCGACCTGATCCGCGGCATGGGCGTGCGGGTGGAATCTCTTGCGAGAATTAAGAGTATGAGTGTAGAGGACGGCGTGGAGTTCTGCTGAGCGGCCTGCCGTCATGAGTGTGTTCAGACCAGCCTGTGGGGAAGCAGGCTGTTTTGAAGGAAAGAATGGAAGATTTTGTGGATCAAAGGAGGAAACTTGGACATGAAGAAGAGAAAACTGCTTGCACTGCTCCTGGCCGGCGCCATGATGGTGGGCCTGGCTGCCTGCGGCGGCGGTGGGGACAGCGAGACCCCCGCTGGCGGCGAGACCACTTCCGGCAGCACCGAGACCCCCTCTGGTGAGGGCAAGACCGTCAAGGTGGGCCTGATCTGCATCGGCGACGAGAACGACCAGGGCTACACCTACAACTTCATCCGCGGCAAGGAGGCCGTCACCGAGAAGCTGGCCGCCAAGGGCATCACCGTGGACTGGCAGATCAAGTGGAACATCGGCGAGGACTCCTCCTGTGAGGACGCCAACATTGAGCTGGCCGAGGCCGGCTGCGACCTGATCATCAACAACTCCTACGGCTTTGAGCCCTTCATGCTGAAGGTGGCTCCCGACTACCCCGAGATCGAGTTCATCGCCTGCACCAACCAGGCTTCCTGGAACGACGGCCTGGACAACACCCACAACGCCTTCGCCAACATCTATGAGGGCCGCTACCTGGCCGGCGTGGTGGCCGGCATGAAGCTCCAGGAGATGATCGACAACGGCGAGATCACCGCCGACCAGGCCGTCATCGGCTATGTGGGCGCCTACTCCTTCGCCGAAGTGATCTCCGGCTTTACCGCCTACTACCTGGGCGCCAAGAGCGTGTGCCCCAGCGTGACCATGAAGGTCCAGTTCGTGGGTTCCTGGTCCGACGCCTCTGAGGAGGGCAACGCCGCCCAGGCTCTGTGCGACGCCGGCTGCGTCATGATCTCCCAGCACTCCGACAACACCACCCCCGCCACCGCCGCCCAGAACAACGGCGCTTTCCACACCGGCTACAACAACGACATGATCTCCGTGGCTCCCGATTCCTCCCTCATCGGTACCCGCATCGACTGGTCCGTGTACTTTGAGTACGCCATCGAGGCCGTGGCCAACGGCGAGGAGTTCGACCAGGATTGGTGCCACGGCATGGACGAGGGCGCTGTGGTTATGACCGAGCTAAACACCGACATCGCCGCCGAGGGCACCGCTGAGAAGCTGGCCGAGGTGGAGGAGCAGATCCGCTCCGGCGAGCTGCAGGTGTTTGACACCTCCACCTTCACTGTGGAGGGCCAGCCCCTCACCACCTGCATGGCCCTGGATACCGACGGCGACTTCGTGGCCGATGACCAGGAGGCCGTGTTTGACGGCGCTTTCCATGAGTCCTACTTCCAGTCTGCGCCTTACTTCACCGTGCAGATCGACGGCATCGAGTGGCTCAACTCCGCCTATTGATGACCTTAACCCAAAAGAGGGCTGCACACGCAGCCCTCTTTTCTGTCCTTTCCCGGGAAATCCCGTAAAGCACCCACCCACGTCTCATCACAGGAAGGATGACAGCCTTGGAACCTGTCCATGCAATTGAACTCAGGCACATCACCAAACGCTTCGGCAAGGTGGTGGCCAACGACGGTATTGACCTGGCCATCAACCGGGGGGAGATCCTCTCCCTGCTGGGAGAGAACGGCAGCGGCAAGACCACGCTGATGAATATGCTCTCCGGCATCTATCTCCCCGACGAGGGAGAGATTCTGGCCGACGGCAAGCCGGTGACCATCCGCTCTCCCAAGGACGCCTTTGCCCACGGCATCGGCATGATCCACCAGCACTACAAGCTGGTGGAGGTGTTTACCGCCGCCGAGAACATCGCCCTGGGCCTGAAGGGGAAGGAGCACGACCGCAAGGCGGTGGCCGCCCAGGTCCAGGCCATCAGCGACAAGTACGGCTTCGGCATCGACCCCAACAAGAAGGTCTATGATATGTCGGTGTCCGAGAAGCAGACGGTGGAGATCGTCAAGGTGCTCTACCGGGGGGCTGAGATCCTCATCCTGGACGAGCCTACCGCCGTCCTCACCCCCCAGGAGACCGAGCGGCTCTTCAACATCCTCCGGGCCATGAAGGCCGACGGCAAGGCCATCGTCATCATCACCCACAAGCTCCACGAGGTGATGGCCCTGTCCGACAAGGTGGCGGTCCTCCGCAAGGGCAAGTACATCGGCACCGTCAACACCTGCGACACCAACCCCCAGAAGCTCACCGAGATGATGGTGGGCCACGCCGTCACCCTGAACATCGACCGGCCCCAGGCCAAGTACAAGGACCTGCGGCTGGAGGTGAAGGGCCTCAACTGCCTGAGCGGCGAGGGCCTGCCGGTGCTGAAGGACATCTCCTTCCAGGCCTTCGGCGGCGAGATCCTGGGCATCGCCGGCATCGCCGGTTCCGGCCAGAAGGAGCTGCTGGAGGCCATTGCCGGCCTGCAGAAGGCGGAGTCGGGCCATATCTTCTACTATCCGCCCCACCCCGAAAGCGATATCGCCGGCCGCCATGTGCCGGTGGACAAGGCGGGGGAGGAGCTGGTGGGCAAGACCCCCGGCCAGATCCGCAAGGTAGGGGCCTCCCTGGCCTTCGTGCCCGAGGACCGGCTGGGCATGGGCCTGGTGGGCGGCATGGGCATGGTGGACAACATGATGCTCAAGACCTACAAGGACACCCCTGGCCCCCTGGTGGACCGGAAGGCCCCCAAGGCCCTGGCGGAGAAACTCATCGACGAGCTGGAGATCGTCACCCCCGGGGTGGCCACCCCGGTGCGCCGTCTGTCCGGCGGCAACGTGCAGAAGGTGCTGGTGGGCCGTGAGATCGCCTCCACCCCCACGGTGCTCATGACCGCCTATCCCGTCCGGGGCCTGGACATCAACTCCTCCTACACCATTTACCGGCTGCTCAACGAGCAGAAGATGAAGGAAGTGGCGGTGCTACTGGTGGGCGAGGATCTGGACGTGCTGCTGGAGCTGTGCGACCGTATCCTGGTGCTGTGCGGCGGCCAGGTGTCCGGCATTGTGGACGGACCCACCGCCACCAAGGAGCAGGTGGGCCTGCTTATGACCCATGTGGGCGGCGGAAAGGAGGGAGAGGACCGTGCATGAATCCAATACACCCCTGATCCGCCTGGCCAAGCGGGACTCAATGCCCAGGGGACAGGTGTGGGCCATCCGCGGGGCCTCCTTCCTGGCGGCCATCCTCATCAGCGCCCTTATCTTCCTGCTCATGGGCCACAACCCCTTCGGAGCCTTCGGCACCATGGTGGGGGGCTCCCTGGGCAAGCCCACCGCCATCCGCCAGACCGTGAAGATCGCCGTGCCTCTGCTGGGTACCGCACTGGCCATCGCCCCCTGCTTCAAGATGCGCTTCTGGAACATCGGCGCCGAGGGCCAGATCACCGCCGGCGCCGTGGGCGCCTCCTACTTCGCCCTGTTCTGGGCGGATAAGCTGCCCGGTCCCGCCCTGCTGGTGGTCATGGCGGTGGCCGGCGCTATCTGCGGCGGCCTGTGGGCCCTGGTGCCCGCCTTCTTCAAGGCCAAGTGGGGCACCAACGAGACCCTGTTCACCCTGATGATGAACTATATCATGATCGGCGTGGTGAAGTGGCTCCAGGGCGGCCCCTGGGAGGGCCGTCCCGGCTCCCAGATCATTCCCCAGTTCGACTCTGCCGCCGTGCTGCCCAAGGTGCTGGGGGTCCACTGCGGCTGGATCATCGTCCTGGTCCTGACGGTGGCCATGTTCTTCTACATGAAGTACACCAAGCAGGGCTATGAGATCGCCGTCATCGGCGAGAGCGAGAACACCGCCCGGTACGCCGGTATGAACGTGGGCAAGATCATCATGCGGACCATGTTCCTCTCCGGCGCCATCGCCGGTCTGGTGGGCTTCATCGTCTGTTCCGGCGCCGACAACACCCTGTACTCCGGCGTGGCCGCCGGTGTGGGCTTTACCGCCATCACCGTGGCCTGGCTGGCCCAGCTCAATCCCTTCGCCATGGTGGGCATCTCGGTGCTGCTGGCGGTGCTGGACAAGGGCGCCGACACCCTTCAGACCCAGCTGTCCGTGCCCGCCTCCATCTCGGACATCATCACCGGCATCTTCCTGTTCTGTATGCTGGGCTGTGAGTTCTTCATCAACTACCGCCTCATCTTCCGGGGCAGCCATAAGGAGGTGGCCAAGTAATGGATATCAACAGCAACGCGGTCCTGCTCCTGATCATGGCCGCCGTTCTCAACGGCGTGCCCCTGCTCTACGGCACCCTGGGTGAGATCCTGTCGGAAAAGGCGGGCAACCTGAACCTGGGCGTGGAGGGCATGATGTTCATGGGCGGAGCCATGGGCCTGGGCGCTGCCTTCTACTTCGAGGGGGCCGGCGCCACCAGCGGCGTGCTGGCCGTCATCCTGGCTCTGTTCTTCGCCTTCCTGGGCGGCGCCATCGGGGCCCTGATCTACTCTTTCCTCACCATCACCCTCCGGGCCAACCAGAACGTCACCGGCCTGGCCCTGGCCATCTTCGGCACCGGTGCGGGCCAGTTCATCGGCGAGTATATGCGGGTGACCTCCGGCGGCTATGTGGCGGTGAGCAACGACCTGAAGGCGGTTTTCCTCAATTCCCCCTTCCCGGCGGCCCTGCAGGAGCTGCCGGTGGTGGGACCCCTGCTCTTCGGTCACAGCATCTTCCTCTACCTGGGCATCGTGCTGACGGTGGGGATGCACCTGTTCCTCAACAAGAGCCGGGCGGGCCTGTCCCTGCGGGCGGTGGGCGAGTCCCCCGCCACCGCCGACGCCGCCGGCGTCAACGTCACCCGGTACAAGTACCTGGCCACCGTCATCGGCGGCGGCATCTCGGCCATCGGCGGCATGGTGTACATCATGACCATCGCCAGCTGCGTGTGGAACCACGAGGCCCTGTCCGGCGAGGGCTGGCTGGCGGTTGCCCTGGTCATCTTCTGCCTGTGGCGGCCCCTCAACGCCATCTGGGGCTCCATCCTGTTCGGCGCGCTGATGATCCTGTACCAGCGGCTCCACCTGGGCTTTATCCCCGACGAACTGTACAAGATCCTGCCCTATGTGGTCACCGTCATCGTGCTGATCTTTACCTCCCTGCGCAACAGCAAAGACAAGCAGCCCCCCAACTCCTTGGGCCTGCCCTATTTTAGAGAAGAGCGGTAACATCCAAACGAAACGCGGCCCCGGCGCATTTGCGCCGGGGCTGCTCTTTTTGTTTGGATTATTCCAGCAGGGACTCAAGATAGTCCCAGTCCACCGGGCCATCCACCCGGCAGAGCACCGCAGAGATTTGGTCGCTGTTCACGTCCTGGACGGAGCACAGCTGGTCGGTGAGGTTCAGGAAGAGATATGCGTCCCCTGCGGACACAAAGGCGCTCAGGTGGCTGCCCTCGCTGTCACTGACCGTCTGACCGGTGGCCAGCTTGGTCACCGGCAGAGCGGACAGGTAGTCCAGCAGGGTCCCACTGATCTGGGGGTCCATATCCCGCTGAGAATGGTAGCGGGTTCTCCCATCGATGGATACCGAGGATACCCTGTAGTCCGGCCCGTAGGAGGCCAAAGCCACCTCTCCCAGGGTGCCGTAACTGCCGCTCACCCCCACCAGACCGGAGCACAGCACCAGAATCGCCATCATAAGGGCCAGCAGCTTGGTTCCCGAGGTGTGTTCCCCGGGGCTCACCACCCCCCGCAGCCGGTGACGCAGGCTGGAGGCGGAGGCGGACAGGCAGGTGGACAGTCCCTGGTCGTCCCCGGCGGATTCCAGCAGGAGGGAGGCATATTCCCGGCGGGCCTGGTCATCCGCGCCGTATACCACCATCTCGTCGCAGGACAGCTCCAGATCGGCGGAGGCCCTCCGGGCGGCCAGCCACATCAGGGGATTGAACCAGCACAGGGCCTTACACAGGATGTAAAAACATTTGGTGTCCACGTCCCGGCGCTGGACGTGGCGCAGCTCGTGGCGAAAGATGAGCCGGTACTGGTCCAGGGTATAGGCCCGCTCCGGCAGCACCAGGCACATGGTGGAGTGAAACAACCCGATGGTCAGGGGGGAGGTGGTGGCGGGACTGGTGAGCAGGGGAATGTGCCGCTTCAGCAGGACCTGGCGCTGCTCCTCCCACCACAGATTGACCACGTCCGGCTCCTCCACCGGTCTGGCGTCCCTCAGAAGTGCCCGGCGGAACCGGAAGTGGGAGAACATATGCCACAGCACCACCGCCACAAAGCCCGCCGCCCACAGCCCCAGCAGCATGGGGACCACACCGGACGGCACACGCAGGACCACCAGGGGCGGCAGGTAGCTCATCCGCCAGACCGTCAGGTTGTAATAGAGAAAGACGGGCAGCAGCCACAGGGTGGCGCAGGCCCGGGCGGAGATCTTCCGCCGCAGCAGGGGAAGCAGGAGCATCAGCGCTCCGAAATAGAAGGTGAGCAGTACCATCAGCTGGAGGGAGAACTCCGTCAGTACGGCGGCCCCCACCGCCGGACCGGCATAGATCAGGGTGATCAGCCACAGCACGGCTACCACAATAGGGAGGGTCCAGGGGGTGAGCCAGACCACCGTGCTGCGTGCGCTGCTGTCCCGGCTGGTGCAGCCGGTAAGGGCCACCTGCTGCTCGTAGCTCCACTCCCGATGGAAGGCATAGGCGATGCCGCCGCCCAGCAGGACGGCCACAAACAGACGGTAGCCCCAGATGAGCACAAGGTTCACAGCCGTCCCTCCTCCAGCATCTTACGCAGTTCCTCTAAATCCTCACGGCTCACCCCGGCGTCCACCAGGGAGGTGGCCAGGGCGGCCACCGACCCGCCGAAGAGCTGGTCCAGCACTCCACGGCTGGCCTGGGCCAGATAGGCCTTTCTGGTGATAATCGGTGTGTAGTAGTTTACCTTGCCCCGGCGCTCCAGCTTGAGAAAGCCCTTGTCGCACAGCCGGGTGAGGAAGGTGAGGATGGTGGTGGGGGCCAGGGGATGGGTCTTGGCCAGCGCCTCCTCGATCTCCGGCCGGGTCACCGGCGGCTCCCTGTCCCAGATGATCTGCATCAGCTCCAGCTCGCTGTCGGGCAGGCGGCGGATGTCCTGCTTCATGGTTTGCACCTCCTTCGTCTATTGTAGAAGTTCTTCTTGTGTAGAAGATTATAGCGGGGAAGGGGCGGGATGTCAAGGGTATCAAAAAGCCGCCGGGCAACGCCCGGCGGCTTTTGTACAGTCAAATTTTTCTCGGCGTAAAGCGGACCTTCACCCGGCCGCCGCACACCATGCCCAGCTCGGCGGCGGCGTGGGACAGGTCGTACTCCACGACCTCCTCCTGTCCGCCGGACTGCCACAGCGCCAGGGCGTGGTTTTTGGCCTCATACTCCACGGCGCCGCCGCCGATGGTACCGGCGCAGCTGCCGTCGGGGCGTACCAGCATCCAGGTACCCACACCCCGGGGGGCGGAGCCGTGCTTCTCGATGATGGTGCACAGCACCCCGGACTCCTCCGGCGGCTTGACAGCGCCGGGGCCCCGCTGGGCGCGGACCTGGATCAGCTGGGCGGCAATGGCCACGGCGATCTCCGCCGGGGTCTGGCCCCCGATGGACAGGCCGATGGGGGAGTATACCCCGTCCAGCATTTCCTGGGAAAAACCCTCCTCCCGAAGGGCCTTGTACACGGCGGCCACCTTGGTGCGGCTGCCGATCATGCCTACATAGGCGTACTGCCCCCGCAGCACCTGTGCCAGGCAGTCCTTGTCAAAGGCGTGGCCCCGGGTAAGAATGGCGAAATAGTCGCTGTCCCGGCTGCCCAGCTGGTTGAGGGCCTGGTCAAAGGGCATACACAGCACCTGATGGGCCATGGGGAAGCGGTCAGTGTTGGCAAACTCCGGCCGGTCGTCAATGACGACCACCTCAAACTCCAGCCGGGCGGCCACATAGGCCAGCTCCAGGGAGACGTGGCCGCCGCCGCACAGAATCAGTCGTTCCACAGGTGCAATCTCCTTCCAAAGTACAAAATACCCTCCAGCACGCCGCCGCCGATGGCCCGGGCCTTGTCGGACACGGTGAAGCAGTGGCGCACCTCGCACCGGGGGTCGATGTCACCGGACTTCATCCCGGCGGTTACCGGGATACCGGCGGGGAGCATCCCCCGGACGATGCCGGTGAGCTGGGCGGTGACGGGGATGCCGTTGACTTTTGCCACCACGTCCCCCAGATTGACCTGCTGGCCGATCTGAGCCACCGGCTCAAAGGGCCCGTCGGCGGGAGAGCGGATAATGCGCTCCTTGGTGTAGCCTCCCACGTCGCCGGGCACGCCGGTGTTGGGGATGGCGGACCCCTCCAGGATGAGTCGGCCCAGATCGTGGCCCCGCTTGGTCTCAATGACGCCGTGGCAGTCGGTGCCGGCGGTGAAGCCGGGGCCCAGGGCCAGCACGATGGGGGCGTCGCTGATGGTGGTGCCCAAATTCTTTTTGGCCAGAATGGCGTCCACCACTACCATAAAGGGCAGCTGGGCCAGGATGGCGGCCTGGGGGTCCACCAGCACCGGGATCTCCCCGGCGGCCAGAATGTCCCTGACCTGGTCCCGGTTTTCCGCCTTCCGGGCGGTGATGCCCTCCACGGTGGTTTGACCGTCGTAGATACACTGGGAGAAGGCCACGGTTCGCCGCACCGCCGTGGGCTGGGCAATGTCCGTCATGACCACCTGAAAGCCCGCCCGGTACAGCCGTACCGCCGTGCCGGTGGCCAGATCTCCTGCGCCTTTCACTAGAATAAGCATGATCCGCCCCGCTCCTCTTCTTTGTAGTAAGTAATGGCGCTGTGGATGCCCTGCTGGGCCAACAGCCCCTGAATTTCCGTACCCCAGGCCCACCGCTGATCGTCGTCCGCCTTGTTCAGCAGACAGCGGAAGGCCATGGCCTGTCCCACGTCTTTTCGTCCGCCCAGAGGGCTGGACAAAATGGCCGCCACGTCGGCGGGGGTGATTTTGTGGTCGGGCTCCACCCCCAGCAGGGCGCATACCCGCTCCGGCCGGTGGCAGATCTCCTCCACAGGTTTGCCCAGGCTGTCCAGGCCTGCCGACGCGATAACGGCGTGGCAGGAGGGAGGGATCACCGGCTCATGGTCCGCCGGAGCCTTGAGAGGCCGCAGCTTGGCCCCGTCGGCCTCAATGAGTACCACGTCGGCCAGCTCCAGACAGGCGGCGGGATCTGCCGCCCCGGTGAGTTTGCCCCGGCTGTCGTAGGCCCCCAGGGTGACCACCCGGTGCTTCTTCAGCAGGGCGGCCAGCTGGGCCAGATCCCCCGCCAGAGGCAGGCCGGGATGGGGAAGGATGTGGGTGGTGGTGGTGACCACCGCCTTCCGCCCGCTGTCCGCCGCCTGTTTGGCCATGGCGTACATGGTGGACGACTTGCCGCCGCCCCCCACCAGGGCCACCATGCGGTGGACCGCCGGGTCCAGGTCCAGACGTTCCCAAATGCCCACGGTTCAGCCTCCCATCGTATGCTCCACCAGAATTTTAATGCCGATGCCCACCAGTACCAGACCGCCCACCAGTTCAGCCCGCCGCTGAAACAGGGCCCCAAGCCGGCGGCCGGCCAGACCGCCCACCACAGACAGCACAAAGGCCACCACGCCGATGACCACAGCGGAGAGGAGCACCGGCACATTCATAAAGGCCATGGACACGCCCACGGCCAGAGCGTCGATGCTGGTGGCGATGGCCAGAAGGCACAGCCGCCGGGCGGACAGGTCGGAGGGGGCTTCCTCCTCCTCACCGGCGCCGCGGCGCAGGGCGCCCCATACCATCCGGCCGCCGATGACGGCCAGCAGGGCGAAGGCCACCCAGTGGTCCACCGCCTCGATGTACTGACTGACGCTGGTGCCCAGCAGCCAGCCGATCAGCGGCATGGCAAACTGGAAGCCACCGAACCAGACCCCCATTTTCACAGCCTGACGGCCGCCGAAGCCGGGGATGGAGATGCCGCTGGACACCGAAACGGCAAAGGCGTCCAGGGCCAGACTGACGGCGATGAGGAAAATTTCGACCAAAACAATCACCTGCAAAAAAGTTAGGTTTCCTTCAAATAGTATAGCATAGCCTTTGAAATTATGCTATAACAAATATAAGGACACATGACCACAAAAGCCGTGTGAGAGAAGGAGGAGAGCGGATGGAGCATCGGGATTACATGGCCCGCGCCCTGGAGCTGGGCCGTCAGGCCATGGAGGAGGGCGAGGTGCCGGTAGGCTGCGTCATCGTGAAGGACGGCGTGGTGGTGGGGGAGGGCCGCAACCGGCGGGAGACCGCCCGCACCGCGCTGGGCCACGCCGAGATCGAGGCCATCCATCAGGCCTGCCGCACCCTGGGGGGCTGGCGGCTGACGGGCTGCACCCTGTACGTCACCCTGGAGCCCTGTCCCATGTGCGCCGGGGCCATCGTCAACGCCCGCATCCCCGCCCTGTACTACGGGGCCAAGGACGACAAGGCCGGGTGCTGCGGGTCGGTGCTCAATCTGTTTGAGGAGCGGTTCAACCACCATCCCCGCATCTACGGCGGCCTGATGGAGGCGGAATGTACCGCATTACTCCAGAGCTTTTTCCAGAATTTGAGGTAAAGAAGACGGCTTTTTTGTACATTTAATCAAATTGTAACAAACAGAGCTACTTTTTTTAACAACCCACTGTTAGGATATCACTTGCAAGAGACAAAGCTTCTTTTCATTCTATCCTCCAATCATAAGAAATGGGCAGCGAGCGCAACGCTGCCCGTTTCGCTTTTCTTCACAGGATCTTTACAGAATGGATGGCAGATTTAACGGAATTGTAACACCTGGGGATTTTTTCGTTAACATCTCTCCGGTATCATAATCCTTGCAAGAGACAGTTTCTTTTCATTTCATTGTATCCTCTTTCCTTCGGCAGGGGCCGGGCGCCAGGAGCGGGCGTCCGGCCTCTGCCGTTTTTACAAAAAACCGCGGCAGACGGGGGTTTCGTCTGCCGCGGTTCTCGGTTCAGCTCTTTTCAAATACCAGGCTCTGGTCGTTCTGCTCCAGGGTCAGGACCCCGTCGGAAAAGGTGACGGGCAGTTCCTCGCTGTCGGTGGCAAAGATAATGGCGCCGTCCTTCTGGCTCCAGGTGCCCGAGATGGTCTCCTGCCGGTTCAGCTCCGGCATGGCGGAGTCCATAACAAAGGTGCCGTCGGCCTTCACCTCCAGCTGGATAGAGATCTGGGTGCCCATGGTCTCGCTCAGCGCGTCGGCGTCCAGATCCAGCCCGGCGGCGGAGATGTGCTGCAGGTGGTAAATGCCCACCACGTCGGCACTGGTGTCGGTGGGAGCGGGCTGGGAGGAGCTGCCGCAGGCAGTCAGTCCCACGGTCAGAAACAGCGCTGCCAACAGGGGCAAAAGGAGTCGGGTTCGGATCAGCTTCATGAGGTCCTTCCTTTCTGGCTGGTATGGCAGGGGGGACGGTGTTTCCTTAATAGGGACCTATTATAGCACGAAGGGTCGAAAGGGCGCAAGGTCAGAGACTGGAAGAAAAAACCGGACTGCCCCAAATGGGGCAGTCCGGTTCACAGGCGTTTTGATAAGTAAGAGGACAGATTTACTGCTTCTCAAAGGTGAGGGACTGGCCGTCCTGCTCCATGACCAGCGTATTGCCGTTCAGGGTAGCGGCAATATCCTCCCCCTCGCTGGAGAGAGTCACGGTGTTGCCGCTGGCGGTCCAGGTGCCGGAAACGTTGCTGCCGGTGCCCAGAGCGCTCATGTCCAGAGTGAAGTTGCCGTCGCTCTTCAGCTCCAGAGTGACGGTCATATCCACACCGGCCATGGCGGCCAGATCTTCAATGTTCATCTCAACGCCGGCGGCGTTCATCTTGGTCATCTTATAGGAGCCGGCAGGACCCCCGCCGCCGCCGCCGCAGGCAGCCAGGCTGACGATCATGGCCAGAGCCAGGAGCAGAGTCAATGCGCGCTTCTTCATAACATTCTTCCTTTCTTTTTCAGCCGCAATGCGGCGAAGGTCGAAATAAACGAAATACATTTATTTCGTAGTCTAGATTATAGCATATCGGGGGAATGGTGGCAACCTGAAATATCCCTTAAAAAATAAGCTGTTTTGGGAAAAAAAGTGAATTGTCAAACTAAGTGCAACAGGAATAGAGTTCAAAGTCCCATAATTCCTGTGCGGAATGGAAATTCAAAACT
>PPYE01359353.1_pt1 | contig 13747 bp, 13 predicted proteins | sample 1559881 | NCBI WGS metagenome assembly PPYE01 (sample SAMN08240022, study PRJNA423297) | Human gut metagenome, whole genome shotgun sequencing project.
GGTGATAGCGGCAGTGTTTATTGCTGTCGCCTCTCTTGTTGTGTCTCATTTTCTGGTTCGTGATCTAGCAGAAGAGGAACGCACCCGTATGGCGGTTTGGGCTGAAGCTATGCGTACGCTCAATAATGCCGATGAGAATACTGATTTGAACTTGGTATTGAAGGTTATCAATGAAAATAATTCCATTCCGGTTATTGTAATGGATTCTGAAAACCATGCTCAGACTTTTCGTAATGTTGATGTTGAAGGGAAAGATTATGCAGATTCCCTTGCTTATGCTTCTGCCATTGGTCAGCGGCTCTTGAAACAAGGCAAGAATATTAAAATTGAACTAGATGATTCAACGCATGACTATATTCAGGTTTGCTATGATGAATCCCTCATGATACGACGTCTGTCAGCTTATCCTTATATTCAGTTGGGGGTAGTCATGCTCTTTGTGGTTATTGCCATCTTTGCTTTGCTTACTTCCAAAAGAGCGGAACAGAACAAGGTGTGGGTGGGGTTGTCTAAAGAAACTGCTCATCAGTTGGGTACTCCAATTTCCAGTCTGATGGCTTGGATTGAAATTCTGAAGATGAATTATCCGGATGACGAACTCATTCCTGAAATGAACAAGGATATCCAGCGTTTGCAACTGATAGCAGACCGTTTCTCAAAGATAGGTGCCCTGCCAGAACCTGTTCCTGCAAGTTTGAACGAAGTGATGAATCATGTTATAGACTACATGGATCGTCGAACATCGAAGAATGTTAAAATGGTGAAGGAAATACCTGAACAGGATGTTATCGTTAAGATGAATGCTTCTCTCTTTGAATGGGTGATAGAAAATCTGTCGAAGAATGCTGTTGATGCTATGGGAGCAAATGGTGGACAGATTACGCTCCACGTGGAAGAAACAGATGATAAAGCTATTATAGAAGTTTCAGATACAGGAAATGGTATAAGAAAAAAGGATTTGAAGAATGTATTCCGTCCCGGTTTTACTACCAAAAAGCGAGGCTGGGGCTTAGGTTTATCACTAGCTAAACGAATCGTAGAAGAATACCATCATGGCAAAATATGGGTGAAAAGTACAGAAATTGGGCATGGAACCACCTGCAGAATCGAGTTAAAGAAAGAATAATCAATTAATAATGAGTGATTTTAGTGATTTTTACATAAAAAATTATTTTATCTCAAAAATTATTTGTAACTTTGCAACCCGAAACAATATAGTATATATTGAATATGTGTAACATAGATTCTTTTAAGATTGATTTGAAAGCTTTACCTCAAGGGATAACCGAAAAGGAATTTAAGCTTACCAATGAATATTTTGAGGCAATCGATGCTCCTGATGTTCAGAGAGGCGAGTTGTCAAGTAGTCTGTCTGTCAATAGGACGGACGACTTCTTCGAGCTCAATTTCCATACTGAGGGAGTGGTTCACATACCATGCGACATCTGTCTGGACGATATGGATCAAACCATAGAGACTAATGACAGGCTAGTCGTAAAATTCGGAGAAGAGTACTCAGAGGATGATGATCTGGTGACTGTGGCCGAGAACGAAGGAATACTCGATGTCGCCTGGTTTATCTATGAATTTATAGATCTCAATATTCCCATCAAGCATGTGCATGCACCTGGAAAATGCAACCCTGCTATGATTGAAAAGCTCAATGAGCATTCTGCCGCCCGAAGCGGTGAGGAAGAAGAGGATACTGTAGATCCACGCTGGGAAGCTCTATTGAAATTGAAAAAATAAAAATTAAAATTTTAAACATTTAAAAATTATGGCACATCCTAAAAGAAGACAGTCAAAGACACGTACACTTAAGAGAAGAACTCATGATATCGCATGGTAGATACTACAGATGAGTGGATTACCACCCGTGTGGGTATTAAAGAGCGCCGCATCCTTACAGAGGAAGGCCTCGGGACCAGCTATCTGGCGCGTAAAGCTGCCAAGCAGTTGATTCAGAAGACTGGCGTTGATCCTGATACAATCGATGCACTGATTGTAACGACCACGACACCTGACTACAAGTTCCCTTCTACAGCATCTATCGTCCTCGGTAAGCTGGGGTTGAAGAATGCTTTCGCATTTGACTTCTCTGCAGCTTGCTGTGGATTCTTGTATACCCTTGATGTTGCTGCAAGCATGATTCAGAGTGGTAGATACAAGAAGATTATTGTGATTGGTGCTGACAAGATGTCTTCATTGGTAGATTACACAGACCGTGCTACTTGTGTTCTCTTCGGAGATGGAGCAGGTGCGGTTTTGGTGGAGGCAACTGAAGAGGAGAACGTTGGTGTTCAGAACTCATACCTTCGTACAGATGGACAAGGTTTGCCTTTCCTTCACATGAAGGCTGGTGGTTCTGTTTGCCCTCCATCACATTTTACAGTTGATCATCGCCTGCACTATCTTTATCAGGAAGGTCGTACTGTATTCCGTTACGCAGTAACAGATATGAGCAACGACGTGATGAAGATTATGGAAATGAACAATCTGAAGGCTGATGATGTGAATTGGGTAATTCCTCACGAGGCTAATCTCCGTATTATCGAGGCAGTAACCAAGCGTGCTGGAATTCCACTTGATAAGGTGGTTGTAAACATCGATCATTATGGAAATACTAGTGCAGCAACAATTCCATTGGCACTCTGGGATGCTGAAAGCCAATTGAAGAAGGGCGATAACGTCATCTTCACAGCATTTGGTGCAGGATTTGTACATGGCGCTTCTTTCTATAAGTGGGCGTATGATGGCGCTGCTTACGGAAAGTAATCTATAAAAATAGGATAGAATAATAATCTATATAAGGAAACGCATCTTTCTTATTTCTCTATAAATAAGTAAGGATGCGTTTCTTTAGCTTAAAAACAATAGAGCTTAACTTCTTGATAGTAAAATTTTGCTAAATTCAATTTTTTATGCATAAAGCTGGTTTCGTAAATATAGTAGGTAACCCTAATGTGGGAAAAAGTACCTTGATGAATCAATTGGTGGGTGAACGTATTAGTATTGCAACTTTTAAGGCTCAGACAACCCGTCATCGTATCATGGGTATTGTGAATACTGATGATATGCAGATTGTATTTTCTGATACTCCTGGTGTTTTGAAGCCTAATTACAAGATGCAAGAGATGATGCTTGCCTTCTCTGAGAGTGCATTGGCGGATGCTGATGTGCTGCTTTATGTGACTGATGTGATAGAAAACCCTGAAAAGAACATGGAATTCTTGGAAAAGGTTAAGAAAATGCAGATTCCTGTACTCTTGCTCATCAACAAGATTGATCAGAGTGATCCGAAGAAGTTGGGTGATATTGTTGAAAAATGGCACTCTTTGTTGCCTAATGCAGAGATTCTTCCTATCTCAGCGAAGAATAAATTCGGAACGGATATGCTCTTGAAGCGCATTAAGGAACTCTTGCCGGAATCTCCTGCTTTCTTTGATAAGGATCAGCTGACAGACAAGCCTGCCCGTTTCTTCGTTTCAGAGATTATCCGAGAAAAGATTTTGCTCTATTATGATAAGGAAATACCTTATTCTGTAGAGGTAAGAGTGGAGCGATTTAAGGAAGATGAAAAACGTATCCACATTAATGCGGTGATTTATGTTGAACGTGATTCCCAAAAGGGTATCATCATCGGGCACCAGGGGATTGCATTGAAAAAGGTGAATACCGAGAGTCGTAAGGCTTTGGAAAAGTTCTTCGACAAGAAAATCTTCTTGGAGACTTTCGTAAAAGTTGATAAGGATTGGCGCAGTTCTCAGCGAGAACTTGATGCCTTTGGATATAATCCGGAATAATTGATCGTTAAGAGCTAATAGTTTAAAGACGCCCTTAATAACTATAAACTATCAACTAAAATAACTCCTCCCTGAATGTAATCGAGGGAGTGACTCTCGCCAAAAGAGCGAGGGCCGGAGCAAGGTCAGCTTCGGCAAAATTATTAACTTGGATGCAGAGACCACATCCTTGAATACCTCCTAAAAGGAAGGAGGATAATGACTGTTTATGGCAAATTTAGTAGCTATTGTAGGACGCCCTAATGTGGGTAAGTCTACTTTATTTAATCGTTTGACTCAATCACGTCGCGCTATCGTTAGTGATACTGCCGGTACTACTCGTGACCGTCAGTATGGTAAGTGCAGTTGGAATGGTAGAGAATTTTCGGTTGTTGATACCGGTGGTTGGGTTGTAAAATCTGATGATATTTTTGAAGATGCTATCCGCAAGCAGGTGCTTGTTGCTACCGAAGAGGCTGACCTGGTTCTCTTCCTGGTAGACGTTAACACTGGCCTTACTGATTGGGATGAAGACGTGGCGCTTATTTTGCGTCGTGCCAAATTGCCTGTTATCCTTGTTGCTAACAAGGTTGATAACAGCGCAGAGTATTATCAGGCTGCTGAGTTCTACAAGTTGGGCTTGGGGGATCCCCAGTGTATCAGTGCAGCTACAGGTGGTGGTACAGGTGATTTGCTTGATATGATTTTGGACAAACTTCAGGATAATCCTGAGGAGGCAATCGAAGAAGATATTCCTCGTTTTGCGGTAGTAGGTCGTCCGAATGCTGGTAAGAGTAGTATTATCAATGCTTTTATTGGTGAGGATCGTAATATCGTGACAGAAATTGCAGGTACTACACGTGACAGTATCTATACCAGATACGATAAGTTTGGTTTCGATTTTTACCTGGTTGATACAGCCGGTATCCGTCGTAAGAACAAGGTAAGCGAAGACTTGGAATTCTATTCTGTGATGCGTTCAATCCGTGCCATCGAGAATAGTGATGTCTGCATCCTGATGCTCGATGCTACCCGTGGTATTGAAGCCCAGGATATGAACATCTTCCAGTTGATTCAGAAGAACAACAAGAGTCTAGTGGTTGTCGTAAATAAATGGGATTTGGTTGAGGAGAAGAATCAGAAGGTAATTGATACTTTTGAAAATGCAATCCGCAAGCGTATGGCTCCATTCGTAGACTTTCCTATCATCTTTGCTTCAGCCTTGACTAAGCAGCGTATTTTCCGAGTATTGGAAACTGCCAAGGAAGTTTACCAGAACCGTAAGGTTCATATTGGAACTTCTAAGTTGAATGAGGTGATGTTGCCTATTATCGAGGCATATCCTCCACAGAGCATAAAGGGTAAGTATATCAAAATTAAGTATTGCACCCAGTTGCCTAATACAACGATTCCTTCGTTTGTGTTCTATGCAAACTTGCCTCAGTATGTCAAGGAGAACTATCGCCGTTTCCTGGAGAATAAGATTCGTGAGAACTGGTCATTACATGGCTGTCCTATCAACGTCTTCATTCGTCAGAAGTAAATAAATGAAGCGAAGAATGCAGAATCAAAGTGTATAAAAATGAAGAAACTTTTGATTTTTATGATATTCATGATGGGATTGTTTTTTTCTTCCTGTAGGGAGGAGAAATCTGATCCTGGCTATCTTGCCGGTATTGCAGCCAAGGGATATTATGATTTGCTTTTAGAGGGCAAGTATAAGGAGTTTGTAGATGGTTACAATCAACCTTATCGGTTGCCAAATGGCTATCAGGATCAATTGCTGATGAATGCCAAAATGTTTGTTGAGCAGCAGCAAGATGAACATAAAGGTATTCCTTTACTTTGCGGAAGAGATCGGAAGCAAAGACTAAATCGTTGAGTTTCTCGTTTGTTGAGGTCATCACTTCATCTTTGTTGCCTTGCCATTCTTTATGACCTTGGTAGATAAAGCAGATGTTTTCACCAATGCCCATCACCGAATTCATGTCGTGGGTGTTGATGATGGTAGTCATATTATAGTCTTTGGTGATGCCTGAAAGCAGTTCATCTATCACAAGTGAGGTCTTTGGATCCAAACCTGAGTTTGGCTCATCGCAGAACAAGTATTTCGGATTCATTACGATGGCACGTGCAATAGCTACTCGTTTCTGCATACCACCCGAGATTTCTCCAGGATATTTCTGCTGAGCATTATCAAATTAGTCTTTCCTGTTTCAAAGGTGACGTTTATATTGTCTAATACAACCTTGTCGCCAAACGACTTGGTGAGATTTCTAACTTCTATCATAGTTTACGAGAGAATTTGAGTGAGGAAAACATCTGAAAACAGAATCAAAACACTAGAACAGACAACAGCATCGGTTGACGATTTTCCAACCTCAACAGATCCACCTTCTACGGTATAACCGAAATAAGAAGATACGCTGGAAATGATGAATGCAAAGAAAAGGCTCTTGATGATGCTCATCCATACAAACCATTGGTTAAATGAATGTTGCAAGCCAAGTGTCAGATCATCTGGTGGTAGGATATGCCCAATATATGCCGTTCCATAGGCGCCGATGATACCCATGCCAGAACTGAAGATAACCAGGAATGGCATGATGGTAACCAAACCGAGAATTTTAGGTAGAATGAGGTAACATGCAGAGTTCACTCCCATGATATCAAGGGCATCAATCTGTTGGGTGACACGCATTGTTCCCAACTCCGAAGCGATATTAGAGCCCACTTTGCCTGCGAGAATCAGACACATGATACTTGATGAGAACTCCAGAAGCATGATTTCTCGAGTGGTGTAACCTGAAACCCATCGTGGCATCCATGGACTCTGAATGTTCAATTTCATCTGGATGCAGATAACTGCTCCAATGAAGAAGGATATCAGTAAAACGATACCAATAGAATCAATACCCAATTGCGACATCTCCTTGATGTATTGTTTCAAGAACATGCGCATGCGCTCAGGACGGGAAAAAGAACGTTCCATCAATATAAGATATTTACCGAAGGTGGTAAGCCATTTTTCTATTAACATGCTATTATAAAACTGAATTTTGCTGCAAAATTAACCAAAATCCTCTAAAAAACTGCAATATTATGAATAGTTTTTGATTTTATAAGCGATATTTCCTTTATTTTTAGTATTTTTGCAGCCAAATTAGCTAATTATGGACGAAATTAACAATAACGAACAGCAAAATCAGAATTCTCTGGTTTTGCGAACAGAGGGATTGGTGAAGCGCTATGGTAAACGAACGGTTGCCAATGGAGTTTCTATCAATGTGAAGCAAGGAGAAATTGTGGGATTACTTGGACCTAATGGTGCTGGTAAGACAACTTCTTTCTATATGACAACTGGACTTGTTGTGCCTAATGAGGGACATGTCTTTCTGGGAGATCAGGAAATTACTAATTTTCCTGTATACAAACGTGCCCGTGCGGGAATCGGATACCTGCCTCAGGAGGCCAGTGTTTTCCGCAAGATGAGTGTTGAGGACAATATACTTTCAGTCTTGGAAATGACAGGAAAACCACGTAGTTATCAGTTGCAGAAGTTAGAGAGTCTTATTAGCGAGTTTCGTCTCAATAAGGTTCGCAAGAACAAGGGTGACCAGCTTTCCGGAGGTGAGCGCCGCCGTACAGAGATTGCCCGTTGCCTGGCTATTGACCCAAAGTTTATCATGCTCGATGAGCCATTTGCTGGTGTTGACCCTATTGCGGTAGAAGATATTCAGCATATTGTATGGCAGTTGAAGTATCGCAATATCGGTATTTTGATTACCGACCATAATGTACAGGAGACTCTGACCATTACAGACAGAGCCTATCTGCTGTTCGAAGGTAAGATCCTTTTTCAGGGCAAACCAGAGGAATTGGCAGAGAATAAGATTGTGCGCGAAAAGTATCTGAGTAACAGTTTTGTGCTCAGAAAGAAGGACTTTCAGCTCATAGATGAGCAAAAAAGAGCCAAAGAAGCAGCGACTGATGGTTAAAAAATCATTTTTTTCTCTTATATATTAGGTATATCCATTAAAAATGTGTAATTTTGCAAGCCAATTGCGGTTATACACGAAAACTGTAGAATTAAAGAAAATATTAACAATAATAAAATAACAAATATCAAGATGAAAATTTCATTTGAAAATCCTGACAAGATTAATGGTCTTTTGACCCTCGTTGTCGAAGAGGAAGATTACAAGAATGATGTCGAGAAGACATTGAAAGATTATCGTAAGAAGGCTAATGTTCCAGGTTTCCGTCCTGGTCAGGCTCCTATGGGTATGATTAAGCGTCAGTTCGGTCCATCTGTAAAAATGGAAGCTATCAACAAGCTCGTTGGTCAGCAGATTTACAAGTATGTACAGGACAACAATATCCAGATGCTCGGTGAGCCTCTCCCATCAGAGAAGCAGGAGCCAGCTGACTTGGAGAATGGTACTTCTTTCACATTTATGTTTGATATCGCTGTTGCTCCAGAGTTCAAGGTAACTCTCAATGGTCGCGACAAGGTTGATTATTATAACATCACAGTTGATGATAAGATTCTCGATCAGCAGATTGATATGTACGCTCAGCGTGCAGGTAGCTATGAGAAGGGTGAGAAGTACGAGGAGAATGACCTTTTGAAGGGTGACTTGCGTGAGCTTGATGAAAATGGCAATACCAAGGAAGGTGGTATCACTGTAGAGGGTGCTATCCTGATGCCTAGCTACATCAAGGTTGACGAGCAGAAGAATCTCTTCAACGATGCTAAGCTCGGTGATGTAATCACATTCAACCCTAAGAAGGCTTATCCAGAGAACGATACTGAGGTTTCTTCACTCCTGAAGATTGAGCGTGAAGCTGTTAAGGACTTGGAGTCAGAGTTCAGCTTCCAGATTACAGAAATCCAGCGTTTCAAGAAGCATGAAATCAACGAAGAGCTCTTTAAGCAGGTTCTCGGTGAGGATACTGACGTGAAGGACGAGGCTGCTTTCCGTGCTAAGATTGCAGAGGGTTTGCAGGCACAGCTCGTTAACGACTCAGATTATAAGTTCATCCTCGATGTTCGCGAGCACTGCGAGAAGAAGGTTGGTGAATTGCAGTTCCCAGATGCACTCTTGAAGCGTATCATGTTGGCTAACAACAAGGATAAGGGCGAGGAGTTCGTAGAGAAAAACTATGCTGAGAGCATCAAGGAGTTGACATGGCATCTTATCAAGGAGCATCTTATCAAGGCTCAGAATATCAAGGTTGATGACAATGACCTGATGGAGACAGCTAAGGAGGCAGCTCGTGCTCAGTTCGCTCAGTATGGTATGAACAACATTCCTGATGAGTACATTGAGAACTATGCTAAGGAAATCCTCAAGAAGGGTGACGCTACAGATGCACTTGTAGATCGCTCTATCGATCGTAAGTTGGCTGCAGCTCTGAAAACAGCTGTAAAACTCAACGAAAAGGAGATTTCTGTAGAAGATTTCAACAAGATGATGCAGGAATAACATTTTTTTGAAAAAAAACTTCAAATAAATACGAGGTTATCGACTTTTTTTATTATCTTTGTTCCACCGAACGAGAAATAAGGGTTGATAACCTCTTTTTTCGTATGATTTAAGACGTAAAATACTATATAGATATGAACGATTTTAGAAAATATGCAACCAAGCATCTTGGTATGAATGGTATGGTGCTTGATGATGTTATTAAGGCACAGGCTCAGTATATGAACCCTTACATCTTGGAGGAGCGTCAGCTGAACGTTACTCAGATGGATGTATTCTCTCGTTTAATGATGGACCGTATCATCTTCCTGGGTACACAGATTGATGATTACACAGCAAATACATTGCAGGCGCAATTGCTGTATCTTGATTCTGTAGATAGCGGCAAGGATATTTCTATCTATTTAAACAGCCCTGGTGGTAGCGTTACTGCCGGTTTGGGTATTTATGATACCATGCAGTTTATCTCTAGCGATGTAGCTACTATCTGTACAGGTATGGCTGCTTCTATGGCTGCCGTGCTGCTCGTTTCTGGTCAGGAGGGTAAGCGTTCTGCTTTGCCTCATAGCCGTGTCATGATTCACCAGCCATTAGGAGGCGTTCAGGGTCAGGCTTCTGATATTGAGATTGAGGCTCGCGAAATCTTGAAGATGAAGAAGGAATTGTATACTATCATTTCAGACCATTCTCATACTCCTTATGATAAGGTTTATGCTGATAGCGACCGTAACTATTGGATGACAGCTGAAGAAGCCAAGGAATATGGAATGATAGATAATGTGTTGGTTCGTAAATAACGAATTGTTTTAAGTAAATATGCGTATATATAGTTAAGGTGCGCAAGAAGAGATAATAATTATAATATGCCAAAGAAAGTATGTAGCTTCTGTGGAAGATCAGAAAATGAAGTCAGATTACTCATCACGGGTATCAATGGCTTCATTTGCGAAGATTGTGCTAAGCAGGCCTATGAAATTATACAGTCTACAGGGGTCTTAGCTCCTAAAGCTGGGGAGGGTAAGTTTGTTCTCAAAGAGGTGCCAAAGCCTGTAGAGATCAAAAAATACCTGGATGAATATATCATCGGTCAGGATCAGGCTAAGCGCAATTTGGCTGTCGCTGTATATAACCACTACAAGCGTTTGCAGCAGCCAAAGGATGAAGATGGTGTAGAAATCGAAAAAAGTAATATCATCATGGTTGGTAGTACCGGTACAGGTAAAACCTTGTTGGCGCGTACAATAGCTAAGATGTTGGATGTTCCTTTCACCATTGTTGATGCCACTGTATTTACTGAAGCAGGTTATGTGGGTGAAGACGTAGAAAGTATCTTGTCGCGTCTGTTGCAGGTTGCTGATTATGATGTGGCTGCAGCAGAAAGGGGAATTGTGTTCATTGATGAGATTGATAAGATAGCCCGCAAGAGCGATAATCCTTCTATTACGCGTGATGTGAGTGGCGAAGGTGTACAGCAGGGATTGTTGAAACTCTTGGAAGGTACCATGGTTAATGTTCCGCCTAAGGGTGGACGCAAGCATCCTGATCAGGATTATATCCATGTAGATACCAAGAATATCCTGTTTATCTGTGGTGGTGCTTTTGACGGTATTGAGCGTAAAATAGCTCAGCGTATGAATACGCACGTAGTAGGCTATAATTCGGTTCAGAATGTAGCTAAGATAGATAAGAAGGATTTGATGCAGTATATCCTTCCACAGGATTTGAAGTCTTTTGGCTTGATACCTGAAATTATCGGCCGTTTGCCTGTGCTTACTTATCTCAATCCGTTGGATAGGGAGGCTTTGCGCAAAATCTTGGTTGAACCTAAGAATTCAATTGTCAAGCAGTATCAGAAATTGTTTGAGATGGATGGCATCAAGTTGAAGTTTGATGAGGAAGCACTCGATTATATCGTAGATAAGGCGGTAGAGTATAAATTGGGTGCTCGCGGGCTTCGTTCAATTGTTGAAGCTGTGATGATGGATGCTATGTTTGAGATTCCATCAGAGAAGGTTAAATCATTCACTGTTACGCTGGAGTATACCAAGCAACAGTTGGATAAATCTCATCTCGGACAGTTGGAAACAGCATAAATCAGTTGGGCTTTTCGCCCAATTGAATGCTATTTAATCGTATATATAGACATATATAATATAATAATAGGTGGATATGACAGAACAGGTTAATCTTACAGGACAGTTGAAGCATTATTTCGGCTTCGATTCGTTTAAGGGTGATCAAGAGGCAATCATCAGAAATTTGATGAGTGGCAATGATACTTTTGTATTGATGCCTACAGGTGGCGGTAAGAGTTTGTGTTACCAGTTGCCTTCGCTCATTATGGAGGGCACTGCTATTGTAATTTCTCCTCTGATTGCTTTGATGAAGAACCAGGTAGATGTTATTAATGGTTTGAGTGAAAGTGATGGCGTGGCTCATTATCTCAATTCATCATTGAATAAGTCGGCTATTGAGAAGGTGAAGAATGATATTCTCAATGGTACGACAAAACTCCTGTATGTTGCACCTGAATCTTTGACGAAAGAAGATAATGTTGAGTTCCTTAAAACTGTAAAGATTTCGTTCTATGCCATTGATGAGGCTCACTGTATCTCTGAGTGGGGACACGATTTCAGACCAGAGTATCGTCGTATTCGCCCTATTATTAACGAAATAGGTGTTGCACCTGTGATAGCGCTTACAGCTACTGCAACAGATAAGGTACGTACTGATATCAAGAAAAACTTAGGCATCATGGATGCCAAAGAATTCAAGAGTTCTTTTAACCGCCCTAACTTGTATTATGAGGTGCGCCCGAAGAACAAGGATATCGATCGTCAGATCATCATGTTTATTCGTCAACACAAAGGAAAGAGTGGTATTATCTATTGTCTCTCCCGTAAGAAAGTAGAGGAATTGGCAGAGGTGTTGAAAGCCAATGAAATCAAAGCGGCTCCTTATCATGCCGGTCTTGATTCGGCTACCCGTTCTCAAACCCAGGATGATTTTCTGATGGAGCGTATTGATGTCATTGTTGCTACTATCGCCTTCGGAATGGGTATCGATAAACCTGATGTCCGTTTTGTTATTCATTATGATATACCCAAGAGCTTGGAAGGTTATTATCAGGAAACGGGTAGAGCTGGCCGTGATGGCGGTGAGGGCATCTGTATCGCCTTTTATGCCCGTAAAGACCTCAGGAAACTGGAGAAGTTTATGGAGAACAAACCTGTAGCAGAACAGGATATCGGCAGACAGCTGTTGCAGGAAACGGCTGCCTATGCAGAATCGTCTGTCTGTCGCAGAAAAATGTTGCTTCATTATTTTGGTGAGGAATATCATGAAGAAAACTGCCATACCTGCGACAACTGCCTGCATCCTACAGAAAAATTCGAGGCTAAGGATGCGCTGCTCGTTGTTTTGGAGTCTGTTGCTGCGGTGAAGGAGAATTTCCGCCAGGAATATATCATCGATTTTGTAAAGGGACGTGCTACTGATGATATCGTTTCTCACAAGCATGATGAACTGGAGGAGTTTGGAGCAGGAGAAGATATGGATGCTAAAGTTTGGAATCCTGTTATCCGTCAGGCGTTGATAGCCGGTTATCTCAAGAAAGATGTAGAGAACTATGGCCTTTTGAAGTTGGCAGCTGCGGGTAAGCGTTTCATTAAGAATCCTGAATCATTCATGATCGTTGCCGATAAGGAATTCTCTGATGATTTTGATGGAGCGCCTCTGAGCGAGCATAATACAGGTGCTTTGGATCAGACACTTTTCTCCATGTTGAAAGACTTGCGTAAGACAGTAGCAAAGAAGCATAAATTGCCGCCTTATGTTATTTTCCAGGATATTTCTCTGGAACAGATGGCAACGATGTATCCTGTAGATATGCAGGAATTGCAGAACATACAGGGAGTTGGAGCCGGTAAGGCAAAGAGGTATGGTAAGGAGTTCTGTAAATTGATCAATCAGTATTGTGAAGAGAATCTGATAGAGCGTCCTGAGGAATTACGTGTCAGGACAGTTGCCAAGAAATCAGTCTTGAAGGTAAGCATCATTCAGAGCATAGACCGCCAGATAGATCTTGATGATTTGGCAGAAGCAAAAGGTTTGGATTTCTCAGAATTGCTTGACGAAATAGAGGCAATCGTTTACAGCGGTACCAAGCTGAATATCGATTATTTCATAGAGGAAGTTGTGGATGATGACCATGTAGATGACATCTACGATTACTTCATGGAGAGCGATACTGATGATTTGAATGTGGCTCAAGATGAATTGGGTGAAGACTACAATGAAGACGAAATTCGACTCGTCAGAATCAAGTTTTTGTCCGAACAAGCCAACTAATCACGTTAAATAGCATTAATAAGGTAAGATTTTCGTGAAAAGCGAACTCTATCTGAGAAATTATTGCTAAATTTGCACGCAATAAATTTTTAAAGGTTACAATATGTCATCATTTGTTGCAGATAA
>PPYE01681614.1_pt1 | contig 13745 bp, 13 predicted proteins | sample 1559881 | NCBI WGS metagenome assembly PPYE01 (sample SAMN08240022, study PRJNA423297) | Human gut metagenome, whole genome shotgun sequencing project.
CGACTGGATTCACACCGAGGACCACAGCTCGGGCGTGTGGACGATTCTCACGAAGGGCCGCATCGGCGAGACGTACCTGATCGGCGCGGACGGCGAGAAGAACAACATCACCGTGCTGCGCATGATCCTGAAGATGATGGGACAGCCGGAAGACGCGTTCGACTGGGTCAAGGACCGTCCTGGCCACGACCGCCGTTACGCGATCGACTCGACCAAGCTGCGCACCGAGCTCGACTGGACGCCGAGGCACACCGACTTCGAATCGGGCCTGAAGCAGACGATCGAATGGTACACGCAGAACCGTGCGTGGTGGGAACCAGCCAAGGCCGAGACCGAAGCACGTTACAAGCAGCAGGGCCAGTGAGAGGATGGATTACATGGATTTCGAAAAAGATCTGAGGGCCGAGGAGACGAACATCCCGGGCCTGATCGTGTTCGACCTGCCGGTGCATGGCGACAACCGCGGCTGGTTCAAGGAGAACAAATACATCTCCATCGCGGCTGGCAGCGTGTTCGGCGCGTGGGTGGATCTGCGTCCGGGCGAGAGCTTCGGCCAGGTGTATACGACCGTATTGGATCCGTCGAAGGCGATCTACGTGCCTCGTGGCGTGGGCAACAGCTTCCAGGCGTTGGAGGACGGTACCGTGTACACGTACTTGGTGAACGCGCACTGGAGCCTGGAGCAGAAGAAGACGTACACGTTCGTGAACCTCGCCGACCCGGACCTGCACATCGACTGGCCGATCCCGCTGGAGGACTCCGAACGCTCCGAGGCGGACCTGCACCATCCCATGCTAAGGGACGCGAAGCCCATGAGTCCGCGCCGCACGATGGTGACGGGCTGCAACGGGCAGTTGGGCCGCGCGATCCGTGCCTACGTGGACGCGCATGGTTTGGAGGGTTTCGAGTTCAACGACATCGACACGTTCGACTTCTCCGCCCCGGCCCAGTACGACCGGTTCGACTGGTCGCTGTACGGCACGATCATCAACGCGGGCGCGTACACCGCGGTCGACAAGGCGGAGACCCCGGAGGGACGCGCGGCGGCGTGGAAGGCGAACGCTCAGGGACCCGCCCTTTTGGCCAGGGTCGCCCGGGAGCACAACATTACGCTCGTGCACGTGTCGAGCGATTACGTGTTCGACGGGTCGCGCGAACTGCATGACGAGACGGAGGCGTTCGCCCCGTTGGGCGTGTACGGGCAGTCGAAGGCCGCGGGCGACATCGCGGTCGCGAACGCGCCGCGTCATTACATCCTGCGTTCGAGCTGGGTGATCGGCGAGGGACGCAACTTTGTCAAGACCATGATGGGACTGTCCGACAGGGTCGCGAAGGGCGAATTGCCGGAGGTGACGGTGGTGGACGACCAGTACGGTCGTCTCACGTTCACCAGGGACATGGCTGACGCGATCTTCCACCTGCTGGACACGGACGCCGAATACGGTACGTACGACCTGACTGGTTCCGGCGCTGTGAAATCCTGGGCGGACATCGCGCGCGGAGTGTTCGACCTGACGAACGGCAACGGAAGCAAGGTCGAGCCGATCTCGACGGCCGAGTATTTCGCGAACGCGGAGAACCCGGTGAGCCCGCGTCCGACGTATTCCGCGCTGGATCTGGCGAAGATCGAGGCCACGGGCCTGGACGTGCCTGATTGGGAGGAATCCCTGAAGGCGTACGTCGCCAAGGAACTAGACAAGTAGCAAGGAAAAACATCTTTGGAAGAGAGCCACGCTGTATCAAGAGATAGCCGATTTGAACTTCTTCGCATTTTGGCAATGCTCGCGATTCTCGTTTGCCATTTTGTTGCATTTATGCCATGGGAATTAGAACAGGAATCCGGTTGGCGTGGCTCTTTCTTTATAACAATTGATCAATTCTTTGGACAAATTGGTGTCTGCTTTTTCTTTACAATATCTGGTTTCTTCTTAGTTAAAAAATCCTTTCGTTGGCAACGAATCGCTAAAACAGTAAGTCAGGTCTTCTTATATAGCGCAACACTACTTTTGCTGAGTTTCGTGCTGCATGCCGTCAAACCTGGCTCTATGGGAGAACCCCTACAATAGTCACGAATGGAAATAGTTCAACGCATTTATAAGGGGTTTTACCAGTATTCAATAATCAATATTGGTTCATTACCGCTTATGCAATCATGTTGCTTTTTTCGCCTTTTGTAAATCTTCTTTTTAGACACTGCGATAAGCGCCAAATCATTTTTCTCATGATTCTTTTTGCGGCCTTCAGCCTACTCCCTTTTGTCTCATTTTGCGGTCTAGGATATAATGGTCTTTTCTGGACCCCCGCCACATATGCCGTTCTTTGTTATATGGTTGGAGGCTGCTTAACCACATACAAAAAGCGGAAACATTGAATTTAACGAAAGCCAGTGCAACACTTCTCCTTGTGGTATCTGGGTGTATCGGATTCTCTTTGCTTTTCCTTTTCATTCTTGCAGCACAACAACAAGTCGGAATTGCTCGTTTTTTTCTCATGGATCCCACGTTCTATTTTTGGCACAATTCCGTTAATTCCCCTTAGCCTCATCGCATTACTTTTTGCTTTATTACTGGTAAGCAACACCAGACCTCATAGCAATCGGTATATTGTCACCGTCAATTCCCTTGCAAGTACTGTTTTTGGAATTTATCTGATTCATCAAAATCAATCAATCGGACAACTTACTTGGATTCTTGCTTCAAAAACATCCCCTTCACGCCCCAGCGGAATGATGTCGATGACCTTGATTTCCGGCATCATTCTTATTGCCGTTTTTTTAATTTTGGCATTTATTGCATGGATTTTTGACAATATTGTTGTGCATCCTATCCAAAATACACTAATCCACGTATTAGAAAAACTAATGATCAATCCAAAATAGATTTAGATAAGTTATGCCAATGGTGAGTCCATTGACGGAATCAACATTGGCGTAATTGGTAGGGGGCTGCGGACGTTTTCTTGGAGACTGAGCGAAAGTATTTTCGTATGTTCAGTCCCGAAGAACGGGAGCGCGCGGTGGAGCTGTACTTCACCACGCCGATGACCACGGCCCAGGTGGTGAGGCATCTGGGATACCCGACCAGGCAGTGCCTGGAACGCTGGCTGGCAAAGGATCCCCGGTATGCTGGCCATATGGCCAAACCCATCATCCCACTGGAGACAAGGACCAAGGCGATCGAACTGGTGCTGGGCGGCATGCAGCAGAAGCAGGCCGCCCGACAGCTCGGCGTGAGCATCGGAGCGGTCCACAACTGGGTCAAGGCGTACCGTGAGGGCGGCATGGCCGCGCTGCGACCCAGGAACAGGAACGCCAGCCAGGCCAACAAGCCCGCGCCGCGGCGAAACCGGAACGCCGGAGCCGTCTGCGATGACGCGGAGGCGTTGCGCCGCAGGGTCGAGGAGTTGGAGCTGGAGAACGCGTTGATGCGGGAGGTGGTGGAGGTCATAAAAAAAGACCCAGGCGCCGATGAACTGCGCCCCGTTTGTTGGACGTTGTTAATTGGATGGATTGACTACAATGTATTAGACAGTCCGATGAGGGACGAATGACATGAGATTGGAGGCCGACGATGGCCGACCCGGAACATCCCCGCCACTACGACGAGGCGTTCAAACGGCAGATCGTGCAGTCGTGCGAGAACGGCAAGCCCTCCCGTGAGATCAGGGCCGAGTACGACATCGCGCGATCGACCCCGCGGCGCTGGGTCCAAGGCATACGCAACAGCGGCTCCACCCGACCCGCGGACAACTGCACGCCCGAGCAGAACGAGCCGGTCGAGCCGGGGAGGCGCAACAGGCAGTTGGAGATGGAGGTGGACATTTCAGGACAAGCGGCGCCGGTATTCGCACGAAGGCAGGCGTGATACGGGCCAACGCCGCCCGCTGTCCGATATCAGCGCAATGCAGGATACTGGGCGTTCCCCGCTCCACCTACTACTGGATGACCGGGCATCCCGAGACGGAGCGCGTGGATCCGATCGCCGGCGACGTACGCGCGATCTGGCGTGACAGCCGCGAACGCTACGGCGCTAGGAAGATCAAGACCACCTTGGAGAGGAAGGGCGTCACCGCGTCCAAGAGACGCATCGGCAACATCATGCGCGAACAGGGCATGCGGGCGCGTACGCGCGCAAGCGGTCCGAACCGCACAAGACGCGGGCCGACAAGGCCAGACTCGCGAACCTGCCGGGCCCGCGGGTCCGACGGCTACGCCCACGCACGCATCTGGCGAGCGACCTGACGTATGTGAGGGTCGGCAACGGGTGGGCGTACGTGTGTCTGCTGGCCGGCCTGGCGAACAGGGGCATCGCCGGCCATTCCGTCGGGCGGACCCGGGACGCGAGTCTGGTATTGGGCGCGTTCGCCACGCTCGACTTCCCGCTGACGGACGTCCAGGTGTTCCACACCGACCGTGGAGGCGAGTTCGACAACACGAGGATCAACGAGCCGTTCGACGTGTTCGACATCAAAAGATCGCTGTCACGCAAGGGCAACCCCTACGACAACGCCGTGGTCGAGTCGACGAACAGGCTGCTGAAGAAGGAGCTCGTGTACCGGAACCGCTACGCCACGATCGAGCAACTGAGGCATGACCTCAACGACTACGTGTGGTGGTCCGACAGCCAGCGGCTCCACTCCACCCTCGGATACCGGAGCCCGAAAGAATTCACCGAACAAGGACTCGTCCTCTAAAGACCTGTCCAACACACCGTTGCCAATCCACTACGGGCCCGTCGGCACCGGCAAGACGCATCTCGCGGTCGCGTTGGGCAGGCGCGCGTGCATGAGCGCGATACCGGTCAGGTTCTTCACCGCGACCGGGCTGCTCATGCGGCTGCGCCGCGCGAAACGGGAGGACCGGCTCGACGCGGAGCTCCGGCAGATCGCCAGGGCGAGGCTCCCGGTCATCGACGAGTTCGGCTACATGCCGATCGACGAGGAGGGCTCCAGGCTCCTGTTCCAGGTCATATCGGATTCCCACGAGACCCGGAGCGTGATCTGCACCACGAACATCGAGTTCAGTGGCTGGGGACGCGTGTTCGGCGACCCGAGCATGGCCACCGCGATAGTGGACAGGACGGTGCATCACGGCAGGATGATCAGGTTCGAGGGCGAGTCGTACAGGCGCACCCACGCCCTGATGGGATAGAAACCAAACAATAATGGCGGCGGGTCTTTCCGCTCCACTGGACTAAAACCTGCCGCTTTTCGGACTGGATTGACACGCCATTCTCGAGGTGGTGACGTTTTTTAACCAGCTATTTTAGTGCACATAATTCGAAAGGTGTTTTTCCACTAATAGTTTTTCCTATACGCACGAACCGATAAACGTCAAAATTCTTTTTATCTAAATCATTTGATGATAATACATAATTCACACCGAGTTTCCTCAATTGTTCAGGAGTCAGATTAATCGTGTATGCATCAGGAGAAACCAAAGTAAACAACTGCTTCGCAGGTTTATCTACAATATTCATTCCTATGAATGCATACCTATTGTAGACAGATTGCCATTTCCCATTCGGATCAATACGTTTCATTCCTTGAATATCAGGTGTCACAGCCACAGTATTGAAAGTCTTTATTCCGTTGGCCACTAATAAATTCGCTAAAAACGCAGAATTATCACCCTCAGTAATCCAAACACCTGGGTCTTCGTTCTGCAGTGTACGTATCTGATTAATTGTTGGCTGATCGGTAAGAGGACGTGTAGAATATTGTATGGGATTGATTGACATGCCGGAAAAAACTATTGCAAATATAGTCCCTGGAACAACGAGCTTATTTATTGTTTGCCCCTGAAGAACAACTGCACAAACAAGAATAATCCCTACTAATAGACAGATTATAGTTAGCAAATTCCCAAGATAGGGGTGAAATGCCAGCCGCGCGGCACCAACAGACAACACGGCATACAAACCTGCCACAATGATCTTGTAAGTAGCGGAATGATTTTCGCACCACTCTTTTGCACATCGAACAAGCAAAATTATATTGCATATACCAATAGCTACAGTCGTTCGCCCACTAGGGACTAAAGACATGAATGTTAATTTCGATAGCCATGCCGGGAACCCGGTAGTTCCAAATACAGAAAGAAAAACGATGAACATGATAAAATAGCAATCAAGAAAATCTATCTTCCGTCGCCTCACCATATTTGAGACAGCGAACAAAATGCCCAGAGGGCATAAATCGATGAATGCCGCCACTTCAACATTGTTACCGACAAGCATTGTGCTTGCAAAGAATTCTTTAAAGGGTAAGCAGAACGTAGCCAAGGAAGAAAACAATAAAAAGAATGAACGTCCTCCTCCCGTTGATACTCGTGATCCAGGATATGATGTATTCATTTCTGACTGAATAGTATTTAATGACTCATTTAGAGCTATTCCCATAAGTGCTGCAAAAACTACGAGCAAGATACCCAAACCGACAATCTGGACACGTTTAAAATGTATTTTTCCCCAGTAACGACAAATAATAGCAATGATGAGACCCACGAGAACATATCCCATTGGAATCTGCCACGCAGGGTATAGGGTCAAAATGAACATGCCTGCGCACTGCATAACTATTGCGCAGCACAATAGCCTAATCCAACTTTCCTGCCTGTGAAGCATGCAATCGAAACAACAAATCGAAACGAACACAGCAATCAGCATCTCAGGTAAACCATTGACCGCAAACCACCATTGTGTAAGCGGCGCAAAAGTAATGAGTACTGCGCCCAAAACGGCTAAAGACCGAGACGCTCCACCTTGTTTTTTATTGTCACCAATACACAAGAAAAACTGGTAAGCAGCTAAAAACAGTACGACCAAACGAGCATTCCAATAGAATGCCAAGCCCGCTGAGTTGCCCAATAATAAATAGCCCCAATGGAATGGACGGAAAACTTCCGTAGGAAACCACACCGGTGCATCTTTGATAATGAACATGTCAGCTGGTTTATTACCGAATAATGCATTGAAATAGCCGTAATCATTATACGATTGGGCAAATGCTAATGGAGTCCCCACCGCATACTCATCTGACCGAATGGAACGAGGTACTCCAAAAACAAGATCTTGCGTACCATCTTCACCCAGCCAGAAATTCCATATTCCCAATGATGATCCACTGATGTTTAACACCACTGCGGATACAATCACGCCTGCGCCTACATAGAAACGATGACAATGGAGCCAATCACCTACCTTGGTAAAACCAAATGCAAAAAACGAGCACACTAACGCCCATAGCGGAAGAAAAATGACAAAACGTAAAAGCCTGATATGTAGTTCAGTCTTAGGCAGATGAAGATTGAGGATTCTCTCTGAATATAATGGATAGATCTTAGTGCAGCCCCAACTTATAACAATCGCACCCAACAGTACCGATAACAGCCGTTTCCATTGGGAGAATAAATCCTTTATCTGCACGAGTTGTTTTTGGTCGTCCATTCCTTTTTCGTCTCCTCTTTTAATCTTCAAGTGCGTTATCCCAACTTCATGTGTTATGTGAGACCCTTGCATTACCATATTTACAATATTACGTAATACCCTAGCATCGTCTCTCATCCTTCAAGAAATATAAGAAGAGTAAATTGGAGGAATTTTCTTAGGAATAACAATACGACCATTCAATAAATTTGGCGGCATTACATCAAATTCAAAACCAAAGCGATTGTCCACTACGTTTTTGCGCAGTATTCCATCCAACATCTCAAAATAAAAACAACCTGAGTCCATAGTCCATCGAAGAGCCTCTCCGTAACGGTGTTGTCCGGGACAGGACCTGTTTTGTTACAGACCATCCAGCCCCAGTTCGACCATTTCCATCATATTTTCAAAGTAATGTTTCATTTTACGGCAGGTATACTGCAAACACATCGCCATTATTCCAAGCAAGCAACAAATCCAAGCGTGAACGAACTCGTGCAAAATCAAAAAACGGCTAGCACAAAAGCTATAGTAGAGTATATGCCTGAAAATTCAAACGTTTCCGTTGCGGTGTTGCTTCCTTGCTATAACGAGGAAGTCACCATCGGCAAGGTAGTGCGTGATTTCAAGACAGCATTGCCGAGCGCCGACATTTACGTGTATGACAACAACTCCACCGACCGCACGGCGGAAATCGCGGCCAGCGAGGGCGCAATCGTCCGCAAGGAACCACGCCAGGGCAAAGGCAACGTGATTCGCGCCATGTTCGAAGACATCGACGCCGACGTGTACGTCATGTCGGATGGCGATGACACCTATCCGGCAGACGCGGCGCCCGTCATGGTAGATAAGGTGCTCGAAGGCTACGACATGGTAATCGGCGACCGCTTGAGCTCCACCTACTTCCAAGAGAACAAGCGCCCGTTCCACAACTTCGGTAACCGTCTGGTGCGCGGTTCGATCAACGGCCTGTTCCACGCCAACGTCACCGACATCATGACCGGCTACCGTGCTTTCTCGTTCACCTTCGTCAAAACCTACCCCGTGTTGTCGCGCGGCTTCGAGGTTGAGACCGAGATGACCATCCACTCGCTGAACAACAACCTACGCCTCTACGAGATGCCGATCCAATACCGCGATCGCCCAGAAGGCTCCGTCAGCAAACTCAACACCGTGGGCGACGGCATCAAGGTGATGAGCACCATCTTCCGCATGATTCGCGAATACAAGCCGCTGCCGTTTTTCGGCGGACTTGGCGCCATCCTCGGCATCATCGGCATCGTGCTGTGCGGCAGCGTGACCGTGGACTTCTGGCATACCGGCATGGTAGCGCGATTCCCCACGCTTATCGGCGCGGTCATGCTCGTCATTGCCGGACTGCTATTGTTCATCACCGGCATCATCCTCGATGTCATGGCCAAGAACGACCGCAAAGCATTCATCATTGACGCCAATCAATTCGCCATGATGCGGCACCAGAAATAGCACAGATTCCAAATATGGCTGAGAGCAAAAAGATACTTGTCCTCAGCCATATTTTATTGGTTAATCCGTCTGCTATTTCACCCACTTTTGGGCATTCGTGCCATTTGCGGCATATAGCTGCACATTGGCACCATTCGAGGTAGAAGCACCCGAAACATCAAGGACTTTGTTTTCCGCGAGCGCTGACTGGAACGTATACGAGCCATCAGAATTCTTGACAGCTATCCACTTCTGAGCGTATGTTCCATTGGAATCGTACTGTTGCACGTTGGTTCCGTTGGCAGATACGCCGCCATTCACATCCAAAACTTTGCCGGAGTTCACACTGGTCAACGTCACATACCCGTTGGAATCATGCATCACTTTCCACTTCTGAGCATTGGTACCATTACCTGCCCAGATCTGCACGTTTCCATAATTTGAACGGGAAGCGCCGCTTACATCCATCTTCATAGACGTATTAAGCTTCGATCCGAACGTGTAGGTTCCATCCGGCAGATCTTGCCTATGCTTGGCTGCGGTTTCGTTCAAACGTTCGCGCAACGTTAACGGCGCCTTTGCAACCAGCCATTGCTGAGCAACAGTGCCATTCGGCGAATAAAGCTGCAGCTGAGCCTGCTGCACAGCATTACCACCTGGAATATCGACAGCTTTGTTGGCGTTCACCGACACCAACGCAATCTTGCCACTGCCGTAATTCCGCACCGTCCACTGCTGAGCAACAGTATTGTTACTCGTATATTGTTGCAATGCCGCTCCGTTAGCAGTAGATCCGCCAGCCACATCCAGCATCTTGCCCGAATTAATATTGACAATCTTATAAGTTCCATTGCCAATTGATTCAAATCGATATTTCTGGGCGTTCGTATTATTACTTGAATAAAGCTAAACTCGTGCCCCGTTCGCCGTCGATGCACTCGTCACATCCGTGACAAGTTTTTTATTCGCAACCGAAGTGATAATCATCGATACTCCAGTAGCTATGTTGACATCGCTTGACGAAACAACAAACAGCTGTGAAGCAGTGCCATTCGGCGTATACAGCCGAATCGCAGCACCATTCGCAGTATTTCCACCGCTCAAATCCAGAACCCAATTACCGAGAGCGGACTGCAAATAATATCCCGCTCCAGAATCACGAATAAACCATCGTTGAGCTTGAGAATTATTTCGAGAATACTGTTGCACTATAGCGTTATTCTCAGCAACACCATTACGCACGTCCAAAGCCTTGCCGGAATTCACATTGACGATCTCGTAGCTCCCATCAGACTGCCCAGTAAAAGTGAACTGTTGAGCCTTGGAACTGTTACCGGAATACAACTGAATGGCGGTGGAATCTGCAGCACTTCCACCAGGAATATCAACGCTAGACGCAACTTTGGAACGAACATTGATGTAATAATTGCCATTCGGAATGGTAACTGCAGTCATTTTGCGTACATCAATGGCCGCTTGTAAATCATTGCTGCTCCCGCCATTCACAAACTCCTTATTCCCAAACGCGTTCATGTCCACATTGCCGCTGATGCCGTCCACCTTGCCGGTGCTGGTGTACTGCCATCCGCGACTGTTGGTCGGGAATGAGTCGAATCCCATGCGGGCGCCGTACTGCGCCACCCACGTGGTTTTGGCGTAAATGTCGGCATGTTTCAGCGGTCCTTGCAGGTAGCTGGTGTACGAGTAAACGCCAAGATTCTTGTATCCGGCGGACTGTAGTGCGCTGTACCAATTGTTGACGATATTGTTGTACACGTTCGGATCGGTGGGTGGCTGATGCCCCTCCCACGTCCACTTTTCCAGGTCGTAGTACACGGGGTACGCCAAGTCGCTCGCATTCACACCGAATTGCTTGAGTTTGGCGACCACGTCGGCACCTTCTTCTTTGGCAATCGACGGAGTGTCCGCGTAGGAATACCAGTAGATGCCAAACGGGATGCCGAGTCGCTTGCATTCGGAAATGTTACGTTGCGCTTTCTTGTCGGCATTGTTGCCTTCGCCGTAGCCGAGGCGGATGATCACGCCTTCCACGCCGTCGGCTTTCGCTTTGGCCCAATCGATGTCGCCTTGCCATCCGGAAACGTCGATCACGCCTTTGGCTTGCTGCACGAACAGGTTGTTCTGGTAGTCGAAAAAAGCTTTCGAATTGTTGTAGGTGCCCCAGTGCGCGCCGTATTCATTGCTTTCGAATTTGGAGAGCTGTACGTTCGCGTCGGCTACAGCATTTTTGACATCTTCCGCACTGACCGGAATGAAGGATTCGCCGTTGGTTTTGGCGAGCGGATCCGGCTGCTGATCTTTCGTGCCGACCAATGTTGGATCGGTCACGATTTCGCCAGTTTCGATGTTCTTGACCTCACCTTCGGGGGTGGCAGCCAAGTCTTCCGAAATCACGGTGGCATCGTCGGAAATCTCGTCACTGACGTTATCCGGAAGTTTCGCATTCGGATTGTCGGGCATGCTGTCTTGCGATTGCTGGTCGCCCGTCTGATCATCCGACTGATCGTCAGACTGCATAACAACACCATTATCTGCAGTAACGGAACCGCTTTGCGCAACAGCATCCTCAATCGCAATATCCTGCAATGCGTAAGCCGGCGCAACCGCAACGGAAGCAGTCAACGCAACCGCAGACAGCGCAGTCACGATCTTCACAACATGATGTGGCGAAACCATTCGTCAGCCTCTCTTGAATACAGTCATCAACCCCAAATATTCGGCGCAAACGCCCGCATTGTCAACTGTAACCGCACCCCGCAACCCCGCACATCCCCAAAATCATTCCAATCCCCACATCTCACGTATTGCGCACTGAAAGAATCGGTCAGCTCATTAGAGACATCCGACATGACATCATCCATTTCCATATCTCCTTTCCAGCATTCTCGCTGACCTTCCCATCACGCTTCGTAGAGGGACCATTTCCAGGAGGGGAGTACGTAGATTGTGCCAGTAGAATCGGGAAGTTCAATGGTTTCTCCCTCGTTAAGCGTGAGAATCAGGCCGGAATCAACGTTGGTACGTTGCATAACCGCTTGCAGAGAGCCGATTTCTCGCGCCCTGGTTTTCTCATTTCCCATATTGGCACACACTTGAATAAGCCCATACGGTTCCGCAGCAAGAGCATCGCCGATAAGAAAGTCAACTTTCTCCTGTTTGGACGTCGGCATAGTGTACGAAGTGATTGTTTCCGTACGCCTACCGGAAGTTCGTCTCTGCAGTTCGCAGAAAATCGCAGTTTCTAGTCGTTTTCCAATATCTTGCTGGTTGGCGCGTGACACCGCGTGAACCATACCCTGATCGACGGCATACATTTTCGGCACTGCGGTACTGCCCGGTTTGAGCATGGTGGAGTATTCTTCGAGCTGGTAGACAAGGAATGCCTGCTTGAACAGCTCGAGTAACGTATTCGCCTTGTCCCAATAGATTTTCCAGCCGACCGCTCGCAACGTTTCCACAAGACCATTGGTAGACAGCTCGCAGGCCGTATTGCGCAGCAAAAACAGCGCTATCTGTGTGGCGAGAGTAATGTTTTCACGTCCAAAACGCTCAGCGACATCGCGTGCGACCACGTCCCGCACGTAACCTTGGAGCGTTTCGATACGATCCGGCTCAACCATGCGTTGCACTGCAGGGAAGCCACCAATAGTCAAATAATCGTTGTATGCGGCTTCAAATCTAGTAATCTCTCGCGGAGAAAACACGGCATCGGCAAGAGTACTGCCTTTTGAAGGCGTTTCGATTCCTCGAAAGTCGCAGAATTCTCGGAAAGACAGTGGCATCATGGCATGCGGATGCGATCTTCCTCGGAAATTCGTTGCGATTTCCTCGCTGGACAGTTTCGAAGACGATCCAGTAATGACTAGCGTCACAGCTTCATGTTCGGCTATGCGCTGGCAGAATCCCTGCCAATTGGCGCATTCTTGCACTTCGTCAAGGAACAGATAGCAGCCATGGTCACGAGAGTCGGGATATTGCCGCCAGTATTCCGTAACAATATCGTTGAGCACGGTGTCTTGCATTGGTTGCAGACGATCATCAGCGAAGTTGAAATAGAAAATATCATTACGCGAGACGCCGTTTTTTAACAAATCATGAATTTTCTGGAAAAGATAGAACGTTTTGCCGCAACGTCGGATGCCAGTGATGATGTGCACAGCATTGAACACTGCTGGCTGCGGCAGCTCGCGTATGATTTCGCTGCGGCGTGACGGCGTAGGAATGTCAAACTGCATGGACTCACGAACCAGCATGGCATACGATTCACGTGGATTATCCGGCACCATAAGTTCTTCCTCTCGCCGTCCGTTGCGAAACACCCAACAATCCCAGCATAACACTTCTCAAAAATTTTAATAAGTTTCCACCAACACTTATCAAAATTTTTAGGAGGTTCCAACAAGCTTTCGAAAGTCGAAAGAATTACAAAAGCATTAACCTCTACAACACGGAAGCGATGCATCGGGGAAGGACGGGTATCGTACGCTGTATATTGGCATTTCAGGTGGACTCTCGGAACGTGATTCAATTGCCCTGAATCGGGAGCTGTCACCGGGGAGTACAGAATAGTAGGCAGATTCTGGAGGGGTTATGGCACGGCACGGCAAGAAGCCAAGCGAGGAAAGTACCTCGTCACACACACCGAGAACTCTTGCCGGAAGCGCAACGACCAACACTTCTGCCGACAGCACTGACGCCGCTGCCAGCGGTATCGCAGTCAACAGCTCGACCGTCAGCAGCGCATTTGCCAGCGATGCCGATGGCAATACCGGGAATACGCTTGTCGGCAACGCTTCCAATGAAGTCAAAGCAACCGAAGTCGAAACCAACGCAACC
>PPYE01072592.1_pt1 | contig 13742 bp, 10 predicted proteins | sample 1559881 | NCBI WGS metagenome assembly PPYE01 (sample SAMN08240022, study PRJNA423297) | Human gut metagenome, whole genome shotgun sequencing project.
AATCAGTTGATGCTGAACCTGGCACGTGAAGATGTCTATCAGTATTTATATAGTTGCTTCTCTACGTTGTTACGTGAAAACAATATAAAGTTTATCAAATGGGATATGAATCGGGGTGTGACAGAACCTGGTTTCCTGTCAGCTCCGACCGATGAACAGCGGGCCGTTCGTATTAAATACATCGAGAATCTGTACCGTTTGTTTGAAACATTGCGTGCGGAATTTCCCGAAGTATGGTTCGAAAACTGTGCCGGAGGTGGCAGTAGGGTTGACCTGGGTATGATGGCCCGTACCGATTTCTGCTGGGCAAGCGATAATACCGACCCGGTGGAACGCACGTTCATCCAGTATTCTTTCCTGAATGCCTTCCCGTCTAATTCTATGATTAGCTGGGTGACGCAGGAAGATTGGCATAACCAGAGGCATCCGCTTGAATTTAAGTTCGATGTATCCCTGTGCGGTGTCCTGGGTGTTGGTTATGATATTACGAAATGGTCTGACAAGGAAAAAGAGGTTGCCCGTGAGAAGATTGCTCTTTATAAAGAAATTCGTGAAACAGTTCACAAAGGTGATCATTACCGTTTGGTGTCGCCTTACGAGAATAACCGGAGCGTGCTTCAGTTCGTCAATAAACCGAAATCCGAATCAGTTGTGTTTGTGTATAATCTGGCAGAATATCCGGATAATGCCATACCGGAAACCAAACGTTCTAAAAAGGTAAAACTGCGTGGTCTGGAACCTGATGCCTCTTACCGGATTGAAGGTATGGATGGCCTTTATGCCGGTCGTCAGTTGATGAATATCGGAGTGGAATTTCCCTTGTACGGAGCATTCAAAAGCCGTATATTTAAGATTGTAAAACAATAATACATGGTTTGTCAGATGAATTTATTGTCTGCATCAGTATTCAGCGGAGAGGGTTCAACCTCTTCCGCTGAACTGGTTACATTAAAGAACCGTAACGGCCTTGTCGCCCAATTCACCAATTATGGTGCCCGCTGGGTGAGTATGTGGACACCCGACCGTAATGGTCGTATGGGAGATATTGTCCTCGGTTTTGATACGCTCGACGGTTATTTGACGGCAGGGGAACAATATCATGGTGCAATAGTGGGCCGTGTCTGTGGCAGAATTAATAATGCCCGTTTTACATTGGAGGGACAAGAGTTTTTACTGGCTTCCAATGATGCTTATGGAAAACCTGTTCGCAATCATTTGCACGGTGGAATGGCCGCTTTTCACAATCGTTTCTGGAAATCCCGCCTGTTTGTCACTTCTCCCGGAGAGGAAGCTGTTGAATTTACAACCTGTTCCCCGAACGGGGAAGAAGGCTATCCGGGAAACCTCGAAGTAAAGGTGACTTACCTGCTGAAAGATAATAATACCCTGAGGATGGAGTGCGAAGCAACAACCGACCGCCTAACACCTGTCAATCTCACGAATCATGCTTTCTTTAACCTGCAATCATCCTTTGGTATTACAGATAAAAAGAATGTTTTATCTCACAATCTTACCCTGAATGCTTCCGCTATCATTGAATGTGATAATGAATTAATCCCTACGGGTCGGTTATTATCTGTAAACGATACTTTGCTGGATTTCCGTTTGCCCCACACTATTGCTTCGTCTTTGACAGAAGAACATTCACAAATACAAAAAGGCAAAGGTTTTTCCCTGGCGTATGCCCTGGATAAAAAAGAAGCGAGCGAACTAAGTTTTGCCGCTTGTTTGTCAGATGAAATCAGCGGAAGAAAGATGGATATTTATACAAATCAACAATCTGTGCAGGTATATAACGGTTATTTCATGGATGGAACGGATATTGGAAAGAGGGATACTCCTTATTATGCCAGTGCCGGCATCGCCATCGAAACCCAGGGATATCCGGATGCTCCGAACCAACCGTCTTTCCCCTCCATTTTAATAGATAAAACAGAAAAGTATAGGCATGTCGCTGAATACCAGTTTGGAGTTGATTGAGTTTGAAAGAAGGAACAAAAAATATTGAGGGTACGCCGCCCGGATGTTTATCAGCCAGGGACGTACCCTCTTTTATTTGTAATCAGATTTACTTTAAGCCTAATTTTGTTTTGATCGCTTTCGGGATCGCGTCTTTATGAACCATTACATAAATGGTTTTAGCGCGGACGAAGCTTTCCGACATATTCAGGTAGCCACCGAACTTATTACGATCTGTGCCCCATGAATTTTTGGTGATGTAGTACTTGGTGCCGTTCTGGTCCTTGGCGATACCGGTCAGATGCATCAGATGGTCATCGGTAGTCATGAATGCTTCGAAACCTTCCTGACGGACTTCGGGGGTTACTTTTACTTCCGGATACGGTTGTTCGAATTTGTATACTTCTTCCAGGCGCTCTTTCTCGTCCATCTTTTCGAAACGGGCGCGGTCGGTATTCGAAAGGTCTTCCACCTTCTTTACTTCCGGATTGATGGCTACACCGTTCTTGAAGGAGAAGCCTTTTTCGCTGACATCACCGTCCCAGCATACGGTGAAACCGTTGTTCAGGGCATAATCGACTGTCTCGATCATTTCGTCGAGCGGCAGGTTATACATGAGCTGATGTTCCCAGTTGTCCGGTACTTCGACGTCGAATTTTACATAATACGGATGATGGGTGAAGCTCGTCAGTTCGATGTAATCGTCCATACTCAGACCCAGAGATTCGGCAAATGTCTTGGGAGTATATTCTTTCCCTTTGTAAGTGAATGTTGCCGGAAGCTGTCCCAGGTAGGTATCGAACAGGTTTTGTATCAGCTTGTCGTATTCAGGGCTGCGTTTCTTATTTTTTACCGCAACATCAGCGATAGCTTTCATATATTGAGCCATTTCGCTGTGATTGTGGCGTTCGGAATTGTAGTTGATCCCTTTGTAAACCTCTTCGGGAACGATTCCTACCTGACGGTATGCATTTTTAAAAGTATGTGCCAGACTGCCTTGTCCGATATTTCCTTCGCCACGTCGCAGGTAATTGTCCTGTAACTGGTTCATATATTTCTGGCGTACGATGAACATTTCGGAGAGATCGTATTCTCCCTTTCCCATGCGTAACAACTCCGATTCCATAAATGAGGTGGTGGCGAAACACCAGCAAGTACCGGTGGCTGCCTGATTCTTTACCGGGGTAGCCGGAACTGTCACGACTTCGGTAAACTGATAGCCTTGTGCGAATGCGCTGAGTGCGGAAAGCAGCAAGGCGCAGGATATGAATAATGCTTTCATAAAATATGATTTTATAGTTTGTAACCGTTATTTAGAAACCTCGTGCAAACATCTTCCAGAACTCGTCAGCCATTTCGCGCCAGCGTTGCATGGTAGCCCCGGCAAAGTCGGAAGTATAGCCGGTCAGATAGGCATTTGCAGCTTCATCGCCTTTCGTTTGTTGAATTTGTTTGTATTGAGCCTCAACAAAAGGTAATTCCATCTGTCCTTTTTCTTCGAAATGGGCGATGGCCGTTTGCATTTTCTCTTTTGTCAGTCCCCAGCGTACGGTTGCCAGTTTATTGGCTTCGCGGAACGACCAGATGGCGGCATCGGTACGATGGCGATGCTGTCCGCAGATACCGAAACTGGGAGGAAGTGCGGTGGAACCGGAGAAAATAGGAATACGCGGGCTCTGTCCCGGATTGTCGAATGACAACCAGGCAACCCCTCCGACTGCATCAGGCAGCCAGTTTCGTAACTGGATAACATGGGAGTAAGAACATTGGGGAACGGCTACCAAACGGTTGCGGTCGACCGTCCTGGGTTTTACTTCATTCAACATATTGATCATATCGGTCGTCATCCAGGGATTGGCGGCCGGACTGGTGATAGAATCTTTATCCGAACTGTCTTTCTTTTTGGATGGGACTTTCAGATTTTTGGTCGTATCCCAGTCTGTGCCTTCGTAGGTTGCACGCAAAAGCGCCATTACATCGGTTACGGCTACCTGCTTATCCGGTTTTACGCTCAATGGCAGTTCTTCCGAATCATACGATAGCTTCAGAGAAGGAGCAAGGCTGTTCAGGATAAAGAACTCACGCAGGCTAAACGATTTCAGTTCGCCGAAATAGTTCCCTCCGCTGTAAGCCTTCCAGAAACGGAACGTCTCTTTCCCGTCCCAGAATCCCATCTTTTTGGCAACATCAAAAACATTAGCGGAAGCCATATAATTGTCTTTATCCTTTAAATCCAAAGTAGATATGCGGGAGATATTGGCTGATACACTGACATGGTCGTCCGGAATGCGGACAGCCGCCCAGACACCGCCGATCTTATCCGGTCCTTCACCGAAGACTTCAAATATCCAGACTTCATCCGGGTCGGCAATTGTCAGGCATTCGCCGGAATCGCCATAGCCGTGTTCTTTGACCAGTTCACCGATCAGGCGAATGGCTTCGCGGGCAGTCGTGCAACGTTGAAGAGCGATCTTTTCCAACTCTTCGATCATGAACATACCTTTCTTGTTAACCAGTTCTTTCCGTCCGGAAATAGTCGTTTCACCGATGCCCAGTTGTTTTTCGTTGAGGCAAGGGTAGGAGGTATTCAGGAACTGATAGGTGGAACGGGCCTGCGGGATGATTCCTTTTAACTCGACGTTGGTCTGGTCACCCGGATATTCCGTATGCATCAGTCCGTTCCGGATGGCGACGGTCGTGTCGCGGTCATAGGTGGCGGCCGGGACAATATCCATCCAGGTACGGTAATTTCCGTCGCAAGTGTGGCTGGTCATTACCGAGCCGTCGGCAGAGGCTTTCTTGCCGACCATAATACTGGTGCAACTTTCCGGGGTATTGACCGGCTGGGCATATTCTATCTCCTGCGCTGATGTAATAAGACAGTGGCAGATAAGTGTAAGAGTAAAGATAAACAATCTGTTCATGTGTTTGTCATTTGATTTAATGGCTAAAGATACAAACTGTATCGGAATAATTGCATATATTTGCCCAAATCTAAGGTGTGTACGATAACATAACAATTATAATCCCATGAGAAAACTATTATCTATTGTAGTATTGCTGGCTTTTCTTGCTTTGCCGGCATTTGCACAACTTGCTTTGTTCCCCACACCGGCGAAAGTTTCGGGAGGCAAAGGATCGTTTACAATCGGCACGGCTTCCCCGATCAGCGGGAATGGCGGATATGCCGATGAATTGGCTAAAAAACTACAGTCCGAACTGAAAGGACTGGGTTTATCAGGAACACCTTCCAAAGGCACGATTCGCCTGGTATTGGATGAAAAACTGAAAATGCCGGATGAGGCTTATTCATTAACAGTCAGTCAGGAATCCGTTTTACTGGAAGCCTCCTCGGAATCCGGCCTGTTCTATGCGAAAGAGGCCCTGAAACAACTGGCCCGTTTTGGAAAAGGAACAGTGAGAGCTTGTAAGATCACTGACCAACCCCGTTATGGGTGGAGAGGTTTTATGTTGGATGAAAGCCGTCATTTCTTCGGTAAGGAGAAGGTGAAACAATATCTGGATATTATGGCTTCCCTCCGTATGAATATCTTCCACTGGCATTTGACCGACGAACCGGGTTGGCGTATCGAGATCAAGAAATATCCGAAGCTGACCTCTGTCGGTGCTATCGGCAACTGGCATGATCCGGAAGCCCCGGCTAAATTTTATACCCAGGAAGAGATAAAGGAAATTGTAGCTTATGCTGCAGAACGTCATATTACGGTAGTGCCGGAATTTGATATGCCCGGACATGCTACCGCTGTCTGCCGTTCTTATCCGGAACTATCCGGTGGCGGCGAAGGCAAATGGGACGGTTTTACTTTCCACCCCTGCAAGGAGACGACTTACCAGTTTATCAGCGATGTTCTCGATGAAATTGTCTCTTTATTCCCTTCCCCTTATATTCATATCGGTGGGGATGAGGTTCATTATGGTAACCAGAGCTGGTTTACCGATCCTGAAATCCAGCAGTTCATCAAAGATAAAGGATTGCAGAATGAAACCGGACTGGAACACTATTTCGTGAAACGCGCAGCCGATATCGTTGCCTCTAAAGGTAAAACCATGATCGGTTGGGACGAAATCATCGATGCCGGCGTTTCTCCCGATAAAGCAATTGTAATGTGGTGGCGTCATGACCGTAAACATCAGTTGGTAAAAGCTCTCGAGAATGGTTACAATGTGATAATGACACCGCGCCGTCCGTTTTATGCAGACTTTGTCCAGTATGGTGAACATAAGGTGGGCCGTCTGTGGAACGGCTATAATGCGATTGAAGATGTGTACCGTTTCCCGGAACCTATTATTCACCTGACGAAAGATTATGAAGACCAGGTGATGGGCTTACAGTTCTCATTGTGGACAGAACGTGTGGCGGACGAGAAACGTCTGGATTTTATGACTTTCCCCCGCCTTGTCGCTGTTGCCGAAGATGGTTGGACACCTGCCAAGGCAAAAGAATGCAGTCTCTTTATGAAGAAGCTGCCTGTTTTCCTGCAATATCTGGATTCATTAGGCATCTATTACTTCAATCCGTTTGATCCGGCTTCGACTCCTGAGCCGAATGCTCCGGAAAAAGAAGATGTGTTGCAGAATGGTTGATCTGAAATAGAAAGGGGCGGAATCTATTACGATTCCGCCCCCTCTTTTTGCTATCTATAATATAGATTAGTATCTTTTCTTACGGGCATTGCGGTCTGACGTTTCACGTCTCCACGGTTTTTCGCCGTTACGTCTGTCGGTTGTGCTGCCGCTGAATCCGCCGTCGCGTTTGCCTTTATAGCCACCGCCACCTTTATAACCGCCTCTGGAACCACTACCGCCACCGCGTGAGTTATTTCCTCCACGACTGAATCCTCCGCCCCGGCTGCTTCTGCCTTCGCCCTTGCCTTGTGCAGGCTCAACGGAGATACGGCGTCCTTCGATCTCGAAACCGTTCATGCTGTCCATTACGCGTTGTGCTTCGCCTTCCTCTACTTCGAAGAATGAGAAGTTGTCGCGCAGGTCGATCTTACCGATACGAACCTTGCCCGGTACGCATTTGTTGACCAGTTCGATCAGTTGGTTCGGGAATAAACCGTCAGCCTTACCGAAGTTCAGGAAGAAGCGTGAGAAACCTTCTTCTGCATTGCGCGAACGGCTTTCGCCACGCTCTGCACGATCGAGACGGGCCGAACGTTCGTCCACTGCCTGTATCTCGTCAGCATCTTTATAATAGTTGATCATACGGTTGAATTCCAGCGAAACAACACGTTTGATGATGTCTTCCTTGTCCAGCCATTCCAGTTTGCGATAGATCTGCGGCATCAGTGTTGCGATCTCTTCTTCGTCCACCTTCACTTTTTCGATCTGGTCGACGAGGTTGAAAAGCTGTTTTTCACAAATGTCGTGTCCGGTCGGCATTTCACCTTTTTCGAATTTCTTCTTGATGATATTCTCGATCAGACGTATCTTGCCTTTTTCCTTTACGTGGCAGATGGAAATAGAAATACCAGTCTTGCCGGCACGACCTGTACGGCCACGGCGGTGAGTATAAGATTCTACTTCATCGGGTAAACCGTAGTTAATTACGTGAGTCAGGTCATCCACGTCCAGTCCGCGGGCAGCAACATCGGTAGCGACCAACAACTGGATGTTTTTAACACGGAACTTCTGCATCACATAGTCGCGCTGTGCCTGGCTCAGTTCGCCATGCAGCGAATCAGCGTTGTAACCATCCTGTATCAGTTTGTCGGCAATTTCCTGTGTTTCCTTACGGGTACGGCAAAAAACGATACCGTAGATGTTCGGATAGAAGTCAGCAATACGCTTCAATGCCAGGTATTTATCCTGTGCACGAACCATATAGTAGATATCCTTGATGTTCTTGTTTCCTTCGTTTTTGTTCCCGATAACGATTTCTTTCGGGTTCTTCATGTACTTCTTCATGATGCTGGCAATACCCTGCGGCATTGTAGCGGAGAAAAGTAACATGTTACGTGCGGGCGGAACCTCAGCCAGAATCGCATTGATGCTGTCGGTGAATCCCATGTTCAGCATTTCGTCCGCTTCATCCAGGATCACGTTCTTTACAGTGCTCAGATCGACTGTCTTACGGTTCATCAGGTCGAGCAGACGTCCCGGTGTCGCTACAACTACATGTACGCCACGTTTCAACGTCTTGATCTGACTTTCAATGCTGGAACCTCCGTATACCGGCAGCACCTTCAGGTTGTCGATATATTTGGAGTAATCATTCAGGTCGTCGGCAATTTGCAGACAAAGTTCCCTGGTGGGACAAAGTATGAGTGCTTGAGGCTGATATCTTGTCACATCGATCTTCTGCAGGATAGGCAGGCCGAAAGCGGCTGTTTTTCCTGTTCCTGTTTGTGCCAATGCAATTACGTCGTTGTCTTCTCCCAGCAAGAAAGGAATCACTTCTTCCTGTACCGGCATGGGCGATTCGTAACCCATTTCCTGGATTGCCTTCAATATGGGGGCGGCAACTCCTAATTCTTCAAATGTTTTCAAAATGTGATATATGTGTATATAATAAATTCAGAGGGTACAAAGGTAGATAAATAATTCGGATTCACATTAATATAGTAAAATATCTTTTAATGTATCCCGCTTCTTATCTGTCAGATGTAATCCTTTTGACAGATATTTGTCTACCGAACCGTAATCTTTCCGGATCCGTTTCAGGACCAGGTCGATCAACCCTTCGTTGACAGTGACCAATGTGGTGATCGTTTCCTGTGCATTTGTGCTCAGATCACGTGCCATATAGGCCAGATGTCCGATATTGATGTTCTCGTTGGAAGCCATGTAATCTTGATCGTCTCTTCCGGTATTCCGAGAGCAAACAGCAGCATGGCGGTCAGGTAACCCGTACGGTCTTTTCCCATCGAGCAGTTAATCAGGATCGGATAATTATCCTTATCCAGAAAAACATCGAGCGCCTTGGCGTATTGTTCGCTGTAATCAGTAACGTACTGTAAATAATTATCCTGCATGAACAGGATTCCGTCTCCTTTACGCATCCGGTCTTCCTGTATGCGGGCAACTACGTGGTCCATATTCTTTATGGGAATAGGGATGTGTACGATGTTTGCATTGGAATAACGTAGCGGACTGGCTGCTACTTCATCATTCCCGCGCAGGTCTATAACCGTTTTGATATGCAGATTGTTCAGACGGATCGAATCCCATTCGCTCAGGGAGCTGAGTTGTCCGGAGCGGAATACCTGTCCCCAGCGGGTCGTTTTATGGTTGTGGGCAGTCCCGTAGCCACCGATTTCCCGTAGATTCTGGAGGCTGTCCATCGATACGGAGCGGGCACCGATCGTCTTGAAATATTTATCGTTGAAAGACAACAGGAAATATTTACGCGACATATTATCGTTGGTGATATAAGTCGTGACACCGTCTTTTATGTTGGCATATCCTGCGGGAAGAGATCTGTTGAACGATTCGGGATCGTCGGAAACATACATCTTGAGTATACCTTCCATTTGCGGTTCGGTTTCCCATTTCAGAATATAATTCCCTATATCATCGCGCAGGCAGAGCGTCCGTATTTCCGGACTGTTGGAGGAACAACCCGTTATCAACGTAACACAAGCAAACAGAGAAAAAATCTTTACTAACATCGTCTTTCTAGCATACATACATTACAAAGATAATAATTCCTGCCCTTTTTCGTACCGGAGTTAATGATATTTAAGACTACTGGCGGTATGTGGTTGCAAATTCTTTAGAAATGTAATTATCATAGCTTTGGCATACTTCAGACGCAAGGTCCATGCCGCAGCGGATAATCTTTTCCCAGGTTTCTTTGCTCATGGTCGGAAGATCATGATATCCGATATTATATTTCAATAATCCGTAAATGATGCCGGCATTGAAATTATCTCCGGCACCGATGGTACTGACCGGATTGATCATGTCCGTATCGAAATGTTCGGACAATTTGCCTGTGTACAGATTCACCCCGTTTGCTCCGTGTGTGGAGATGAACCGTTCACAGTAAAATTTGATATGGTCGGTATAGACCCGTTCTACCTCTGTCTTTCCGAAAATATTGAAGAAGTCTTCGTCCGAACCACGTACGATATCTGCATATTCCAGATTTTCGAGGATGGTGGGAGTGAGGTATATCGCTTCATGTGCATGCGCTTTCCGGAAGTTCGGATCATAATAAATGATCGCTTTCCGTTCTTTCGCATATTCCAGAAATTCAACCATCCGTTCTCTCAGAGCCGGATTCAGGGAATAATAGGAACCGAAAATAAAGATATCGTCCTCATTGATGACCGGTAGCGGTACTTCCAGCCGTTGTTTGGGGTAATCCTTATAAAAAGTATAATTGGCATTGTTTTCATTGTCGAGGAAAGCCAGCGATATCGGACTCTTCCCGTCCGGGAAACGGTCTACAAATTCTGTCGAGATATGATTCTCTTCCATGAATCTACGGATGATCTCACCTACATGGTCGTTGCCGACTTCGCTGATGAAAGAAACCGGGACTCCCAGACGCCCCAGCGACACCAATCCGTTGAAGACTGATCCGCCCGGCACGGCTGTGTGCGGCTGGTCGTTCTTAAAGATAATGTCGAGAATCGTCTCTCCGATGCCAATAACTTTTCTCATATAATGGGCTGTTTATAGTCTATTCGTTCTTGCTCTGTTCGCGGCTTTTCGATCCGAGGTAACCGCCGTGATGCCGTTTGGCATAGTCTTTATTGTTGAAATTGATCCTTTTCATCGTCCCTACCACCAAAATATCCCCGATAACGGTCATCACCGTCGTTGAAGTGGTCGGAGTGAGTCCCAGCGGACAAACTTCTTTCGGAGCTCCTGTAAGCAGGCATACGTCGGCATCTTTTGCCAGCGAACTTTCCGAATTGCTGGTGATAACGATAAATTTCATGTCGGGCACCAGGCCGCGTGTCAGTTCTACCAGTTCCAGCAATTCGCGTGTCTTTCCGGAATTGGAGATCAGCAACATGATATCATTGTCACGTACGATGCCCAAGTCGCCATGTTGTGCTTCGCTGGGATGCAGGAAAAAGGCCGGCGTACCGGTCGAACTGAAGGTGGTAGCAATGTTCATGGCAATCTGGCCGGCTTTTCCCATTCCGCTGGTAATCAGTTTTCCTCCCAGTTCGTGAACATATTTGACAATAAGAGTTACTGCTTCTTCATAGCCGGAGGTTACCGGGATATTCAGTACTGCTTCAGCCTCCTGTTGCAGGATGCAGGCGATTGCTTCGTGTGACATAGATACTTTATTAATTATACAATTATCCTAACAGTGTGCAAAAATACGATTAAAAAAATCAATTCATCCCCCGTGCTTTATAAATTTTTGCCTTAGCATCATTGATGCGCTGGAATTTTTCGTTGGCTGCTTTGTGGATATCTTCTCCTAAGGCGGCCACTTTGTCCGGATGGTGTTTCAGGGCAAGCCGGCGATAGGCGGCACGTACTTCTTCGTTGGTTGCTTCCGGTGTTATTTCAAGAACCTTGTAAGCCTCTTCCAGCGTATTTGTTTCCAGATTAAGCATCGACTCGACCTCTCTGTCCGATAATCCCATGGATAAGGCTACTTCTTTGAGAGCTTCTATCTCTTCCGCGCATACATGTCCGTCGCTTTTGGCGATCTGAGCCAGAAAAGCCAGGAGTTGTAGGCGTTCTTCGTAACTCAGGTTGTATGCGATCTGTGTTCCGCATTCCCGAATGGTATTTTTGAAAGCCATCGGATTTTCACGGTCCATGCGTTTCTGTTGTTCGAAAAGGTTCAGTAAAATCTGTTCCCCCTGGGATACGGCCATTTCTCCGAAATTTCTTCTGAGGAACTGGCGCACAAACTCCATTTCACTGTGCATGATCCGCCCGTCGGCTTTGATGATGTACGATGCCATCACGAGCATGGAGAAAAGGAAGCTGTTCCGCTGGCCCGTGTATCTGTCTTCCGGGGAGGGTTCACTTTCATAACTCCTTCCGCCGTATGCCTGTCCCGCCTGATTGATCCCTTCATCAAACAAAGAGCCGAATACGATTCCGGCCAGAGCGCCCAAAGGCCCTAAAGCCATAAATCCGATAATGCCGCCGATCCATTTTCCTATTCCCATACGATTTTTGTATACTTTTCCGGCAAAGATATGAATTATTTTATTGGGATGATATATGATATGTATAAGGAGGATGAGAAACCGTTTCTTTGTTCCTGAACAAATATAAAATAGATCCCGATGTTTTTGGATTTACTATACGTACTAAACAGAATTACTACGGCAGCTAATCAATGGTTGATAACCATCAACCGATTGGCGGACAATCATCAACCGTTTGGTTCATAATTATCAACCATACGGCTGATAATTATCGGCCGCTGAAATGTAACGGTTGTTTCAAAGAAGAGAATGGGGTAAATGGTTGGTAATGAAGTAATAACTTTGACAAGCGAAGATAAGGATAAAACTGCTGTGTTGCAAGAAAATTTTGCTTTCTTCAAAACCATTACGGGTTTATTTTAACCGATGAAAGGGAAACCTTGAAATTCCGCGAAAGAATCTCATTCTAATTTGTATTGATTTATGCGCTACGAATGAAGGCTGAAGAAATTCATATTATAGGTAAAAAATGGCAAATATCCATACATTTATTTATAATTAATATAATTGATGCCATTATTTGATAATGCATTCATATTTTTGTAAACATTTAAAAATAGAATAGTATGCAAAAGAAAATTTTATTATCCACTGCTGTTCTTTTATTAAGTACAACAGTTTTTGTTGCCAACTACTCAAGGGCTCAAAGCGCACACTCTGATGTTGATCCTAATGTATCAGCTCTAAGTATTTCTCTCAAAAGTTCTAACTGTTATGGACATGATAATGGAAAAGAGTATACTTGTACTCCAACAACATCATCTGAGTCATGTGCACTTTGTGATGATGAAGTTATTATTACTCCTCCAGAACCAGACAAAGAACCAGAAGTACCTGCTTGGTAAATAACCATCAGAAGCAATGAGTGATAGCTATCACTCATTGCTTCTTGATAATAACATTACATTTATGATTATATGATTAATAGTATTATACCCATTATTTGTTTTTTCTTTATTTTGTTTCAATCGTGTGCTAATGAGAAGAAGCAATTAGAGTTGTACACATTACAACCCACAGATAATTATATCAACTTGAAATTAGATACCTGGACCACTCAAAATCTCGATTCACCACAGCTTATTGCCGACAGTACCGGAACGGAATTTATTGTGTTTCAACACAGTTCATTTCCTCAACTGTTATTCTATAACAAGGCTACAGGCAAACTAGCCAAAAGAGTGACGATGCCATTGGAAGGACCGGAATCCATACGCAGATTTATTGGTTTCCGAATTAAAAAACTGAATGAGATTTATCTGACCGAGACAAATGCCGAGGGGATAACTCTTATCAATTCGGACGGCAAACTAATAAAACGTTTTATAGGAAAAACAGAAAATGGCAAAACTATTCATTTCGTATTCGATGCTTTCCAAATTGTAGGAGATTCTATCTACCTGGGGTTATATGTCGATCATGAGAATCCTCCCCACATCCGACTACAGCAAAGTCCGATGTGTGCCATTTTTAATATACAAACACATGCATTTCAGACACTTCCTTTTACATACTACAATCTGTTAAAAGAAGAAAATAAAGAGTTCTTATCCATTTCTTTTAAACTATGTTTCAATGGAAACGGATTTGTCTATTCATTTTTTAACATGGATGATATTTATG
>PPYE01433388.1_pt1 | contig 13742 bp, 14 predicted proteins | sample 1559881 | NCBI WGS metagenome assembly PPYE01 (sample SAMN08240022, study PRJNA423297) | Human gut metagenome, whole genome shotgun sequencing project.
CAACAAAAAATGAGATAGGCAAACCCTTTCGGGAATGTCTATCTCATTTTTTTAGGCTATTTTGCAACAGCCCCTTTTCCGTGCGGTTTGCCGGCCCGGCCGCGAGGGTGCCGGCGGCATTCCGGGAATGGCAGTTTTACGGCGGGCTCAATCCTGACCGGGAACCTGGGGCAGCCGGGCAAAGCTGGCTTCCAGTTCCGCATCGGTGGGGATGGTGTCGGTCATTTCGCCGTTGTGGAATTTCTCGTAGGCCACCATGTCGAAGTAGCCGGTGCCGGTCAGGCCGAAGAGGATGGTCTTTTCCTCCCCGGTTTCCTTGCAGCGCAGGGCTTCGTCGATGGCCACCCGGATGGCGTGGCTGCTTTCGGGGGCGGGCAGGATGCCCTCCACCCGGGCAAACTCCTCGGCCGCCTCAAAGACCTTGGTCTGTTCCACAGCCACCGCTTCCATCAGGCCGTCGTGGTACAGCTGGGAGAGCACCGAGCTCATGCCGTGGTACCGCAGGCCGCCCGCGTGGTTGGGGGACGGGATGAAGTTGCTGCCCAGGGTGTACATCTTGGCCAGGGGGCAGACCATACCGGTGTCGCAGAAGTCATAGGCAAACTTACCCCGGGTGAAGCTGGGGCAGGAGGCGGGTTCCACCGCGATGATGCGGTAATCCTGTTCGCCCCGCAGCTTCTGGCCCATGAAGGGGGAGATCAGGCCACCCAGGTTGCTGCCGCCACCCGCACAGCCGATGATGATATCCGGCACCACCCCGTATTTGTCCAGGGCGGCCTTGGATTCCAGGCCGATGACGCTCTGGTGCAGCAGCACCTGATTGAGCACGCTGCCCAGCACGTAGCGGTAGCCGGGGGTGGTGGTGGCCTTTTCCACCGCCTCGCTGATGGCGCAGCCCAAAGACCCGGTGGTGCCGGGGTGTTCGGCCAGGATGCGGCGGCCCACCTGGGTGGTGGTGGAGGGGGACGGCGTCACCGAGGCGCCGTACACCCGCATGACCTCCCGGCGGAAAGGTTTCTGTTCATAGGAGCACTTGACCATATACACCTGGCAGTCCAGGCCCAGGTAGGCGCAGGCCATGGACAAAGCGGTGCCCCACTGGCCGGCGCCAGTCTCGGTGGTGACCCCCTTCAGGCCCTGCTTTTTGGCGTAGTAGGCCTGGGCGATGGCGCTGTTCAGCTTGTGGCTGCCGGAGGTGTTGTTGCCCTCGAACTTGTAGTAGATCTTGGCGGGGGTGCCCAGCTTTTTCTCCAGGCAGTAGGCCCGCACCAGGGGGGAGGGACGGTACATCTTGTAGAAATGCCGGATTTCGTCGGGAATGGGAATTTCCCGGGTGTCGTTGTCCAGTTCCTGGCGGATGAGCTCATCGCAGAACACCGGGCGCAGGTCCTCGTACCCCATGGGCTGACCGGTGGCCGGGTTGAGCAGCGGCGCGGGCTTGTTCTTCATGTCGGCCCGGACGTTGTACCAGGTGCGGGGCATTTCCTCTTCGGACAGGTAGATCTTGTAAGGGATTTTTTCTGCGGCCATCTTGTCGGCTCCTTTCCGTGGCCCCTGAGGGACAAAAAAACGGCTTTTGTCCCACGGGGCATGTGTAAAAATACCCTTTGGGACAAAAGCCGGAAAAGCTTCTGCGGTGCCACCCAAATTGACGAAGAAGAGTCTTCGCCCTCTCGTTCGACGTGCCAACACACATCGTTCCCTGTAACGGTGGAATTCCGTCGGGTCCTACTGGGAGATTCTCCGTTCGGCCCGCCCTCGGCAGTCCATTCGGCAGGGGCCTTTCCGCCGCGATCTCACCACCCGCGGCTCTCTTGGGGAAACACCTTCCTGCGTACTTCTCTGCGTCATCGGTTTGCTTCAACAGGTTAAACCGTTGAATTGTTTTTGAGTTTACACACCTCGTTCTGGTTTGTCAAGCACTTTTTTGATTTTTGCCCCTCTGCACAATCCTAGCTGCCTGTTTTTGGCAGCAACGCACAAAAGGTCAGCAGGATTCGCCGAAGAACAGTTTCATGTCCTCTTCCACCGTGCCGATGCCCGCAATGCCGAAGTTGTCCACCAGGACCTTGGCCACGTTGGGGCTGAGGAAGGCGGGCAGGGTGGGGCCCAGATGAATGTTCTTGACCCCCAGGTAGAGCAGGGCCAGCAGCACGATGACCGCCTTCTGCTCATACCAGGCAATGTTGTAGATGATGGGCAGGTCGTTGATGTCCTCCAGGCCGAAGACCTCCTTCAGCTTGAGGGCGATGACCGCCAGAGAGTAGGAGTCGTTGCACTGGCCGGCATCCAGCACCCGGGGAATGCCCCCGATGTCGCCCAGGTCCAGCTTGTTATACTTGTACTTGGCGCAGCCGGCGGTGAGGATGACGGTGTCCTTGGGCAGGGCCTTGGCGAATTCGGTGTAGTATTCCCGGCTCTTGGCGCGGCCGTCGCAGCCGGCCATGACCACAAACTTTTTGATGGCACCGGACTGGACCGCCTCCACGATCTTGTCAGCCAGGGCCAGCACCTGGGCGTGGGCAAAGCCGCCCACGATCTCGCCTGTCTCGATCTGGGCCGGGGGCGGGCAGGTCTTGGCCTGCTGGATGAGGGCGGAGAAGTCCTTGGGCTCCCCGATGCCCCCGGGAATGTGCTTGCAGCCCGGATAGCCCGCGGCGCCGGTGGTGTACAGCCGGTCCTTGTAGCTGTCCTTGGGGGGCACGATGCAGTTGGTGGTCATGAGGATGGGGCCGTGGAAGGATTCAAACTCTTCCTTCTGCTTCCACCAGGCGTTGCCGTAGTTGCCCACAAAGTTGGGGTATTTCTTGAAGGCCGGGTAGTAGTGGGCGGGCAGCATCTCGGAGTGGGTGTACACATCCACCCCGGTGCCCTGGGTCTGTTCCAGCAGCATTTCCAGGTCCCGCAGATCGTGGCCGGACACCAGAATGCCGGGGTTTTTGCCCACCCCGATGGAAACCCGGGTGATCTCCGGATTGCCGTAGGCGGCGGTGTTGGCGGCGTCCAGCAGGGCCATGCCCGCCACGCCGTACTTGCCGGTTTCCATGGTCAGGGCCACCAGGTCGTCGGCGGTCAGGCTGTCGTCCAGGGTGGCGGCCAGGGCCCGCTGCAGGAAGGCGTCGGTGTCCTCGTCATCCTTCAGCAGGGCGTTGGCGTGCTTGGAGTAGGCGGACAGACCTTTCAGACCGTAGGTGATCAGCTCCCGCAGAGAGCGGATGTCCTCGTTTTCGGTGGAGAGCACCCCCACCTGCTTTGCCTTGGCGTCCCAGTCCCCCGCCCCGTCCCACAGGGCGGCTTTGGGCAGGCTGGCGGTATCGCCCAGCTTGGCCAGCAGCTCGGCCTTGGTGTCCAGGGTGGCCCGGATGCGGGCCATGATGGCCTGCTTGTCAAAGTTGGCGTTGGTGATGGTGGTGAACAGGTTGAGGGTGATCAGATGGTTGACCGCTGCCGGCACCGGCTGTCCGGCCCTGCGCAGGGCGGTGGTCACGGCGGAAAGGCCTTTGCTCACATACACCAGCAGGTCCTGCATGGCGGCCACGTCGGGCTGTTTGCCGCAGACGCCCACCATGGTGCAGCCTTTGCAGCCGGCGGTCTCCTGACACTGATAACAAAACATCTTCTGATCCATGGGTAGGGTTCTCCTTATGGGGTGATTGGAATTTTGGGGGGATATCTTACTGCCAGCTGATGGCCGACACCGGGCAGTTGTCGATGGCGGTCTGCACATCCGCCTGGTTTTCCTCGGTGACGGTGCCGTAGGCTTCGGACTTGCCCTCGTCTCCCAGGCGGAAGACGGCGTCGCAGGTGGCGCAGCACAGGCCGCAGCCGATACAGGTATCCTGATCAACAAATGCTTTCATGGTACATTCTCCTTTGGTTGTGTGGTTTTGGTATATTTGTGCAGGCGGTGTTCAGAACACCACCACCAGCAGCATCTTGAAGGCTTCCTGGCCGTAGACGGCGTGGGGATGACCGGCGGGCATGACGATGGACTCCCCTTCTTTCAGCAGATAGTCCTTGCCGTCAATGGTGATCTTGCCCACCCCGTCCAGGCAGGTCACGAAGGCATCGCCGCCGGATGCGTGGGTGCTGATCTCCTCCCCCCTGGCAAAGGAAAAGAGAGTGATGCTCAGCGCCTGGTTCTGGGCCAGGGTCTTGCTGACCACCTGCCCTTCCTGGTAGGCAATCTGGTCCTTGAGCACCAGCACTTCGGCCTGGGAAATGTTCTTCATCTTCATACTGAACCTCCGATCCGCGGTACGGAAAGTATCGTCCGCTTGTTGTGTTTTATTCGGTTTCACGGTGTTTTTCAGTCCAGGATCCGGCCGTCCACCGAGATGGTCACCACCTGCCAGGGCAGGAACTTGCCGCTGGCCTGCAGGGCCTTTTTGGCCGCGAATTCCAGCCCGCCGCAGCAGGGCACCTCCATGCGCAGGATGGTCACGCTCTGGATGTTGTTGTCCCGGATGATGGCGGTGAGCTTTTCGCTGTAGTCCACGTTGTCCAGCTTGGGGCAGCCCACCAGGGTGATCTTGCCCCGCATGAAATCCTGGTGCAGGTTGGCGTAGGCAAAGGCGGTGCAGTCCGCCGCAATGAGCAGCTTGGCCCCGTCAAAATAGGGGGCGTTCACCGGCACCAACTTGATCTGGCAGGGCCACTGGCCCAGCTGGGACGCCGCCGGGGCCCGGGCGGGCATGTCCGCCGCCGGGGCGGGGTGGTCAAACCGGCGCAGCTGCTGGCCGGGGCAGCCCCCGTGGTGGGCGGGGCGGTTGGGGTTGGCCTGCACCGCCTTTTCGTCGTAGGGGGCCGCTTCCCGCTCCTCAAAGGAGATGGCCCCGGTGGGGCAGGCGGGCAGGCAGTCCCCCAGACCGTCGCAGTAGTCGTCCCGCAGCAGACGGGCCTTGCCGTCCACCATGCCGATGGCGCCTTCGTGGCAGGCCTGGGCGCAGGCGCCGCAGCCGTTGCATTTATCTTCATCAATACAAATGATTTTCCGAATCATCAGACAAGCCTCCTTGCTTTGCTGGGTATAGTATACTATACTGGTGGAAAAAGTATGTGGTTATAACCACGAAACGGAGAAAACTTCATGGAATCACAACGCCCGCCCATCTTCCGCAACATCGCCCCCGACGAATACGCCGAACTGACCGCCCTGGGATGCGTGCGCACCGCCCTGTTCCCCAAAGGGACGGTGCTTTTTCACACCGGCGACCGCACCGAGGAGTTCGGCATTCTGCAGGAGGGAGAAATCCACCTGGAGAACATCGACGTGTGGGGCAACCGGATTATCCTGCACAACATCTCGCCGGGGCAGTCCTTCGCCGAGACCTTCGCCTTCTGCAAGGTACCGGTGATGGTGGACGTGCTGGCCGTGCGGGACAGCCGGGTGCTGTTTGTGCACCTGGGGCGCACACTGGCGCCGGAAAACGCGGTCAAGTCCTGGTATCCCAAGCTGCTGCAGAACCTGCTGGTCTTTTCCACCAACAAAAATCTGGTGTGGTCCACCCGGATGCTGTGTATCACAGCCAAGAACATCCGCACCCGGGTGATGACCTATCTTTCCGCCGAGGCAGTCAAGCGGGGAACCATGGAATTTACCATTCCCTTCGACCGGCAGCAGATGGCCGACTACCTGAATGTGGAACGCAGCGCCCTGTCCAAGGAACTGGGCCGGATGCAGAAAGAAGGGATCCTTTCCTTCCGGAAAAACCGGTTTTGTCTGCACCACACCGACACTTCCGCCCCCTGACCGGGTGCCGGAACCGGGTAAGCGGGATTTTTTACATCGATTTTGATAAACTTTGGCGTCCGTCACCGGTGCACATTTAGCAGTTTTTGCCAAACTTGCGGCGGCAGAGGCCAAACTGCCTTGACTTTCCCCGAAAGGGTGCTATGATACAGATAACATCTTCGACGGGTTCATCCCCACAGGATTTTGATGGCAAAGGCGCCGGGTCATATGACCCGGCGCCTTCTTCAGTTTCCGGCCGTGCGGCATGCTGTCCACGGCAGAAGATGACTTTCCGCCCCGGCCCGGGCGGAGGGCAGGGGCCCCTGCCCAAGCGGCGGATCATACAGCAAAGCAAAGGCGCTGGAATGCAAGATTCCGGCGCTTTTTGCTTTTATCGGGTATTTTTTTCGGGAACGGGCGCGGGCCGCCCCGGTTTCCGGGCTTTCATGTAAGGAAAAGAGGGGAATTTTATGCCAACCAGTTTTTGGGGATGGATCGTCTTTCTGATCCAACAATACCACAGCTCCTATCTGCAGGGGTTGGTCACCACCCTGGCCGCTTCCCTTTCCGGCACCGTTCTGGGCTGCTGTCTGGGGTTTGTGGTGGGTGTGATCCAGACCATCGACTTCCAGAAAAACCGCAGCCCCATCCAGAATGTGCTGCTGGCCATTCCATGGACCATCTGCAAGATCTACGTCACCATCTTCCGCGGCACGCCCATGATCGTGCAGGCCATGGTCGTCTACTACGGCATTGCCCAGATGTTCGGGGTCAACATTCCGGCCTTCCGGGCGGCCATTCTGATCATCACCCTGAACAGCGGCGCCTACATGGCCGAGACGGTGCGCGGCGGCATCCGCTCCATCGACCCCGGCCAGGTGGAAGGGGCCCAGGCGCTGGGCATGCGGTACGTGCCCATGATGGCCCACATCATCCTGCCCCAGACCTTCCGCATCATCGCCCCCCAGATCGGCAACACCTTTGTGGCCAACATCAAAGATACCTCGGTGCTGAACGTCATCTCGGTGACCGAGCTGTTCTATATCACCAACGTGGTGGCCGGCACCTACTTCCGTATGTTTGAGGCCTACACCATCACCGCCGCGATCTACCTGACCCTGACCCTTGTGTTCAACTTCCTGCTCCGCCTGCTGGAGAACCATCTGGCCGGCAGCAGCAGCTACGAAATCATCCCGTCGGAGCAACTGGCCCCGGCCCAAGAACCTGCGAGGTGAGCATAATGGCAAAAGAAAAATCCATTGTTGCGGATGTTCCCTTTGACGGTCCCGTCATCGGGGTGCGCAACCTGAAAAAACGTTTCGGCGATCATCTGGTGCTGGAGGACATCTCCTTCGACGTGCACCAGGGCGACGTGGTCACGGTGATCGGGTCTTCCGGCTCCGGCAAGTCCACCCTGCTGCGGTGCATCAACCAGCTGGAGACCCCCACTTCCGGCCAGGTGCTCTACCACGGGCAGGCTGTTCCCAGCGGCACCGCCGCGTTGAACGCCTTCCGTTCCAAGGTGGGCATGGTGTTCCAGAGCTTCAACCTCTTCAACAACATGACCGTGCTGGAAAACTGCATGGCCGGGGCACACCTGGTCAAGCACATGCCCAAGGAGGAAGCCAAGGAAATCTGCATGAAATACCTGACCAAGGTGGGCATGGCCCCCTACGTCAAGGCCAAGCCGCACCAGCTGTCCGGCGGCATGAAGCAGCGCGTGGCCATTGCCCGTGCCCTGGCCATGGAACCGGAGGTCATCCTCTTCGATGAGCCCACCTCCGCCCTAGACCCCGAGATGGTGGGCGAGGTGCTGCAGGTCATGCGCTCCCTGGCCCAGGAAGGTCTGACCATGATCATCGTCACCCACGAGATGGCCTTTGCCCGGGATGTTTCCACCCGCACCATTTTTATGGATAAAGGCTACATCGTGGAGGAAGGCCCGCCGGCCCGCATCTTCTACCATCCCACCGAGGAACGCACCAAGCTGTTCCTGACCCGGTTTATCGCCAGCTGACACCAGCTATTATTAAGGAGGGGTATCTTATGAAAAAGAAACTTGCTGTTTTGGTCGCTGCTGCTATGGCCCTGAGCACGGCTCTGGCCGGATGCGGTTCGTCCTCGTCCTCGGCGGCCACCGCCGAGACCACCGGCGCCGACGGCCGCAAGACCCTGCGGGTGGCCATGTCGGCGAACTACGCCCCCTTTGACTGGCTGCAGGAAGACGATTCCAACGGCGCCGTGCTCACCTCCAACGGTTCCTACATGAACGGCTACGATGTGCTTATTGCCAAGAAGGTGGCCGAGGAACTGGATATGGATCTGGAAATCACCCAGATTGACTGGGACGGCCTGATCATGTCCATCTCCTCCGACATGGTGGACTGCGCCATCGCCGGTATGAGCATCACCAGCGAGCGTGCCCAGTCGGTGGACTTCACCGACCCGTATTACAGCGCCGACATCGTGCTGGTGGTGGATCAGAACAGCACCTATGCTTCCGCCACCAGCCTGGCCGATCTGGCCGGTGCCACCCTGACCTCCTCCATGAACACTGTCTGGTATGACGTGCTGGATCAGGTGACCGGCGCCACCAAGGCTCCCGCTCTGGAAAACTTTGCTGCCATGATTTCCGCCGTGAACGCCGGCACCATTGACGGCTTCACCTGCGACACGCCTTCGGCCATGAGCCTGATCAGCACCAACCCCAACCTGAAGATCGTGGAATTTGCCGACGGCCAGGGCTTCCAGGTCAGCAACGAAGAAACCGATCTGGGCATTGCCTGCAAGAAGGGCAACACCGAACTGGTTGAGAAGATCAACGCCGTTCTGGCCGGCCTGTCTCAGGAAGACCGTGACGCCCTGATGGATCAGGCCGTGGCTGCCCAGCCCGCATCCGCCATCCAGTAACCGATTTTGCCGGGTATGAAAGGACTTGATTCCCATTCCATCATCGATGCAAGCCCCCGCTGAGGCGGTGGACCGGAAGTTCGGCCGGTATGTGCTGTCCTCCATGATCACCATGTTCCTGCAGAGCACCTACTCGGTGGTGGACGGGTTGTTTGTCAGCAACTTCGTCAACGGCACCGCCCTGGCAGCCATCAACGTATCCTGGCCCATCATCGCGGTGATCACCGCCATCGGTACCGGCATTGGATGCGGCGGCGCGGTGATCATGTCCACCCAGCAGGGCGCCGGCCATCAGGCCGTATCCAACCGGGTGCGGGGCAACATTCTGCTGGCCCTGGTGGCCGCAGGGCTTGTCTGTACCGCCGTGACCCTGGTCTTTCTGGACCCTCTGCTGCGGCTGATGGGCACCGACGGCGAACTGTTTGGCTACGCCCGGACGTATGCACGGGTCATGCTGGGCGGCGGCATCCTACAGGTGCTGTCCTGCGGGCTGACCCCCCTGCTGCGCAACGACAACCGCGCCGTCACCGCCATGGTCATCATGTTGGGCGGTCTGGTCGTCAACCTGAGCCTGGACTTTACTTTTCTCGCCTTCTTCGGATGGGGTATTGCCGGGGCGGCTGCCGCCTCCCTGTGCTCCCAGCTGTTCACCGTCATCTCCTGTTTGGCGGTGCTGATCACCCGCAAACAGAATCCTCTGCGTCTCGATCAGCTGCGGTTCCACGCCCGGATCTGGCCCAAGATTCTGCTCAACGCCATCTCCCCCTTCGGTATCTCCCTCACCCCGTCCCTGCTGATTCTCTACCACAACGTGGCCTGCCTGCATTCCGGCAGTGACCTGGCGGTCAGCGCCTACGCCCTGATCTCCTCCACGGTGGGGTCCTACCGCATCCTGCTCATCGGGGTAGCCGACGGCATCCAGCCCCTGGCCAGCTTTGCCCACGGCGCCGGGGACATTCCCGCCCTGTGCCGCATCCGCAACAAAGGGATTCTCACCGCCATCGGCGTCAGCGTGGCACTGTTTCTCTTCACCGTGGCCACCACCCGCTTCTACCCCGCCCTGTACGGGTATTCCGGCGAGGAAGCGACGCTGGGTGTCCACGCGGTTCTGCTCACCTCCTGGCAGCTGATCTTCACAGGTCTTGTCCGGGTAACCAACTCCTTCTTCTACGCGGTGGGCAAGATTCGTTATTCGCTGTTTATGATTTATTTTGACCCGTTGATTATGACCCCGATTACCATTGTGGTGCTGCCTCGTCTGCTGGGCCTGGACGGCATCTGGCTGACAGCCGTGGTCACCCAGCTGGCCCTGAACATCGTGGCGGCCGGCATGTTCGTACACCACGATCGAGAACTGAGGGCCTCCGCCCGCCGGGCACCGGAAGTAGAAAGGAGTATTCAAAGGGCATGAAAGCCGTTGTGATTCAAGAACATATCATCCAGCCGGACATCACCCCCAAGGATTTGCAGGAGCACTGGATGGCCCTGAAGCAGCTGCCCGGGGTGGATGAAGTGGAAATCGTTGCGCCAGGGAACTATCCCAGCGTGGAAGAGCTGGGACGCCTGACTGGCGACGCCGAAGCGCTGTTCGGGGTCTGGATCGGGCCGGACCTGCTGAACCGGGAATTCCTGGACCAGCACCCCCATCTGCGCTATGTGGCCACACTGGGCCACGGGTGGGAAACCTTTGACACCGACCTGACCAGGAGCCGGGGGGTGACCGTAACCAACACGATCTACGGCGCCCAGACCATTGCGGAATACGCCTTTGCCCTGCTCATGGAGGTCTGCCACCACATTTCGGTGCAGGATCACCGCATCCGGATGATTGACTGGACCCAGCCCCGCAACGATGCGCAGTTCTGCAAGGCCATTATTCCCCAGGTGGAACTGTACCAAAAGACCATCGGCATTGTCGGCCTGGGCGAGATCGGCTACGCCCTGGCCCGCATGGCCTACGGGTTCGGCATGCACGTGGTCGGGTTCAGCACCCACCGCAAGACCGGCGAAAAATACGCCTTCATCGAGCAGGTGGACACACTGGAGGAGCTGCTGCAAAAGAGCGACGTCGTCTCGCTGCATCTGCCCCACACCCCGGCCACCGAGCACATCCTGAACGCCCGTACCATCGCCATGATGCAGGACGGGGCCATTCTCATCAACACCGCCCGGGGCGCGCTGATTGACGAGCAGGCCCTGGCCGACGCCATGGTGGCCCACAAGCTGCGGGCCGCCGCCCTGGATGTGCTGACCGAGGAGCCGCCCCGACACGGCACGCCGCTGCTGACCGCCCCCAACGTGACCATCACCGGCCACATTGCCTGGCTTACCCGGGAATCCCGGCTGCGAGCCATCGACATGGCGGTGGACAACTTCGCCTGTTACCTGCGCGGGCAGCCCAAATCAGTGATTGACTAAGCACACAGAATCTATTTTACCAGAAAAGAGGGAATTATCATGGAAGTAAGTGAACTGTTGCGTGAAAGTATCCGGCAGAAACCCGCCAGCAAGCGTGGCGCCCGGCAGAAGAGATCCAGCCCCCCGAACATGGTCCGTATGAACCTGAACGAAAATGCCTACGGCATGTCGGATCTGGTCAAGACCACCTTGGTGCAGGATGTGGCGGAAAACTACATGTATCAGGACTTTTACGCCTATGATATCCGCAAGAAGCTGGCTGACCTCTACGGCCTGACCACCAACCACATTCTGATCGGTTCCGGTTCCAGCGCTGTCATTGATATGTTGGGCGAAGTGTTCATCAACTACGGGGATGAGATTCTGTACTGCTCCCCTACCTACGAAGCTTTTCCCGATATGGCCAGCGACAACGGCGGCAAACGGGTTTCTGTACCTCTGACCTCCGACTGGAAGTATGATCTGGACGGGATGCTGGCCGCCGTAACCGACAAGACCAAGATGGCCATTGTGGTCAACCCCAACAACCCCACCGGCACCTATCTGCCCGCCGCCGAGGTGGAAGCCTTTGTGCGCAAGCTGCCGCCCCATGTGCTGGCCGTGGTGGATGAAGCCTACTTTGAATATGTGGATGATCCCAATCATTACAGCCTGATCCGTATGATCCAGGAAGGGTACGACCGGCCGCTGATCGTGCTGCGCACCTTCTCCAAGATTTATGGCCTGGCCGGGCTGCGCATCGGCTACGCCGTGGCCGCCCCCGCCCTGATCGACGAGATGATGAAAGCCTGCCAGGCCTGGAACGTGAGCCGCATTGCCTCCCTGGCCGCCACCACCGCCCTGGATGAGCAGGAGTACGTCCAGAAGGTCAAGGCGGAGAACGTGAAGAACCGCAAGATCGTGTACGAGGGTCTGCTGGCCCTGGGCTGCTATGCGGTAAAGCCGGCGGCCAACTTCATCTACTTCGACACCCACCGGGACCCCAAGGCCGTCTCTCAGGGAATGACCGAGCACGGCATCCTGATCAGCACACCCAATGCCTGCTTCAACCGGGTGACCGTGGGCACACCGGAGCAGAACCGGGACTTTCTGAAGGCGCTGGGGGACGTGATGAAGGCACTGCCCCTGCGGGACGGCGAAGCCCCCGACAAGGCTGTGTGACAAAGGAGGTTCCACCATGGCAAACTATTACATCACCATCAACCGCCAGTTCGGCAGCCTGGGCCGTCCCATCGCCATCAAGCTGGCCGAGATCCTGGGCATTGAATACTACGACCGGGACATTGTGGAGGAGACGGCCAAACAGATGAACATTCCCCTGTCCCAAGCCAGCGAACAGGAGGAAACCATCGCCAGCCGGTTCGGCCGGATGGCCTTTCCCCTGGGCCAGGGCAGCACCGAAAACCAGCAGCAGATGTTTGACGTGCAGACCAAGATCATCCAGGACCTGGCCGCCAAGGGTTCCGCCATCTTTGTGGGCCGCTGCGCCGACTACGTCCTGCAGAACTACAACTGTCTGCGGGTATTCATCTACGCTCCCAAGGCCAAACGATACCTGAACTGCGTCAACTCTCTGGACATGACCCCCACCGAGGCCAAACGGATGATTGACCGGGTGGACAAAGCCCGGGACCGGTACTGCAAAAAGTACGCCCGGCACCTGCCCTCCGACCCGGAACACACCCACCTGATGGTCGACAGCAGCCTGTTCGGGGTGACCGGCACTGCGGAATTGCTGGCCACCGTGGCCCGGGAATATTTCATGACGGACCTCTCCTGAGGTCCGCCCCGCCCCACACCGGGCGGACAAACCGGAACCTGCACACTCCACTCCCCGGAATGTGCGGGTTCTTTTTGTGCGGCCCCGACCCTTTGACCGCAGCCGCCGCCCCGGCTATAATGGATAGAAAAAGGGGGCTTGTCTATGCAACGGTTTACGGCAGGCGGCAAAACCGTGGAGGTGTTTGCCGCCGGGGTGCCCAAGGCACCGGCGGTTTATCTCAACACCTTTCCGGAGGAGGGACAGCGGATTTTTCAGCTGCTGCAAGGGGACGGCTGCCCGCCCTTCACCCTGGTGGCGGTGAGCGGCCTGCAATGGAACCACGATCTGGCCCCCTGGGACTGCCCTGCCGCTTTCCGCAGCGGCGATGCCTTCACCGGCGGGGCCGACGACCACCTGCGGCTGCTGACCGGCGAGATTCTGCCCCGGGCCGAGGAAATTGCCGGCACCCCCGCCTGGCGGGGCCTGGCCGGGTACTCTCTGGCCGGGCTGTTTGCGGTGTACGCCCTGTACGGCACCGACACCTTCTCCCGCACGGCCAGTATGTCCGGCTCCCTGTGGTTTCCCGGCATCCGGGACTACCTGTTCACCCATACCCCCAGACGCTGGCCCGACCGGATGTACTTTTCCCTGGGGGACAAGGAGCACAAGACCCGCAATCCCCTGCTGCAATCCATCCGGCAGAACACCCTGGAAATCCGGGACTTTTACCGGGACCAGGGTATCCGGACGTTCTTTTGCCCCAACCCCGGCAACCACTTTTCCCAGGCGCCCCAGCGCACCGCCGCCGGTATCCGGTGGCTGCTGGAGGAATAACCACGAAAAAAGGGGCTGTTGCAAAACGAAAGTTGAGTAGCAGCCCCTTTTTCATGGCGATTTCTGTTGAAAACTCTATTCCGG
>PPYE01628392.1_pt1 | contig 13741 bp, 9 predicted proteins | sample 1559881 | NCBI WGS metagenome assembly PPYE01 (sample SAMN08240022, study PRJNA423297) | Human gut metagenome, whole genome shotgun sequencing project.
TCGATAAAACCACAGTTACGCAATGCGATGCGGAGTTGTTTCCGGTAGAAATCCATGTGCTTGGAGTCGCTGACGGTATGTTCCGTTTTGGGATCTACATACAGCAACCGTTCGATTCTTCGTCCTCCGATGATATGCTCGTTGATGATTTCTTCCGCATCTTCGGGAGTGACTTGGGTGTAAAAGGTATTATCGGGGATAATTTTCACGATAGGACCTTTTTCACAGAAGCCGAAACAGCCTACGGTGATGACTTCTACTTTATCGGTGATTTCGTTCTTTTTGATGGCTTTTAGAAGATTGTCTGTAATACCCTGGCTGGAAGATGCCTTACAGCCTGTACCACCGCAGATCAGAATCTGAAGATGTTGCGCACCGGATGCCAGTCCGTAACACTTTTCAGTCACCTTTTCATTACTTTCTTCGCGCAATGAAAGATTGTGCTCTGCTCTCTTCCTGATTGTTGCCAAATCATGGATAGATAAAATTTTCATAAGTATCAGAATTGTTAGTCGGTTTTTTGCAAATATAATTCTTTGTTTGAAATAACAGCGTAGTCTCGTACAAATAAAATTGTTCTTTGACGGAGGATTTAGGTAAATAAATCTCTATCTTCGTATTTAATAGGTATCAAACCTAAAAAATATAACTGAAGTATGAGACGAATTTTACTTGGACTATGTTTTCTATCTTTTCTGAACATTGCATCCGGACAAGAGATTCCTTTGCCGGAAAAGATGCCGCAGACACATCCGCGGGTACTGACTACTCCGGCGGGAAAGCAGGAAACATGGAAGCTGATTAAAAAAGAAGAATGGGCGAAAGATGTTTTCAATAAATTGAAGGAACGGACGGAAGTATATACGAACCTGACGGATGCTCAACCGGCGTGGTTGCTGTCTCGTTTGGCAATGTACTGGAAGTCTCATGCCACGGAAGTATATGTGAAAGGTGAAACGTTCGACCATGCAGGTGGTGAAAGAGCTCCTTATCCCACTGTGCGCTACACAGGAACCCGTGGCACAGCTGCTACCCACGGTCGTCCCAAATTGGCGGATGTCGTTCCTTATGATGATGAGGACGGGAATGTCACTTTCTGCAATAATGCACTTCCTGACCGTCCTATGGAGAGTGTACACCCATCCAAAACAGGCCGGAATATTGAAAGCCTGAACTGCGAAATTCTGGGAATTGCCCGTGATGCCGCTTTCCTTTATTGGATGACGGATGAAGAGAAATTCGCTAAACTTGCCGCAGGGGTCTTTGATACTTATATGACGGGTATTTATTATAGAAACGTGCCCATCGACCTGAATCACGGCCATCAGCAAACATTGGTAGGATTGACTTCTTTCGAAGTCATCCATGAAGACGCACTCCATATCGCTGTCCCTTTATATGATTTTCTATATAATTACCTAAAGGCCAATTACCCGGATAAAATGGAAATCTACGCCGGAGCTTTTAAGAAATGGGCGGATAATATCATTGCGAACGGTGTACCTCATAACAACTGGAATTTGCTACAGGCACGGTTTATTATGAATGTCGGATTGGTATTGGAAGACAATAAGGAATATGCCGACGGAAAAGGACGTGAATATTATATCGACTATGTGATGAACCGTTCCAGCATCCGCCAGTGGAGTCTGACGCAATTGGCAGATTATGGTTTCGATATAAATACGGGAATTTGGGCAGAATGTCCGGGATATAGCAGTGTGGTAATCAATGATTATGCCAATTTCGTGAATCAGTTTGATACGAATCTGCAATATGATTTGGTGAAAGCAATGCCTGTATTGTCGAAAGCGGTAGCAACCACTCCCCAATATCTGTTTCCCAACCGTATGATTTGTGGCTTTGGAGATACGCATCCGGGATATTTGAGTACGAATTTCTTTATCCGTATGATACAGAATGCACAGGCGAACGGGAAGAAAGAACAGGAAAACTATTTCACGGCTTTATTGAAATGCCTGAACCCGGATTTGGGAAATGATAAAACAGAAAAGAAGAATGTGCGTGTATCTGTCAATTCTTTCTTTGAAGATAAACCGCTGACGCTAAATCCCAAAGTGCAGCCGGGAAAGATAGAAGATTATGTTTCTCCTTTGTTTTATGCTCCCAATGTGTCATGGCTGGTACAGCGCAACGGTATGCATCCGTGCAACAGTTTGATGATTTCGTTGAATGGCAGTGAAGGGAACCACATGCACGCTAACGGCATTTCGATGGAACTTTACGGAAAAGGATACGTATTGGGTCCGGATGCAGGTATCGGGCTTTTCCTGTATAGCGGACTGGATTATGCGGAATATTATTCTCAATTCCCCAGTCATAATACAGTTTGTGTGGATGGAATATCAAGCTATCCGGTGATGAAAAGTAACCATTCTTTTGATTTGCTTTCCTGTTTTCCGGCATCAGCGGAACCGGGCAAAGCATTTACGTCCGTTACTTACAGTAACCTTTATTTCCGTGAACCGGAAAGCAGGGCGGATCAGACCCGTATGATGAGTATTGTCACTACCGGGGCGGAGACGGGGTATTATGTCGATGTATTCCGCAGCCGGAAAGAGAAAGGAGGCGATAAGATGCACGATTACTTCTATCACAACCTTGGGCAGACTTTGACATTGACGGCAGCAGATGGCAGCGACCTGAATCTCCAGCCTACGGAAGAACTCGCCTTTGCAGGCGCACATCTTTACGCTTATTCCTATTTATATGATAAGAAAGTGGCTGCGACCAATAAGGATGTCAAAGCAACTTTCACCATAGATATGAAAGATAAGGACGGCGATGATATATACATGAATCTTTGGATGAAAGGCGAACCGGATCGTGAAATCTTTACGGCTTTGGCGCCAATGACCGAAGGGCTAAGCCGTACACCGAATATGCCCTATAATATAAAGGAGCAGCCGACGCTGACATTTGTTGCCCGTCAGCATGGAGAAGCTTGGAATCGTCCTTTTGTCTCGATATATGAACCGAGTACGAAAAAGGAACCGTCTGCTATTCAGTCCGTCTCTTACTTTGATGCAGAAGGAGCAGGTTTGGAAGACTTTGCCGGTATCTGTGTGAAAAGCAAAAACGGACGTATAGATCATATCTTCTCTCTATCTGATGCTGCACAAACCGCTACTTATCAAGGAATGAAAGTGAAAGCGGATTATGCTGTTATCAGCAATGAATATGCAGGAAACCGGACGTTGTTTTTAGGGAATGGAACCCAATTGGTTGCACCCGGGGTAATGATTCAGACCGACAATGCCGCTAATGTATTGCTCGAAAAGAAAGAAGGGAAATGGTATATTATTTCTTCTGCTCCCTGTACGGTTGTTATCGGCGATAAGAAGATAAAATCCGATGCTTCGTCGGAGCCTATGTTGTTGCGTATCTGATGTTTCATTGGTAATAAAGAAAAATTGTATATCTTATCCGTAGTATGGTATATTATGGCCTAAGATGGAAATTGTTGCAATAAAAAACAAAAAAAGCGTGTTTAAACGTTTTTAATACTATATTTTTTCTAATTTTGTGGCTTTCTGTCCAAGTAGTATATAAAATGGACAGTAAGCCCTTTTTTGTGGGTAAATATTTAGTGGGAAATATTTAGTGGGAAATAAATGATGGTATATGTGATGAGAAATGGTCGCAGGGTAATAGCTGCGTTATCATTTCTGTTATTATGTTGTGGTGTACATGTGCACGCACAACGGGTGGCTGTAAAGACAAATGCATTGGGTTGGCTGACCGCCAGTCCGAATGTAGAAGCAGAATTTGTATTGGGTAGTCATGTCTCCTTGAACATGGGGATTGCTGCGAACCCAATCAGTACAGACAACTTTAAAACGACTTTCACGCATTTTCAGCCTGAAGTTCGTTACTGGCTAAATCGTCCGATGGTGAGTCATTTTCTTGGAATCACCGCTTTCGTGAATAATTTTGATATGATGGTAAAAGATGTGCATCACAAAGGCGATGCATACGCCGCCGGTTTGACCTATGGATACGCATGGGTGCTGGGCGATCATTGGAACATCGAAGCAACTGCCGGAGTGGGTGTGTTGCGCTACCGTCAGTTTAAGTATGATAAGGGTACTCCGAAACCGGGTGCGGTCAACGATAGTAAGACCACCATTGCACCTGTCAAACTGGGGGTATCCTTTGTTTATATTATTCGATAACGAACATTAGCTAGTCAGAAAAGAGAATGAAAATCAATTTGAAACGTGATAGATTAACAGGTATACTTCTCGTGGCGATGATGTTCGTCGGTATGAATGTATCCGCCCAACGGATCCGCGTGCAGGGGCATATCACAAACCCGCAGGGAAAAAGTGTTCCGAATGTAAATGTGTTGAATCCGGTCAATGACGAACGTATAGAAATGTCCGACGAGGATGGCCGTTACAGTGTCTTGGTTGAGAAAAACGGCTCGTTGAAGTTTACATGTGTCGGTTATGAAGACAAAACAGTGAAGGTGGCAGGAAAGCAGATTCTGAATGTAGTATTGAAAGATGCCGTCATCGAACTGGACGAAGTTACAATTACTTCCAAAGTGAAGGACAAAGTGATTCCGGAACCTACGGACATCGAAATCAAAGGTAATTATTTCCATCTGAAAACTCGTGTCCCGGTGCCTAAGGAGATGTTTAACTCACATCGTCGCTTGGTATTGCAGCCTTCCATTTATGATGTGACACTGAAAAAGCGTCTGTTGATGCGTCCTGTTGTATTCGACGGGGATACTTATAATACAACGCAAAATCGAATGTACGATTATGATATGGATAAAGATCCTTTGCACGATTACATCCGTGTGAAAACTACTTCTTCACGCAAGGGGGATATTATTGCTTACCATGATTCTATCTATATAGAATATCTGCAACATGACTACCGTGCAGATGTGCATCTGGCGATGGAAAATTACCGGAATATCATTTATCGTGACTCTTTCTCCATTGCACGCGGAACGGTCAACCCGCTTCGCTTCTTGGAGTATAAATTCTCCGCTTTCAGCCTGACGGACGAGAAATACCTTCCGAAACCCGTGATGCAGTTGCGGGATACGAAAGGTGAGGTAAACTTAACCTTCCTGGTAGGTAAAGCCGACCTGGATGATAAGAATCCACAAAATCAGGTGGAACTGAACCGGTTGAATCAGGAATTGCGTGGTATTGAGACGAACCCGGATGCCTCTTTGAAGAGTTTTCATATTACGGGGGTGGCTTCGCCGGACGGTTCTTACGCGACGAATCTTCGTCTGGCAAAATTGCGTACGGATAAGGCCCTGGAACGTATACTGGCACAACTGGACCCGGAAACACGTAAACTGTTGGAGGTGAAATCGGATGCATCGGTTGCCTCCTGGAAGGAGGTAGCTGAATTGCTGAAAAAAAACTCCAAGCCGGAACTGGCTAAAGAAGTAGAGGACTTAATCAAACAATATACAGCTACTCCTTACCGGTTGAATGGGGTCTTGAAATCGAAACCTTTCTACAAGGAACTTGCGGCTACTTATTTGCCTAAATTGAGAAAGGTGCAATATACCTATGGTTATTCAATCTTCCGTTCGAAAGGGAAAAGTATTGTAGGGAAGCTCTTGAACTTTATGATAACTTTACGTATGCAGCCAATGAACTGGCAGTGGCAACGATACAGAAAGATACTCCGGATTCACGTATTCTCGAACCGTTTGTCAGTAAATCGGCACCGGCGGAGTTATTGTCTAATCAGGCTATTGCCTTGCTACACGAAGGGAAATATACAAAAGCGGATTCAGTCTTGACATTGGTTCCCGAAGAAGCGGTTTCTGAAGATTTGCAGGCCATCGTTCAGGCATTGGCCGGTTATTATAATGATGCTTTCGAAAAGGTGGCGGCTACCAGCCCTTTCAATGAGGTGGTGATGCTGCTGGCAATGAAGAAGAATCAGGAAGCATGGGATAAGATTTCTACCATAGATGTAGAGACCGCCCGCGAATATTATATAAAAGCGATTGCCGCCAACCGCCTGGAGAAAATAGGTGATGCGATTATGAGCATTGAGAAGGCCCTTGAACTTGATCCTTCCTTATTGGAAGTAGCGAAGGTGGACGGTGATATTATTGACTTGCTGCCGGAAGAGCAGAAAATTAAATAATGATATATACAACAAGAGTAAACGATGAATATCTTCAGAATCAACAATAAATATGTAGCAGTGGCAATCTTCCTGATGCTTGCTGTTACCTTACAGGCACAGGATTATGGTGCATTGCAATATATGTTACAGAAACGGCCTGCAAATGAAAAGTTCGAGAGCAATAAATTCAATGAACATCTCTTTTTCTCTGCCGGAATAGGGCCATACAGCTTGTTAACAAGTGGAGATAGTCAGGATGGAATGGGAATGACCGCCCATCTCTTTATGGGAAAGTGGATTACTCCGGTTCATGGACTTCGGATAGGGGTGAATTTAGGTTATCTGCCGTCGAGTATCTACGATTCTAAAATAAAAATGGGTGGCGGCAGCCTGGACTATCTGTTGAATATGTCCTCCCTGGCATACGGATACAATGCAAAACGTTGTTTTGAGTTAGTAGGGATTGCAGGTATAGAAGCCGGTTATTCTAAGGTGGGCGACAATAGCGATCGTTCCGAAAAGTATCCGGATTTGAAAGGCGGCGGTCAGCTTTATTACGGCGCTCATCTCGGTTTACAGGGAAATGTACGTCTTTCTTCTACATTGGATTTGTTTGTAGAAGGATTAGGTCCCCAGTTCTCTGCCGGAATCGGTAAATGGTTCAGTCCTTCTTCCGGTCTGCGTTTGTCCGGGACGGTTGGACTTTCAGACACCCCTTCGGGCAGTGCAAGCGGCTACTTTAAACATGTCGATCTGCATGCGGACTATCTGTTGAATATCAATAATGTTCTTTGGGGATATGATGAAGACAGAATATTTAGTCTGATCGGTATTGCCGGAGTTAACCTGGCAGGTACGAAAGGAGTGGATAAAACCGCCAAGTATGCTCCGGGAATAGGAGTCGGTGTGCAAGGAAGTTTCCGTATCAACCGTTCTGTGGATTTATTTATAGAACCTCGCCTCAATGTGTATAATAAGAGATATGCAGGAGGTCGCGGAGTAGGTGGCAATACGGATCAGCTCGGAGAGTTGAATTTTGGTTTGACTTATCATACGATTGACCGTGCGGCACGTCCGAAGAACGGATTCTCAAGCAATCACATCGCAGACAATCTGTTTATGACTTCGGGAATCGGTGTGCAAATGTTCCTGAATAAGACGAATCTTGAAAACCTTGGATCTTTAGGTCCGCAGGCTTCTGTCTCTATCGGTAAGTGGTTGAGCCCTTATTCCGGTTTGCGCCTGGTGGGTACGGGTGGATTCTTTACGAACTATGTAGTTCCGGGAAGTGTTAAAGCGGGCAAACTTAGACATGCACTATCGCTTTGTTCCTTATTCAAAAGCAGCCAATCGTAGCGTGTTTGGTCAGGATGACAAGCGTTACTTCATCTCCGGTGCACTTGGATTGGGTAGCTTGCTCGTAGCCAACAAAGATTTGGTGAAGAATGCAGGTGTAGAAGCAAAAGGAAGCATAGGTAAATGGTACACTCCGTTATCTGCATGGCGGGTAAATGGAACAATTATGTACAAGGCCAAAACGTCGTCGAAGATGAATCTTCATTATGCCGGTTTGGGTATGGATTATATGATGAGTCTGGCCACATTGGCAAAAGGATACAGCCCCGATCATGTGATAGATGTTGTTCCTTTTGTGGGAGTTACTGCCGGACTGGTACGCCGTTACGGTAAGTTCCGAGCAGTGCCGGGACTGGATGCTGGTGTGCAGGTAAAGCTGAAAGTGGCTTCTTCTTTGTATCTGTATGCCGAACCTAAAGTCGGTATCCGTACCGATACATACGATGGCTCCGAACAGGGAAGACCTGACCGCGTAGCTTCCATGGTAGGTGGATTATTGTACAGATTCAAGATGCCTACTTTCCAATAAGAAGAAAAATAAGAAATCGAATAAAAAGGGTTGCGCAATACCGGATTAGTGATTGTGCAACCCTTTTTGTATTCCATTTCCAAGAAATTACGGTTACATAAACGTTACATTAATATTACTTCCATTTCTACCTGATAATGAATAAAATGAATCTTTAGAATTCATTTTCTCCCTTGCTATTCTCCTCTACTTTTGCTCCAGAAATTAAAACGAAAACGTATGAAAACGATTACTGAAGCAATATCGAAACTAAGTTCAAACAGAAGATTAGCCGATTTCCTCTTTATTCTATGGGCAGGTGGAGCAGCCCTTCTTTCTTACTCACTGGTTTATACATTGCGCAAACCTTTCACAGCTGCTACTTTTGACGGGATAGAAGCATTCGGCTTTGATTATAAAGTACTGGTTACTATCATTCAGATAGCAGGTTATCTGATAGCCAAGTTTATAGGTATCAAGTTGATTTCCGAATTGAAGAGAGAGAATCGCCTGAAGTTTATACTCGTTTCCATTGCCGTAGCGGAATTGTCATTGGTTGCGTTCGGAGCACTTCCCACTCCTTATAATATGTTTGCCATGTTCTTCAATGGATTGTCATTGGGCTGTATGTGGGGAGTTATTTTCAGTTTTATCGAAGGTCGCCGCACTACGGATGTTTTGGCCAGTCTTTTAGGAATCAGTATTGTTATCAGTTCGGGAACGGCAAAATCCATCGGATTGTTCGTTATGAATACATTGAACGTCAGCGAATTTTGGATGCCGGCACTTATCGGTGCTTTTGCACTTCCTTTATTGGCTCTTTTGGGATATAGCTTAACCCGTTTGCCACAACCTACGGCACAAGATATAGAACAAAAAAGTAGTCGTGTAACTCTGAATGGCAAGCAACGGAAAGAACTGTTCATCGACTTTATGCCATTTCTTGTATTATTGTTTGTAGCTAACCTAATGTTGGTAGTGCTTAGAGATATTAAGGAAGATTTCCTAGTGAAGATTATTGATATGAACGGACAGTCCTCATGGATGTTTGCGCAGGTAGATACAGTCGTTACATTAATAATTCTGGCGTTATTCGGAGCGATGGCCTTTGTGAAAAGTAACATAAAAGTTTTGGTTGCCCTGCTGGGATTGGTCGTACTTGGGACAGCCACCATGAGTTTTATATCTTTCAATTATGATTCTCTGCAATTGGATGCAATCACCTGGCTGTTTGTCCAAAGTCTCTGTCTGTATATTGCCTACCTCTGTTTTCAAAGCATTTTTTTCGACCGCTTCATCGCTTGTTTCAAGATAAAAGGAAATGTCGGTTTCTTCATTGTGACCATTGATTTTATCGGATATACGGGAACTGTACTTGTCTTGATGTTCAAAGAATTTGCCCATGCAGACATAAACTGGTTGGAATTTTATAATATATTATCCGGTTACGTAGGACTGATCTGTACGGTTGCTTTCACCTGCTCCATGATTTACCTGATACAGCGCTATAAAAAAGAGAAACAACTGAAGAAAGCGAAAGAAGCCGAAATGAGCAACGGGATAAAATTTACGGGAGAAGGTATGGAGCCAACTACTTTTTCACAAATTTGATAAAAGGTGGACGATGAAAATAATAGGACTATATTTGAAATTCTCCTTCCTTCTATCTCTAATACTAACGACTTCCCGGATAACGGCACAGAATCTGCCCGATGGCATACAATATAAAATCACCGGGCGTCTATTAATGGATGGAGGAGTGTATCTGAAGAATCCGAATAACTTTGGCAACGGCACGGAATTTAATGACCTTCGCATCGGTGTAAAAGCTACCTATCAGAACTGGGGAATGAAACTGGAAATGGGATATGCCGGAAACAAAGTAGCCATCAAAGATGCTTTTGCCACCTATTCCTATAAGAATAGTTCCATTCAGATAGGACAATTCTATGAGCCATTCAGTCTCGATATGATTTGTAGTACATTTGATCTTCGCTTCAACCAATCTCCGGGAGCTGTGCTGGCATTGACAAATAGCCGACGTATGGGAGTAGCCTATTCCTATCGTACCCAATATTACTATCTGTGTGGCGGATTCTTTACCGATAATGATTTGAGCAACCTGAAAAACGCATCGCAAGGATATGCCATTGACGGACGTTTGGTTTACCGTCCACTTTATGAGCAAGCGAAACTGGTACATATAGGATTAGCAGCTATCCATCGTACACCGGACGGCACGCTTCCCGAAGATGAGAACAGGAATACGTTTACTTATAAATCTCCGGGCGTGAGCACGATTGATAATCGTACATTAATACAAGCAGATGTAGATCATGCAGCATCTCAATTTAAAATAGGAACCGAACTGCTAATTTACTATCATAAATTCTTTCTTCAGGGTGAATACATCCGCGCCCATGTAAAACGGGAAAAGGGTTTTGAGAACTATACGGCACAAGGAGCTTATCTGCAATGTTCCTGGCTATTGTTGGGACAGAATTATCTGTATGACGAAGAAGTAGCCTGTCCCGGAAGACCGGAAGGAAAAGCACTCGAACTATGTGCCCGTTTCAATTATCTCTCTCTGAATGATGCCGGAATAAAAGGCGGAACACAGAAAGACCTCTCCTTCGGATTGAATTACTATATCAATAAACACATTGCTGTCAAATTGAATTATAGCTACTTCATCCCCGGCTCGCATATCAAAGAGATCGAAAGCACAAACTTTAGTGTAGTACAGGGACGTTTTCAATTCATATTCTAGTACTTGGCAGTTCCGTTCGAATAAAGCTATAATAAAGAATAGGAAGGTGTATTGTATACTAGTTTTACTAAATGTTTCAAAGACATATCGAGAGCACTGCCGACTCAATATGCAGAACCGTATGTAAAAAGTAAAAAATAAGAAGACAGAAAAAACTGGAATGTTCTAGGTAAATCTCCTTTATTGTTCGTAATAGACAATAAAGGAGATTTTTTGCATTGGTTATTTTTTCTATAGTTTCTGTTACCAGTTTGCCAACCTGGGTGGAATAGAAAGTATAGTTTTAGAAAGAACTTCAATAAACAGAATAATTAAAATATAACATAGTTTAGTGATATGAATATAGTAGGAGTTTTATCAGGTAAAAGAAAATGTTTGTTAGCAATAGCTATTGCATTTTCGACATTCGGGAATGCCCAATTAGTAACCTATCCGGAAGGATTGAACACTGGTATGCCACATAATGATGATTATACAGTCAAAGTACGTGAAGCAGGTGGTGAATGGAAAGATGTATTCGAATATGAAGTCCAAGTAGATATGGATCGGGTACAATCTGCTTCAATGGTACAGTTTGATATAGGCAGTCCCGTAGAAGTGATGGTGAAAAAGAACAATGGCACCATTCAGGATGTGAAAATCCGTCCGTTAGCAATAGGTATACAACATACGGTAAACCACAATGCTATCTTTTTTACACTCACTAGACCTCAATGCCTGTCGATTGAGTTTAACGGTGATCGTTTGCATAATCTTCATTTGTTTGCTAATCCTTTGGAAACAGAAACTTATACTGAAGGCAGTGACAAGGTAATGTATTTCGGACCGGGTGTCCATCGTCCGAAAGATTTGCCGAATACACAGATACAGATTCCTTCCAATACTACTGTTTATTTAGCTCCCGGAGCTGTTGTAAAAGCTAAATTAGTGATTGACAAAGCTGAAAATGTACGCATTGTCGGGCGTGGTATTCTCGACCATCCGATCCGTGGAATAGAAGTTACCCATTCTAAAAATATATGGATTGACGGTATTACAGTTATAAATCCAGATCACTATACAGTATTTGGTGGTGAGTCTACAGGGTTGACCATCAATAATTTAAAGTCTTTTAGTTGTAAAGGATGGAGTGATGGCATAGATCTGATGTGTTGCAGTGACGTATTAATAGACAATGTTTTTATGCGGAACAGTGATGATTGTATTGCCATCTATGCCCATCGCTGGAACTATTACGGAGGAAGTCGTAACGTGACTTTACAGAATTCAATCCTTTGGGCGGATATTGCTCATCCGATCAAGTTCGTTTCAATTCAAAGTATGATAAGCAACCCGGCCGGGGAATTGAAGATATTATTTTTCGGAATATCATTTATAATGGAGTAGGGGAGAATCCATCTCTATTGAAAGGGTTTGATAAAGAACGTTCCGTCAAGAATATCATCTTCGATAATGTGATTATCAACGGCATGAAGATGAAAAATATAGATGATTTTATCACGAATGAATACATAAAGAATATCACAGTCAAATAGCATAATCTGGTATATGAAGTATGAATGGAAAAATCTCTTTGTATTAGGTGCAAACTTCTTTTCTTCTAATATCAAACTTTCTTTAGGTTAAACATAAACTATAAATGCAAGTTTCATTTATATAATTAGAACTTGCAATTATATAAATGAAACTTTCGTTTTTATAATCAAAGCTTGCAATTATAGATTTCTATTAGATAAGCAGGGAAAACGCACGAGTTAAAACGCTTTAATAAAGTTGTTTATCAAATTAGCTAGATACTCATCACTCCATCCAGCCTAGCAGGATATGCAGGTCCTTGTCACCATAAATCCATGACCTTCTGTGGTTTCTTCAGCTCTTTTGATAAAATCATTTTCTCTTCCGGAAATTAGCAAGTACTCCGCATCGTTTTCGATATTTTCCCTTAGTTTTAAATGATTATCTTTCACCTCTAAAAGATAATCGGCTTGTTTCTCTGTTATTTTTTCTACAATCTTCTTTTGGGTGCCAAGTGCATCGATGGTAACTACATCTCCTTGTCGTATATCAATGTCGTCCAGTAATTTGGGTATTGCTACTATTTCATTCTCTTTTATTGAGACCCGTTCCTGCCCTAATGACAGACTCATATCAGAAAGAAAGGCACTGACAATATGAAGTTTGGCTGATGCTGCCTGCTCCTTTGTTATTTTACCCGCCGACTCTTGTACCAGTTTATCAGCATTGATGGCACCACAGATCGTTTTCCCGTCAATAGCTATATGTCTATTCGTATAAAGATCATTACCCTCACCTATTTGAACTTTCGACCAGTCGCAATCTTCTATGGACGGTGAATCACCTCTCATATTACAGGCCCATTCTCTGTAACAACTCTCTAATCTTTCTGTTTTTATGATACAAAAAAATCGGCGTAATGTATCATGTGAGGGGGTAGTTTCTAAATCCGGTATGAATCTCCTAAGAAAATCTTTCTTATAACGGGCGAAGTCTGCTATATCATTCCAACTCTGACAATCACAAAAAACACCCGATAAAGTGACAAGCATTATCAATTTGCCCGAATAAGTGACTTTATTCTTTTCACGTGGGTCTATTGTATCAATAGCTTCAGACATACTAGCCATATGACGTGCCAATTCGTCATTTATTAAAAAATCCTTTGCAATCTTATCCATTACTGTTTATTATTTAGACGTGAAGATAATGAAATACCAGAATGAATACAATATAAATAATCAATATATCAATTGAAGAAGCCCGAAGATTAAAAAGGATGAAAGCAATAGGTGGCATGACCATGTAAAGTTGTGACACGTCTATATGAGGAAAAGTAACTAGGAAGACTTTATTTATTATTAGATATACAAGAGTATTGCCATTAAATAAGTTTTGAGAAGAGAAGGGAACTATTGATTATTAAACAATTAGCACTCGTGCGTTTTCCCTGA
>PPYE01560505.1_pt1 | contig 13736 bp, 8 predicted proteins | sample 1559881 | NCBI WGS metagenome assembly PPYE01 (sample SAMN08240022, study PRJNA423297) | Human gut metagenome, whole genome shotgun sequencing project.
TCTACCGCTATCAAGCAGATGAGACGGAAAGCACGGGAATTATTAAAAAAAGTACCCGAAAATTAGTTTTTTCAAAATAAAAAGTTTTTATTTGTTATAGATATCACAAAATATGACCATGAAATTACACATATTTGCATCAGGCTTATTATTAGCCGTTTCTTTCACTGCCTGCTCGGGAGAAAAAAAGGAAACAACGGAAAAAGAAGGGGTGGAAACAGTTCTTCCTTCTTTACCCAATGAGGTGACGGTGATGCCGCTGAAAAAGCAGGTTTTCAATCATGAATTGATCAGTAACGGGAAAGTGACGGCACAGGATTATGCCGACCTGTATTTTCGTACCTCGGAAGTGGTGGCGAATATCTGGGTAAAGAACGGGGATATAGTGCGGAAAGGTCAAAAAATAGCCCAATTGGATTTGTTTAAGTTGAACAATACGTTGGTACAGAATAAAAATAGTTTGGCACAGGCTACCCTGGAGATGCAGGATGTGTTGATAGGACAAGGATATGCTCCCGATAATCTGAAGGTGATACCTGCTGATGTGCTGGAACTGGCAAAAGTAAAAAGCGGGTATGAGCAGAGCAAAGCTCAATATGAATCTGCTCAATATGATATGGAACAAGCTACGTTGACTGCTCCTTTCGATGGAGTGATTGCCAACCTCTTTGAAAAGAGATATAATATGCCCAAAACTTCCGGGCCTTTCTGCCGGGTAATCAATGCCGGAAATATGGAGGTGGATTTCACCGTACTTGAAAATGAGCTGCCATTGCTGAAAGTGGGGGATAAGGTGGAGATTACTCCTTATGCATCGGCAGCAGGGGTGCGCCAGGGAAGTATCAGTGAGATTAATCCGCTGGTGGACGAGAATGGAATGGTACGGATAAAGGCGCGGGTGAACGGTAGTAATAAATTGTTCGACGGCATGAATGTAAGGGTAAGCGTGAAGCGTTCTGTGGGCGAACAACTGGTTATCCCCAAAACGGCGGTTGTACTACGTTCCGGCAAACAGGTGGTATTTACACTGAAGGAGGGTAAAGCTATGTGGAACTATGTGCATACGGGATTGGAGAATATGGAGGAATATACTGTCACAGACGGACTGGAAGAAGGTATGGAGGTGATAACTACCGGAAATGTGAATCTGGCTCATGAAGCACCGGTGAGGGTTTTGCTGCCCGATATTGCCATACCGCAGATTACCATACAGGTGACGGGTGAGAATTCATCGGCACGGGAATTGGAGAATACGGTGGTTACCCCTGTGCGCAGGCAGTTGCTGCAAGTGGCCGGACTGAGAGAAATAAAAAGTGAAACTCGTGACGGGGCGGGCGTTATCCGTCTGGAATTTGATTTTGGTGTGAATACCGATCTGGCATTTATAGAGGTGAATGAGAAGATAGATGCCGCTATGAACAGTCTTCCCAAGGAAGTGACGCGTCCCAAGGCTATCAAAGCGAGTGCAACGGATATTCCTGTACTTTATGTCAATATGACTTTGAAAAACGACGGTGCTTATCAGGAAACCGACGAGCAACAATTTCTGGAGTTGTGCGAATTGGCGGAGAATGTGGTGAAACGCCGCATCGAACAGTTACCCGAAGTGGCTATGGCGGATATAACCGGAGTGCCCGGAAGGCTTTTGCAAATTGTTCCTGATAAAGATAAACTGGCCATGACGGGTATCAGTGTGGAGGATATAGAGAATACACTTTCCGCCAATAATGTAGAGCCGGGAAGCATGTTGGTGAGGGATGGTTATTATGAATATAATATTCGCATAGCTACCCTGCTTCGTACCCCGGAGGATGTGAAGAATATCTATATCCGCAAGGGGGAACGTATTATGCAGTTGAAAGAGCTCTGCAAAGTAGATATTGTTTCGCAAAAAGAGATGGGACGTTCCGTAGCCGGAGGAAAAAGGGCGGTAACGCTGGCCATTATCAAGCAGAGCGATGAAAATATGGATGTCATGAAAGAGAAGCTGAAAGAAACAACCGATTATTTTGCAAACGTTCGTGTGCCGTGGGCACGACGGAAATGATTACACCGATGCTCAGTTCGTCCCTTACAACCATTGCGGTATTTGTGCCTTTGATATTTATGAGTGGCATAGCCGGAGCTATTTTTATGGATCAGGCTTTTTCTATCACGGTGGGATTGATGATATCTTATATTACGGGTATTATGTTGCTGCCCGTATTGTATCTGTTGTTTTATAAGGTCGGTATCCGCAGTAAGGGATTTCTTTCCAGACGTTTTGACAATCTGCTGAAAAATGAGTGGCTGGAAAGCTTTTATGATAAAGGGATTGACTGGGTGTTCTCACATAAAAAGCTTTGTGTGGCCGGCACGCTGGCAACCCTTCCACTGTGTGTGTTTCTTTTTTATGTAATGGAAAAAGAGCGTATGCCGCAGATTGACCAGAATGAACTGGTGGCAAGGATAGAGTGGAATGAGAATATCCATGTGGACGAGAACAACCGCCGGGTGGATGATTTAATGAAACAGGTGGACGACCGGGTAACGGAGCATGCTGCTTATGTGGGTATGCAGGATTATATATTGAACGGGGGCAGTGAACTTTCGTCTACCGAAGCGGAACTTTATTTCAAGACGGAAAAGCCATCCGGAATCTATTCATTGCAGGAATTATTAGAGAAGGAGATAAGAGAGAAATATCCGTTGGCTGTGGTTACTTTCTCACCTCCCGAAACAATCTTTGAAAAATTGTTTGTGACAGGAGAAGCGGATGTGGTAGCGGAACTCCATACGGCGAATAAGTCGCAGGCACCGGATGCGGAGCATTTGCAGCGGTTGGAAAAGGAAATTACGCGGGTGGCGGGTAATGTTCCGACGGGCATCGCTTTCCGGAATCAGATGAATCTGATAATCAATAAAGAAAAACTGTTGTTGTATAACGTATCATATGATGAATTGACGCGGGTGCTCCGCACGGCTTTCAAAGAAAACAAGGTTTCCGTTTTACGCTCTTATCAGCAATATCTGCCTATCAGTATTGCCGGAGAGGAAAAGAGTGTAAATAGTGTATTAAGTGAAACTTTGGTGCGGACGATGGCGGATGGTAACGGAGAGGTGAATCATATTCCTTTGAATAATCTGGTGACGGTAGTGCCCGCCGAAGATTTGAAGAGTATTACGGCGGGAAAGAACGGAGAATATATTCCTTTAAGTTTTTATGATGTGAAGGATGCACCGGAACTGATGCGGAATGTAAAAGAGGTGGTTAGTGAGGAAAAGGAATGGGAAGTGGATTTCTCGGGTAGTTTCTTTTCGAATGAAAAAATGATGGGGGAATTGACTGTGATTCTTTTTGTTTCTTTGTTGCTGATGTATTTTATCCTTTGCGCGCAATTCGAGAGTTTCCTGCAACCGCTGATTGTCTTGATGGAAATTCCTATTGATACGGCTTTTGCTTTGCTGGCATTATGGGTTTTCGGTCACACGTTGAATTTGATGTCTGCCATAGGCATTATCGTGACTTGTGGTATTGTGGTGAATGACTCTATTTTAAAAATGGATGCCATCAATGAATTACGGAAAGCGGGGATGCCTTTGGTGGAAGCCATTCATACAGCGGGCAGGCGCAGGTTGAGAGCGATTATCATGACTTCGCTGACAACTGTCTTTGCAATGGTTCCGTTGCTGTTTACCTCGGATATGGGGTCGGAGATGCAGAAGCCTTTGTCTATTGCCATGATTGGCTCTATGGTGGTGGGAACTTTGGTCAGCTTGTTTATCATTCCTTTAATATATTGGTTTATTTATAGAAAACATGACAAAAATGAAGTACATTAGCATATGGATGGTGGGGTGTATGCTGTTGTCTCTCGGAGCAAAGGCGCAGCAGGTGGTGAAGCTGGATTTGCAACGCACGATAGAGATTGCGAATGATAGTTCCTTGTCCGCTTTCAGATATCAGAATCTTTATTTGTCGGGATATTGGGAATATCGTACTTACAAGGCGAACCGTTTGCCGAGTCTTACGCTGGATCTGACTCCGGCTAAATATTATCGCTATATCACCCAGCGTTATGATTCGAATGAGGATATGGATGTATATCGTGAACAACAGATGTTCAGCGCATCGGGTGGATTGAGTATCAAACAGAATCTGGACTGGACGGGCGGTACTTTCTATATTGATTCGGAACTGGACTTTATGCGTAATTTCGGTGACTCAAAGTCTACACAGTATTCCAGTATCCCTGTGCGTGTGGGATATCAACAGAGCCTGTTGGGATATAATGCTTTTCGTTGGGACCGGAAAATAGAGCCGTTGAAGTATGAAAAGGTGAAGAAGCAATTCATTTATAACACGGAAATGGTTTCAGAAGAAGCGGTGACTTATTTCTTTGCGTTGGCTATGGCACAGGCGGATTACCGCTTGGCGGAGGAGAATGTGGCGTCCAGTGATACCCTTTATAGCATCGGACTCCAGCGTCATAAGATAGCAGCCATATCACGTGCCGATTTGCTGACATTGCAGCTGGACAAAGTGAATGCGCATAATACGTTGCAGAATGCGCAGATTGCTTTGAAACGCGCTATGTTTTCATTGGCTTCCTTTCTGAACCTGGATAAGAATACTGTGATTGAATTGGATATACCGGGACGTCCCACAGGAAAGATGATTCCCGTAGATGATGCGTTGATGCGGGCCAAAGAGAATAATCCTACTTTCCTAGAACAACGGCAGAATGTGCTGGAAGCGGAACAGAATGTGGACAAGACAAAGAAAGAATCCCGTTTCAATGCCAGCTTTAATGCCAGTGTGGGCTTTAACCAGGTGGCGGATAAACTGGGAGATGCTTACAGGCATCCTTTGCAACAGGACTTGGTTTCTGTCAGTGTTTCTATTCCTTTGATTGACTGGGGGGTGAGAAAGGGTAAATATAATATGGCGAGAAATAATCTGAATGTGGTGAGGATTGCCGCCCGTCAGGAAGAACTGAGTGTGGAGGAAGAGGTGATTATGACGGTGAATGATTTTAATATTCAGCAGAGTTTGATTGCGAGTGCGGAGGAGGCTTTGGATCTTGCCGTAATGGCATACGAGCAGACACGCCAACGTTTTATCATCGGAAAGGCGGATGTGAATAGTCTTACTCTTTCGTTGAACCGCCAGCAGGAGGCGCAGAAAAATTATATTTCGGCTTTGCAGAATTATTGGTTGAATTATTATAAGATACGTAAACTGACGCTGCACGATTTTGAGTCCGGTTTTTCCCTTGCGGACAAGTTTGATTTTAATACAGGAATTTATCGATGAGTAATCCGCGTAACCTCTCCTCGTTTACCTTGATAGTGACATTTGTCTGCCTGTCACTGATAGGGGTGGTATTAGTACCGCTGTTGCCGGTTAAGCTGGCGCCGTCGCGTACCTTGCCCGGTCTGACTGTTTCTTTCAGTATGCCCGGCAATTCGTCACGGGTTATTGAGGCGGAGGTTACCAGTAAACTGGAGGCGATGATGGCCAGAGTAAAGGGAATCAGGAAGGTGAACTCTACTTCGGATAACGGCAGCGGCTCAATTTCTTTGGAACTGGACAAGCATGCGGATATTGACGTTACCCGCTTTGAAGTGTCTACCATCATCAGACAGACCTGGCCTCAGCTGCCCGAGGGGGTGAGTTATCCTCAAATCAGTACGCGACGTTCGGATGATAAGGCATCCAGACCTTTTATTACTTATACACTGAATGCGCCTGCCAATCCTATTTTGATTCAGCAGTATGCGGAAGAGAATATCAAGCCGGTATTGGGACAGTTGAAGGGGATTTATAAAGTGGAACTGAATGGAGCTACACCTATGGAGTGGCAGTTGGAGTATGACAGTGACCAGCTTTCGCGTTTGGGAATCACACTGCAGGCTGTGCAACGGGCCATTAACCGCCATTATGAAAAAGAGTTTCTGGGGATCTGTTCTATTGAAAAAGGTGCGGAGGGCAGAGAGTGGATCAGACTGGTACGTACATCTACTGAAAAAGAAATGGAATTTGAACCGGGAGCCATTCAACTGCAAGCCGAAGATGGAACGATGGTTACGCTGGATAAACTGATAAAGGTAAGGCATGTGGAAGAACGACCGCAAAGTTATTACCGGATAAACGGGCTGAATTCTGTCTACCTGTATATCACGGCCGAGGAAACTGCCAATCAATTAAATTTAAGTGGGGAAGTGAAGCACCTTATGGGTGAGTTGCAACAGAAGATGCCTCCGGGCTATGAGGTACATATCAGTTATGACGCTACGGAATATATTCAGAAAGAATTGGATAAGATTTATTTCCGTACCGGACTGACCGTATTGATTTTATTGCTGTTTGTAGCGTTGATAACACGAAATCTGCGTTATCTGTTCCTGATTGTGACCAGTCTGGCGGTTAATATATCTGTTGCCGTCATTCTTTATTATGCATTTGGTCTGGAAATGCAGCTTTATTCATTGGCGGGTATTACCATCTCATTGAATTTGGTGATAGATAATACGATAGTGATGACAGACCATATTCTGCATCGCCGCAATCTGAAGGCGTTTGTTTCTGTACTGGCGGCCACGCTGACTACTATCGGGGCATTGGTTATTATTTTCTTTCTGGATGAGAAGATACGTCTGAACTTGCAGGATTTTGCAGCGGTGGTCATTATCAATCTGGCAGTATCTTTGTTTGTTGCATTATTCTTTGTTCCGTCCATGATTGATAAAATAGGTTTGGAGAAGAAAAAGAGAAGAAAAAGAAGACGTTTTCTGCTCAGACCCACTTTTATGAAACGGTTGACTGTCTATTTTACCCGTTTCTATCAAGGGGTGATTTATTATTTATGCCGTTTCAGGGTGATAGCTTGCCTATTATTGCTGCTGGGGTTCGGTCTGCCTGTATTTATGCTGCCCGAGAAGATGGAAGGAGAAGGTAAATGGGTGGAATATTATAATAAGGTATTTGATAATCCTACCTTCAAGGATAAGGTAAAGCCGGTAATCAACAAGGCTTTAGGTGGCAGCCTCCGTCTTTTTGCGGAAAAAGTATACGAGGGAAGTTATTTCAATCGTGATGAAGGTGAAGTGGTGCTTTCCGTTTATGCTACGTTGCCTAATGGCAGTACATTGGAGCAGATGAATGTGCTGATTAAGAGGATGGAAACTTATCTGAGCGATTTCAAGGAAATCAGGCAGTTTCAGACGTATATCTATAATGCGCGTCAGGCTAATATCCAGATTTATTTTACAAAAGAAAATCAGCGGAGCGGATTCCCGTATACTTTGAAAGCTAATATAATCAGTAAGGCACTGACTTTGGGAGGTGGTAGCTGGAGTGTATATGGTTTGCAGGATCAGGGCTTCAGTAACGATGTGCGTGAGAGTGCGGGAAGTTTCCGTGTGAAACTGTATGGATATAATTATGACGAACTTTCTTATTGGACAGAACAGCTGAAAGAGAAGTTGTTATTACACCGTCGTATTAAAGAGGTTACGGTAAATTCGGAGTTCTCTTGGTGGAAAGATGATTATAGCGAGTTCTATCTGGATTTGGACAGGTTGAGGATGGCGAAAGAGCATATTACAGCCACGCAGCTGTTCGCCGCTTTGCGCCCTGTTTTCGGAAGGGATATTTATTGTGGTAACGTGTTGTTTGACAGTCAGACGGAGCAATTGAAACTTTCATCGGTTCAGGGACAACGATATGATGTATGGGGATTGGTCAATATACCCTTTTTTATTGATGGCCGTTCTTATAAACTGGCTGATTTCGCTACTGTCCGGAAGGGACAGTCACCTCAGAAAGTCGCTAAAGAAAACCAGCAATACCGGCTTTGTCTGCAATATGAATATATCGGTTCTTCCGAACAAGGAAAAAAACTGTTGAAGAAAGACTTGGAAGAATTTAATAAGATATTGCCTATGGGATATACAGCCGAAAATGAGCAGGATTACTGGTCATGGAATAAGAAAGATAACAAGCAATACGCATTGCTGTTGATTGTAATCGCCATTATTTTCTTTACGACGGCTATTTTGTTTAATTCCTTGAAACAGCCTTTGGCTATCATTTTTGTTATTCCGATATCCTATATCGGCGTATTCCTTACGTTTTATCTTTTCGGACTGAATTTTGATCAGGGGGGATTTGCTTCTTTTGTATTACTTTGCGGTATTACAGTAAATGCCAGTATTTATATTCTAAATGAATATAATGCGATAAGAAAAAGGTATCCTCTGTTATTACCGGTACGTGCCTTCACCAAGGCATGGAATTCGAAAATTCTGCCTATCTTTCTGACGGTCGTTTCTACTATTCTGGGATTTATTCCTTTTATGGTGGGAGATGGAAAAGAGGCTTTCTGGTTCCCTTTGGCAGCAGGTACTATAGGCGGGTTAGTTATGTCTATACTTGGAATATTTTTGTTTCTGCCTATATTCTCATTGAAGAAACAAAAAAGATAATAAAGGTTTTACTTTTCTTTTTCAATAGAAGTGTTTACTTTTGTTGTTACAAAAAAACGTTGAATAAATATTATCTAATACTCGCTAATCATGTTGACTCAAATTATTAACGGCAAGATTTTTACTCCGCAAGGTTGGCTGGACGAAGGCTCTGTACTGATACGGGATAATAAAATATTGGAAGTGACTAACTGTGACTTGGCACTGATCGGTGCAAAATTGATTGATGCTAAAGGGATGTATATTGTACCCGGATATGTGTGTATGCATGCTCATGGCGGTGGTGGTCACGATTTTAATGAATGTACGGAAGAGGCGTTTCGCGCAGCTGTAAAAGCGCATCAGAAGCATGGGGCGACCAGTATTTTCCCAACTTTGTCTTCTTCTCCTTTTTCAGAAATCCGTAAGGCGGTAGCTGTATGCGAAACCTTGATGAACGAGAAGGACAGTCCTGTGTTGGGGTTGCATGTAGAAGGCCCTTATCTGAATCCGAAAAGAGCAGGTGAGCAGTTTGCCGGGAAATTGAAGAATCCTGATAAAGAGGAATATACTTCTTTATTGGAAAGTACTGACTGCATCAAGCGTTGGGACGCTTCACCTGAACTTCCGGGCGCGTTGGAATTTGCCCGCTATTTGAAATCAAAAGGTATATTAGTGGCTGTGTCACATACAGAATCGGAATACGAGGGGATAAAAGCTGCGTTTGAAGCTGGGTTTACTCATACTGCCCATTTCTATAACGGTATGCCGGGATTCCATAAATGTCGTGAATATAAATACGAAGGGACAGTGGAAAGTGTTTATCTGACAGACGGAATGACCATTGAATTGATTGCCGACGGTATCCATTTACCTGCTACTATTCTTCGGTTGGCTTATAAGTTGAAGGGAGTGGAAAAAACTTGTTTGGTTACGGATGCTTTGGCATATGCCGCCGCTGATGGAATGGAAATAACAGATCCTAATGTGATTATAGAAGATGGTGTATGCAAAATGGCTGATCATTCTTCATTGGCAGGTAGCATAGCAACCATGGATGTATTGGTACGGACAATGGTAAAAGCTGGTATTCCGCTGGCCGATGCCGTGCGGATGGCTTCTGAAACTCCGGCACGGATTATGGGAGTGGATGACCGGAAGGGGGCATTGCAGAAAGATATGGATGCCGATGTGTTGATTTTGGATAGAGAACTGAATATCCGGGCGGCTTGGGCTATGGGCAGGCTGGTGGAGGATACGAATACTTTGTTTTAAAATAGAAGATAAAGGGAGAATTAGTATCCTTATTGTGTGGACAAGATGCCTTGACTGTTTCGGAAAACAATCAAGGTATCTTTTTTTCGGGTTTAACTCGTCATTATCAAGAGGATTTGCTACATTTGCAACTTGTTAAAATGAGAACCAAATAATAAAAAACGATATGAACGGAGATTTTAGAGAGGATTTGAAGAGAGCCTGTGAAGTGATGCAGAAGGGAGGAGTGATTCTTTATCCTACTGATACTATTTGGGGAATAGGTTGTGATGCAACTAATCCGGAGGCGGTGAAACGAGTTTATGATATAAAGAAGCGTGCTGACAGTAAGGCGATGCTTGTATTGGTGGACAGTACGGTAAAAGTAAATTTTTATGTTAGTGATGTACCTGCGGTAGCTTGGGATTTGATTGAGTTTACCACAAAACCATTGACTATTATTTATGATGGGGCACGTAATCTGGCTGAGAATTTGCTGGCTGAGGACGGCAGTGTAGGTATTCGTGTTACGGCTGAGGAATTCTCCAAACAACTTTGTTTCCGGTTTCGTAAAGCTATTGTGTCGACTTCTGCCAATATCAGCGGTCAGCCTTCACCTGCCAACTTCAGTGAAATCAGTGAAGAAGTAAAACAAGCTGTAGACTATATTGTGGAGTATAGACAAGATGAAGTGGGGCATTCCAAACCATCCAGCATTATCAAACTGGGTAAAGGGGGAGAAGTGAAGATTATTAGAGAGTAAAAAAAAGGAATGGACGCAATTATAGACGAAAATAAGAAAAGTTGGTTACAGCGCTTTATCTTATGGCGCGAAAAGAAGATAAAAGAGAAACACTTTATTCTTATATTAAGTTTTCTTGCTGGTATTTTTACGGCATTGGCCGCATGGTTTCTGAAGTTTCTAGTAGAATGGATCAAGGAATTTCTGACTGAAAATTTTGATTCTACAGGAGTCAACTGGTTGTATTTGGTGTATCCGGTTTTTGGTATTTTTCTTACCGGATTGTTCATTCGTTATATTGTGAAAGATGACATCAGTCATGGGGTGACGAAAATATTATATGCCATATCCCGTCGCCAAAGCCGCATCAAGCGGCATAATACATGGTCGTCTGTGATAGCCAGTGCCATTACTATCGGTTTTGGTGGTTCCGTAGGTGCAGAGGCTCCGATTGTGCTGACCGGATCGGCTATCGGTTCTAATTTGGGAAGTGTATTCAAGATGGAGCATAAGACCCTGATGCTGTTGGTGGGGTGTGGTGCGGCAGGTGCTGTGGCCGGTATTTTTAAGGCTCCTATTGCAGGCTTGGTTTTTACTTTGGAAGTCTTGATGATTGATCTGACGATGGCATCATTGTTGCCTCTTCTTGTTTCCTGTGTCACGGCAGCTACTGTTTCTTATATTCTTACCGGTCCCGATTCCATGTTCAAGTTCCATATGGATGAACCGTTTCTGATGGAGCGCATTCCTTCGGCAATTCTGTTAGGCATTGCGTGCGGATTGGTTTCTTTGTATTTTACGCGGGCTATGAATTCTGTGGAGAATATATTTCGTCGATATAGTAATCCGTATATCAAGCTGGCTATAGGCGGTGCAATGCTGAGCATATTGATTTTCTTGTTTCCTCCATTGTATGGTGAAGGATATGATACTATTAATTTATTGCTGAATGGCGTAACCAATCATGACTGGAATACAGTAATGAATAACTCTATCTTTTATGGGTTCGATAATTTGTTACTCGTTTATTTGGCCATGATTGTACTTTTCAAAGTCTTTGCTTCCAGTGCAACGAATGGCGGTGGTGGTTGCGGGGGAATTTTTGCTCCCAGTTTGTTCTTGGGGTGTATCACCGGGTTTATCTTCGCTCATTTCTGTAATGAACTGCATGTAGGTCCTTATATCCCGGAGAAAAATTTTGCCTTGTTGGGAATGGCGGGATTGATGTCGGGAGTAATGCATGCTCCGCTGACTGGTATTTTTCTGATTGCAGAACTGACTGGCGGGTATGATTTGTTCCTTCCGCTGATGATGGTATCTGTCAGCTCTTATCTTACCATTATGATATTCGAGCCGCATAGTATTTATTCTATGCGTTTGGCTAAGAAAGGTGAATTGATAACGCATCATAAAGACAAGGCCGTATTGACTCTGATGAATATTGACAGTGTGGTTGAAACTGATTTTGAGAAAGTGCGTCCTGATATGGATTTAGGTGAAATGGTTAAAGTCATTTCGCAGGCTAAACGCAATTTGTTTCCGGTAGTGGATGTCAATGGAGAACTTTTGGGCATTGTGGTATTGGATGATATCCGTAATATTATGTTCCGTCAGGAATTATACCATCGTTTCAAGGTGGAAAAATTTATGATTTCTCCTCCGGCACGGATCAATGTTACTGATTCAATGGAAGAAGTGATGAAGAAGTTTGATGATACAAAGGCCTGGAACCTGCCTGTGATTAATGAAGAGGGAAAATACAAAGGGTTTGTTTCCAAGTCCAAAATATTTAATTCGTACCGGCAGGTGTTGGTTGATTTCTCTGAAGATTAAATAATGTAAGTATATGGAAAAGAAAGATTTGCGGATCGTATATATGGGTACTCCCGATTTTGCGGTGGAGAGCCTGAAAAGATTGGTTGAAGGAGGCTATAATGTAGTAGGTGTGATAACTATGCCCGACAAACCGATGGGACGACATGGCAGTGTGCTGCAACCTAGTCCGGTGAAAGAATATGCTGTTTCTCAAGGTCTGAGGATACTTCAGCCGGAGAAATTGAAGGATGAGGCTTTTATAGAGGAACTCCGGTCTTTACAAGCCGATTTACAAATTGTAGTTGCTTTCCGTATGCTTCCCGAAATAGTATGGAATATGCCGCGTTTGGGCACATTTAACTTGCATGCATCTTTATTACCTCAATATAGAGGAGCTGCTCCTATAAATTGGGCGGTGATAAACGGAGATACGGAAACTGGTATTACGACTTTTTTCTTGAAACATGAGATAGATACCGGTGAGATTATCCAACAGGTGCGCGTTCCTATTGCTGATACGGATAATGTGGAAATAGTACATGATAAGCTGATGTATTTGGGGGGAGATTTGGTTTTGGAAACCGTGGATGCTATTTTGAATGGAAGTGTGAAACCTGTTCCTCAGGAAAGTTTGATCCGGCAGGAAACGGAGTTGCGTCCGGCACCGAAAATATTTAAAGAGACTTGCCGTATAGACTGGAATAAAGGTGTGAAGCAGATTTATGACTTTATTCGCGGGCTGTCTCCTTATCCGGCTGCATGGACCGAACTGTGTGTGGCTGATGGAACACGTCAGGTTTTAAAAATATATGAAACGGAGAAAGTTTTTGCTTCACATGAGATGAATATAGGCGATATCCGTACGGATATGAAGACCTATTTTCAGGTGGCTGTAAAAGATGGTTTTATTAATGTGCTTACTTTGCAGCTGGCAGGAAAGAAACGTATGAATGTGGCTGATTTTTTGAGAGGCTACAGAACTTCGGATAATAATAAGGTGGAATAAATGATAAAGGCTGTATCGAAAGATTTTCGGATACAGCCTTTTCGTTACAATAAGACAAGGAGTTGTTAAGAATCATTTAGTTTTTGTGTTGGATATACCTTTCTGTATGAACGGAAAGTTTGTAGATTTACTTTTATTATAACTTACTGTAACGGTTTCTTCGCCATTGTTAATGGTATTCATTTTTATTTTAAATCCTTGTAGCTTACCCTCTTTATATCCGGGAACATCCAATAAAGGGAAGGATACATAACCGGAACTCGGATATTCCTGTCTGTCACCTTCGGCATTGTGGCGTAATTCTACGGCCATATATCCGTTTGCGTCAGGAACAGTTCCTTCTGTGGCTACAAGGCTGATCCGATGTTTGATATTAGAGTTGAAACCTAATATTTGGAACATAAGGGTCAGGTGTGTCTTACCCATAATGGGAGTGATGAGGTTGATTCCATCATGTCCGTAAATATCTTC
>PPYE01358106.1_pt1 | contig 13735 bp, 9 predicted proteins | sample 1559881 | NCBI WGS metagenome assembly PPYE01 (sample SAMN08240022, study PRJNA423297) | Human gut metagenome, whole genome shotgun sequencing project.
AGTGATAACAATTTATATGAAAATTGTTATACATATATCCTACGGTCAAATATCGTAATTTCATTGGTTGATGCTAGTCTGGGTGATAAAGATGTTAAGGAATTGGCAAAAGCGGAAGCAAAGATCATGCGTGCCTGGGATCACTTTATTCTGATAAATACATTTGCGAAAGCATATAATCCGGAAACTGCAGCCACTGACGGTGGAGTTGCTATCATTGATAAATATGATTTGGAGGCTACTCCAACCAAATCTACGGTTGCTCAAGTATACGATTTTATTATTAAGGATATAGAAGAAGCGCTTCCTTATTTACAGGAAGAGCCGGTGAATGTATATCATCCGTCAAAAGCTTTTGGATATGCGTTGGCTGCCCGTGTTTATCTGTTCCATCGAGATTGGAAAAAAGCGAAAGAAGCTGCCGAAGAATCATTGAAGTTGAATAATACCCTGATTGATTATATTGATTTGGGAGCTAAAGGAGGTCCGACTAAGGTTACTACTTATGCCAAAGGCGGTAACCCGGAAGTGCTGAACTATGCTTATATGGGTGGTCCTACTGAAGTTTTGGCCTTTTGTTATGGTATGCTTAGCCCGGAGATGGTACAACTTTTCGGGCAGAATGATGAACGTTTGAACCAATTCTTTAAAACGAGTGACAACAGTATATACTACTTTGACGAAGGTTCAGGAGCTGCTTTGTGGAATACTTCGATTACTTATTCTAAGTTTCAGCCTATGTCTGTGGGAATGCGTACTGCCGAAGTTTACCTGATTCTGGCAGAAGCGAAAGCACGGCTGAAAGATATACCGGGAGCTGTTCAAACATTGAATCAGTTGCGTGAAAAACGAATCAAGGGAGCCGAAGCTGTATTGCCGGAACCTGCTACCGAACGTGCGATGGTGCAGGCAGTCATTGATGAGCGCCGTAAGGAGTTAATCTCCGGATTTAGTCGCTTCTGGGATTTGAAACGATACAATACGGAAGCTGATTACGCAAAGACAATCACCCGTACTTTTCCGCTGGTATCTACGGATGTCGAGAAAAAGACATATACGTTGAAGCCGGATTCACGGTTGTATATCATTCCATTCCCGTTGGCTGCCCGTGAAAAAAATCCGAACCTGACAATGAACACTAACGAATAAAAAAAATAAAGAGAAAACTATGCGAAAGATTTTGATGATGGCTGTGTTGGCGTTCCTGTCCTTGCAAGGTGTGGGAGCTCGTGCCAGTGGTATATCTCTTCTGGAAAGTGGAAAGAAGAAACTGGTAGCACAGGAAGATACGGTCAAGAAAGACACTGTTAAGAAAGTAACGGCTTATGAAAAACTGTTGAAAGATGGAGGAAGTGAATGTGAGGGTATGTTTACGGTACGCCACATCAAAGATAACTGGTATTTTGAAGTGCCGGATACTCTTTTAGGACGGTTGTTGTTGGCTGTGACCCGGTTTAAAGCAGTGCCACAGGGTTTCAAAATGCTTAGCGGAGAAGAGGTGAACCGGAGCGTTGTTTATTGGGAACAGCATGATGATAAGACTCTCTTTTTACGCGAATATGTGCAATCACAGTTTGCCCGTCCGGGTGATAACATTGCCGAGGCATTGAAACAATCGACTGTAGATCCTGTAATCTATAAATTTGATGTAATCGGTAGAAATCCGGAGACTCAGGCACAGCTCATTGATGTATCAAAACTCTTTTTAGGTGATAATAAATTGTGTGGCTTTACCTCAAGCGACCGTTCCATTCTTGGCATCGGTACTTTAGCCCAGGACCGCACATTTATGGATACGATAAAAACTTATCCTATCAACGTGGAGGCAGTGACTTTGCGTACTTATAGTATTAGTGCTGGTAGACTACCGGCTGCACAGACTGGTTCGGTGACTGTGAAACTGAATACAAGCATCGTGATGTTACCCAAAGAACCGATGCAGCCACGGTTTGCCGATGACCGGGTGGGATTTTTCCAAAACTCGTTGACCGAATTTTCGGACGACCAGCAGACTACCGATCGTGGAGCCATCATCCAGCGCTATCGGTTGGAACCGAAAGATCCGGAACGTTACCGTCGGGGACAACTCTCCGAACCGAAAAATCCCATTATCTACTACATTGATCCGGCAACACCGAAGAAGTGGATACCTTATCTTAAAGCAGGTGTCGAAGACTGGAATACAGCATTTGAAGCTGCCGGATTCAAGAACGCTATAATAGCTAAAGAATGGCCGAACGATCCCAATATGAGTTTGGACGATGCGCGTTATAGTGTGATACGTTATCTATCCTCCGAAACGGAGAATGCTTACGGTCCGCGTATTGTCGATCCGCGTAGTGGAGAAATTATGGAAAGTCATATTTGTTGGTATCACAACGTAATGAACTTACTCAAAAAGTGGTATATGGTGCAGTGCGGGCCACTGGATAAGCGCGCACGCACGATGACTTTTGACGACAAATTAATGGGCAGTCTGATTCAGTTTGTCTCTTCACATGAAGTGGGGCATAGTATCGGCTTACGGCACAATATGGCAGCCAGTTCGGCTACTCCGGTAGAGAAACTGCGTGATAAAGCTTGGGTAGAAGCCAATGGTCATACGGTATCAATCATGGATTATGCGCGGTTCAATTATGTAGCCCAACCGGAAGATCGGATTTCCGAAAAAGGATTGTTCCCTCGTATCGGTGTTTATGACAAATGGGCTATCCAATGGGGATATCGCTATCGTCCGGAATTTAAGGATCCTTATAAAGAAAAAGACGTATTACGTGCCGAAGTAACCAAAAAACTGCGGGGAGATCATCGCTTGTGGTTTGTTGGTGATGAAGGAAAGGGATTTGATCCCCGTAGCCAGAGTGAGGACTTGGGCGACAATAATATGAAAGCCAATGAATACGGTATAAAGAACCTGAAAAGAGTGATGGAAAACATACTGACCTGGACAGCACAGCCTGACGGAGAGTACACTGACTTAACCACCATTTATAATTCGGTTCGTGCCCAACATCTGAAGTATACCCTGCAAGTGCAGAAGAACATAGGAGGACGCTATACCAATAATTTGCCGGATCTCAAAGTGCATGATTATCTGCCACGCAGTTTGCAGAAAGAAGCTGTTGAATGGTTGGGACGCAATTTGTTTGTAGCTCCGCTCTGGCTCTATCCTGATGAAGTGGTGAGTCGTACCGGAGTCAAGCCGGTGGATGAGATTCGTGACCGCCAAAGCTCTGTTGTAGCTTTGCTACTTGCACCGGGAATGTTGTATAATATTTACTCAACCTCATTGTGTTCTTCGGAATCGTATGCACTCGATGATTATTTGAACGATGTATTTACTGCAATATGGAAACCGTTGAATGATCCCAGTGAACTGGAGAATAATTTCCGCCGTCAGTTGCACCGGACTTATCTGGGGTTTGTCGAAGGAATGATTAAACCTAGTAGCAAAGATGGTGCCAATGCAAATCTGGCAATCAGCCGTTCTGATATTCAGCTTTTTGTAGAACAGCATTTAGATAAGATTGAAGAGTCAGTAAAAGAGCAACTTGCTGCTTCTAAGGAGGGAGATCTCAATTACCGGCATTATGCGGCATTGCTGCGCAACGTTCAGAAAATAAAAGAAGGATATTATGGAAAAGATGCTGATACGCGGTCTTCTGATAAATAGCTTTGAGGAAAACGAAGAATAGAAAAAATAGAAAAGTAGAACAGATTTTCTTGTATATATAAACTCTCTCTTATTACTTTTACAGACTTACTCTTCTCTAATGATAACCTTGCTTTGATGAATCATCATCCATAATGCAAGCTTAGAATTAGAGGAGGGTATTTTTTTATATCCCTGATTACTGCATCCCGCTTCTTTGTAGAAAGAATCATTATTTCTGGGTATTGACAACTATTTATTTTCTAGTGAACTTTGTGAAGAAACAATCTGTTGTATATATAAAAAGAAGAAAGGAGAATTTTAGAAATGAAAAAGATAGTATTACTTCGTCACGGAGAGAGTGCATGGAATAAAGAAAATCGTTTTACGGGCTGGACAGATGTAGATCTGACAGAAAAGGGAGTTGCCGAAGCTGAAAAAGCCGGAGAGACATTGAAAGAATATGGTTTCAATTTTGATAAGGCTTATACTTCCTATTTGAAGCGTGCGGTGAAAACCTTGAACTGTGTTCTCGATAAGATGAATCTGGACTGGATACCTGTAGAGAAAAGCTGGCGCTTGAATGAAAAGCATTATGGTGAATTGCAGGGATTGAATAAAGCCGAGACTGCCGAGAAATATGGAGAAGAACAAGTGCTAGTGTGGCGTCGTAGCTATGATATAGCTCCCCATCCTCTTTCAGAAAGTGATTTGAGAAATCCCCGTTTTGATTACCGTTATCATGAAGTACCCGATGCGGAGTTGCCTCGTACTGAATCGTTGAAAGATACCATTGAACGTATTATGCCTTATTGGGAAAGTGATATATTTCCTAGTCTGAAAACAGCTCATACGCTGTTGGTGGTCGCTCATGGCAATAGTTTGAGAGGCATCATCAAGCATCTAAAAAACATCTCCGATGAAGATATTGTCAAGCTGAATCTACCTACGGCTGTGCCTTACGTATTTGAGTTTGATGAAAACCTGAACGTTGCTAATGACTATTTCCTGGGAAACCCGGAAGAGATCAAAAAACTGATGGAAGCAGTAGCCAATCAGGGAAAGAAAAAATAGAAAAGTTACACATTAAAAAAAGAAGTTATGAGTAAAGTAGTAGAATTATTAAGAGATAAGGCCTGTTATTACCTGGACCACACTTGCGAAACCATTGATAAATCATTGATTCATGTTCCGTCTCCCGATACAATAGATAAAATCTGGATTGATTCGGACCGGAGCATCAGAGTATTGAACAGTCTGCAAACGTTGTTGGGACATGGCCGCCTGGCAAATACCGGTTATGTGTCTATACTTCCTGTCGATCAGGACATCGAACATACTGCCGGAGCATCGTTTGCCCCCAATCCGATCTATTTCGATCCGGAAAATATCGTAAAACTGGCTATTGAAGGAGGCTGTAATGGAGTAGCTTCTACCTTTGGGATTCTTGGATCCGTAGCACGTAAATATGCCCATAAAATACCTTTTATCGTTAAGTTGAATCACAATGAATTACTTTCTTATCCTAACAGTTTCGACCAAGTATTGTTTGGTACCGTTAAAGAAGCCTGGAATATGGGAGCAGTAGCGGTAGGCGCCACTATCTATTTCGGTTCGGAACAGAGTCGCCGTCAGCTCGTGGAGATAGCCGAAGCTTTTGAATATGCTCACGAACTGGGGATGGCAACCATTCTTTGGTGTTACCTGCGCAATAATGATTTCAAGAAAGGTGCTGTCGATTATCATGCTGCCGCCGACCTGACAGGACAGGCCGACCGTTTGGGAGTGACTATCAAAGCTGATATTGTGAAACAGAAACTTCCGACTAATAATGGTGGCTTCAAAGCTATCGGTTTCGGAAAGATCGACGAGCGTATGTATACCGAACTTGCTTCCGAACATCCGATTGACCTTTGCCGCTACCAGGTAGCCAACGGCTATATGGGACGCGTTGGTTTGATTAACTCCGGTGGAGAATCTCACGGTTCTTCCGATTTGCGTGATGCCGTCATTACAGCTGTAGTCAACAAACGTGCAGGAGGTATGGGATTGATTAGCGGACGTAAAGCGTTCCAGAAACCAATGAACGAAGGGGTGGAATTATTGAATACTATTCAGGATGTATATCTTGATTCGTCAATAACGATTGCATAATCAGAGATGAATGGAAATAAATTATTATCTTTGACTATTAGATCGTTAACCATTAAAAATTAAGAATATGAAATTTTTTATTGACACAGCTAATTTGGAGCAAATTCAGGAGGCTTATGACCTCGGAGTACTTGACGGAGTGACTACCAACCCTTCGCTGATGGCGAAAGAAGGTATCAAAGGAACGCAGAATCAGCGTGAACATTATATCAAGATATGTAAGATTGTCAACGGAGATGTCAGTGCCGAAGTGATAGCAACCGATTATGAAGGAATGATTCGTGAAGGTGAAGAACTTGCCGCGCTCAATCCGCATATTGTAGTAAAAGTCCCCTGTATTGCCGATGGCATTAAAGCGATCAAACATTTCACGGAAAAGGGAATCCGTACTAACTGTACATTAGTCTTTTCAGTAGGACAGGCATTACTGGCAGCTAAAGCCGGAGCTACCTATGTTTCGCCTTTTGTCGGTCGTCTGGACGATATTTGTGAAGATGGAGTAGGGCTTGTGGGAGATATTGTACGTATGTATCGTACCTATGATTACAAGACACAAGTGCTCGCTGCTTCTATCCGCAATACGAAACATATTATCGAATGTGTGGAAGTGGGAGCAGACGTTGCTACTTGTCCGTTGAGTGCTATCAAGGGTTTATTGAATCATCCGTTGACGGATTCGGGATTGAAGAAGTTTCTGGAAGACTATAAAAAAGTCAATGGTTGAGTAAGTAATGAAACTTGCAGTATATTAAAATTTTTAGGCACGGATTATTTGCTCAGGTCTTAGAATTCCGTGCCTAAAGAATATTTGTTTTTTCGGGTAGCTGCTCATTACTCTTTTTTCCGTTCCTGTTTTCTCTTCTCCTTATATTGAGTTGGCGTTTCTCCTGTATATTGTTTGAAAGCCGTACTGAAATAGCGTGAAGTAGTGAAGCCGACCTTCTCGGCAATTTCCGTGAACGACATGTCCGTACTGGTGATTAATGTGATCGCTTTCTCCATCCGGAATTTATTAATGTAATCATTGGCTCCCATATCGGTCAGAGCTTTTAGCTTATTGTAAAGGGAAGCCCGGCTCATACCTATCTCCTTGCAGATAAAAGTGACGTCCAGATTGCTGCTATCCAGATGTTCCTGAATAATTTTATTCAGTTTCAGCAGAAATGTTTCATCTGCCTGGCTGAAAGTGCTCTCTTCCGGCGCAGGGACTAATCCTGTATTCAAATATCTTTTCTTGATAGATTCGCGGTTTTTCAATCGGTTGCGAATGATTTCCATTAGCATTTCTATCTCAAAGGGCTTAGTCAGATAAGCGTCCGCCCCGTTCTTGTAGCCACTCAACTGACTTTGTTTATCATCTCTTGCTGTCAGCAGAATGATAGGAATGTGACTGATCGTAATATCTTCCTTTATATTTTTGCAAAGTTCATATCCATTCATTCTCGGCATCATCACGTCACTGACGATAATATCCGGAGCATGATTTCTGGTCAGTTGAAGGGCTTCCACACCATCGGAAGCAATCACTACCCGTTTGAAATATTCTCCCAGTGACTTTTTCAGAAAATCCGTCAAATCCGGATTGTCATCCACCACTAGAATACTGTAAGGACTCGTATCGAACGTATTTTCCTCCGGTAACTGTTCTTTGCTATCATCGTTCATCAATTCGTTCAGATATGCCTTCGGCTGACAGACGATCTCTTCCGATTGTTGTCTCAAGGGTAGTTCAAAGAAGAATGTTGCACCAGCTTCCTGATTATCCCGTGCACCGATGGAGCCTCCGTGTAGTTCTACCAGAATCCTGGAATAAGATAATCCGATACCTGTGCCGCTTTGCTCTCCTGTACCTTGATAGAAACGGGTGAAGAGTTTTTGTGTATTTACTTGTTTCAATCCGTTTCCCCGGTCAATGATGGAGATACGTACGCTATTTTTCTCGGAAAGCAACTCCGATGTAATTGTTATTTCTGCATCTTGTGGACTGTGTTTCAAGGCATTGATAAGCAGATTGCTTAGAATAATCTCACACTTATCTTTATCGAAACTTACAGTATTGACCTGTGGGTCAAGCTGATAGCGGATACGGACGTTTTTAGCTTCACCTTCGCTGACGAAATCTTGGGATACATGTTCAATCCATTGATTGAGAGCATACGGCTGTATCTGCAATTTACTTTCCCCAACCTCCATTTTGCGTACATCGAGTACCATATTAATAAGGTTTTTCATTCGCTGTGACTGGCGATAGATTGCTTTTATAGGTAAATATTGTGTATCTTCGGCAGAAAGCGATTTCAGTATCCGGCTAAGCGGTGCGTGTATGAGCGTTAAAGGTGTGCGCAGCTCATGACTGATATTAATAAGGAAACGTACTTTTTCTTCATATACCTGTTGTTCATGTTCCTTCATTGCCCATTTCAGTTTTTCTTCCTTACGCTTTAGAGTTCTTCGGAAAGTTTCAATAATAGCGGCAGCAGTAAGAACGGTACAGCTAAGAATAAACCACCATGTCCGATACCAGGGAGGGAGAATGGTTAGTTCCAGTACTTCCTGACTGGGAATCCAACTGCCATCTTTAGCTGTACATGAAGCCATAATCTTATAACTTCCCGGAGGAAGTGAACGTATAGCCAGTTCGGGATTGTACGATTCGATTTGCTGGTCATTCAGCCCTTCTATCTGGTATCTGTACACTTTCTGTCGGAAAATGTCCTTCTCTTTCGACATGATCCGGATAGTGATATTACTGTTCCAGGGAGCGGAGATCCCTGTTGGTCGATTGGTTAATTCGTTATTCACGGATTCTCCATTGATGATGACATCGGATAATTGGAGTTGGGGAAGTTCAGAAGTTGTTAATGGTATTTTGCAGTTAATGTGCAGTAAACCTTTTACTCCACCCATATAGACGTCTCCCTGCATACTTAACAGGCGGGGTTTGGAAAGATATTCGTTCTGGATTACGCCGTCTGATTCGCCGAATAGAACGAACTTTTTTTCTTTGATAAGCCAAGCGAAAAGCATGCTGTCAGCTCCTATCCATACTTTTCCTTGCTGGTCGCATACGATCAAAGTGATTTCACTAAATAGAGAGGTCGGGATCGGAGTCTGTATTTTGGTGGCGGGATTGTAGTGTACCAATCCGTAATTGTTCCCAATCCAGAAGTTTCCCTCTTCGTCTCTTGAAACGGAGTTGATGGTCGTGTCTTTCCAGCATCTGTATAGGGCTTTCAGCCGGTTTGTATGGTTGTCCAGTTCATATATGTGCTTCGTATCATTTAGATAAGTGGTGTTCCTATAATTGCCGATTGGCAGGAGAGCACCGATAATATCTTGTTCTTCCTGTTCTATAGCGGTACTGAAAGTACGTGTATTCAAATCATATATATAGATATGTTCTCCAAGGAACAGAATGCTGTGATGAGTGTTCCGGAGTAGATTTACAGCCTTGCCTCGATTGCATAAGAGTGCTGTTGTTTCAGCGTCGACAATGGTGAAAGGTTGTTTTTCTCCAGTTGCCGGATTGAAAATAAATACTCCTTGTGAGAAAATAGAAATTAATAATTTACCGGGAGTAAACTGACAGATAGAGGCAACTTTGTCTTCCCAGGTTGAGGGATAATGAGTAAATTTCTCTGTGAGCGGATTAAAGTTGTTGATACCTCCTCCGTCCGTGCCTACCCAGATTTGATCTTGAGATTCCTGGAAAAGACTTAGAACGGTATTGTTGCTAAGTCCCCGGTCGTTGCCGGGTGGTACGTCTGTATATGTTTTCATGGAAACTTCCCGGATGCTGATTAGTCCGTTGCGGATGCTGCCTGCCCATATATTGTTGTTGTAGTCGTTGTATAGGCATAAGATAGAGTTGGCGGGAAGTGAATAGTTGTCACTTCCGGGCACATGTTCCAGCAGAGAAAAATGTCCGGTTTCCGGGTCGAGAATATTAATGCCTCCTCCGTCTGTTCCAATCCAGATTTCTCCTTCCCGTTCGGCGAGACTTAGTACAACATTGTTACTTAGAGAAGAGTTGTGGGTAGTATATGTAGCCAGTAGTTTACCGTCGTGTGTCAGGCAGTTCAGCCCTCCGTTGTAAGGGGCTACCCAGATTCTTTTTTGTGAGTCTATGAGTACGTTCGTTATTTCCTTTCCGCAATCGAAAGGAGGACGGCGGCATTTTCCGGTATTCAGGTCAAGCAGGAGTAGTCCTTGCCAGCGACTACAACAAAGTAATGTTCGTTTATCCCATAGACTTAGCAGAGTCACATTATAATTGGGCTCTAGGTCAAACGTTTGCAGGAGGCGGAAAGTGGCATCCTGATAATTATAGAAAAAGATTTTATTTTTCGAACCGAATAACACTCCATCATCAGTCAGGCAGACGGAATAGGCGATGATATTATTTCCTGTTTCATCAGTCGGTATAAGAAAGTCATCGCTTTGCCGCTGATAACGTGCCACTCCCTTATCTGTCAGAATCCATATATTGTTTTGTACATCTTCTATCAGCTGGTAGATTAAATTGTGAGGAATGGAATGAGGGTTGTTTGACTGATGGACATACTTTTTAAGTTCATGTCCGTCATATCGTCCCAGTCCGGAGCGGGTTCCAATCCATACAAAACCTTGTTCATCCGTTAAGATGCATCGTACGGTAGAAGGCAGTCCGTCTTTTAGTGAGATTTGCTTATAGTAATAATGACCGGCTTGAAGAGGGGAGATGCCGATAAACAGTGCGATAAATGCGATGCATAGTAGTAAAAAGGTCTTTCTTCTCATGAGATTAGGTCAGTTAAACTAAAACAAAGATAATACATTCGGATGAATGTTTGTTGAAAAGCAAACTTATTTTGTATTCCTTCAGGTAAAAGAGTTATATATAGTTGCTTTTTTCTATTTAATTTTGTATCTTTAAAGCTTTCCGTCCTTCTAAAGATAAGTTGTCCCCTTGTAATGGGATAATAGTCATCTTATAGGGTGCTATTTATCACTTTACAAAATGATTATTGTCACCTTATAAGGGGATGACTACTCGACTGCATAAACTATTATAAATTTCTGTACTGAAAATCTTTAATCTCTGCACTGAAAATCCTTGAATACAATGAGAATTGCTAATTCTTCATCTTATATTCATAGGGAGCCATTCCAACAACTTTTTTAAATAACCGGCTTATTGGAAGTAAAGGCCTGTACACAGCAGATTAGGTAAAGTAGCCGGTTTTTATCAGCGGGAAGATAGTATTATTTAGCTAGATTCTCTATCTTTGCTCGAAAATATACGACTATGATTACCGAAGAACTACAGAAACTTTATCAGTCATATACGGGCGTTCCCGCTGAAAACATAACAGAATTACCGTCTTCCGGTTCCAACCGCCGTTATTTTCGGCTGACGGGTATAGAAACATTGATTGGAGTTTACGGAGCTTCTATCGATGAGAATGAAGCATTTCTTTATATGGCAGGACACTTCCACAAATGTGGACTGCCTGTTCCCGAAGTGCGCATCGTTTCGGAAGATAAGACCTATTATTTGCAGGAGGATTTGGGCGATACTCTGTTGTTCCATGCCATAGAGAAAGGACGTGCTACCAGCGTCTTTTCAGAAGAGGAAAAAGAGTTGCTTCGCAAAACGATTCGTTTGCTTCCTGCCATTCAGTTTGCCGGGGCCGATGGATTTGATTTTTCCCGTTGTTATCCTCAACCGGAGTTCAATCAACGCTCCATTCTGTGGGATTTGAATTACTTTAAATATTGCTTCCTGAAAGCTACCGGTATGGAGTTTCAGGAAGATAAACTGGAAGATGATTTCCAGAAAATGAGCGATGTCTTGCTTCGCAGTTCTTCCGCTACTTTCATGTATCGTGATTTTCAGAGCCGTAATGTGATGATAAAAGATGGCGAACCATGGTTTATTGACTTTCAAGGAGGACGTAAAGGCCCGTTCTATTACGACATAGCCTCTTTCCTGTGGCAAGCGAAAGCGAAATATCCCGATAGTCTTCGTAAAGAACTGCTGCAAGAGTATATGGAAGCTCTTCGCAAATACCAACCGATTGACGAATCCTATTTTTATAGCCAGCTTCGTCACTTTGTCCTTTTCCGTACGTTGCAAGTGCTGGGAGCTTATGGTTTCCGTGGCTATTTCGAAAAGAAACCGCATTTTATCCAAAGTGTTCCCTATGCTATCGAGAACCTGCGTGAATTGTTGAAAGAAGAATATCCGGAATATCCGTATCTCTGTAACGTTTTGCGGGAGCTTACCGGACTGAAACAGTTTACGGATGATCTGAAAAAGCGGCAGCTAACTGTCAAAGTAATGAGCTTTGCTTATAAGAAAGGCATTCCTGATGACTCCACGGGTAACGGAGGAGGTTATGTATTCGACTGTCGCGCCGTGAATAATCCCGGTAAGTATGAGCGTTACAAACCTTTCACCGGACTGGATGAACCTGTAATCACTTTCTTGGAAGAAGATGGAGAAATACTCCGTTTCCTCGATCATGTCTATGCTTTGGTGGATGCCTCCGTGCAACGTTATATGGAACGCGGATTCAGCAATTTGTCCGTCTGCTTCGGTTGCACCGGCGGACAGCATCGTTCTGTTTATTCTGCCCAGCATCTGGCAGAGCACCTGAATCAGAAATTTGGTGTGAAAGTCGAACTGGTGCATCGGGAACAGAATATCGAACATACGTTTGAGGCAACAATCTAAGAAGAGTAAATATTAAAGAAGAAAGTAACCGAAAGAATGAAAGCAATGATATTTGCAGCCGGTTTGGGTAGCCGGCTGAAGCCGCTCACCGATACCATGCCGAAGGCTTTGGTTCCCATAGCCGGACATCCGATGTTGGAACATGTGATCTTAAAACTGAAAGCTGCCGGATTCACAGAAATAGTGATTAATATCCATCATTTTGGCGAACAAATACTTGATTTCTTAGAAGCCAATGAGAATTTTGGGCTTATCATACATATTTCCGATGAACGCGATCTGTTGCTCGACACCGGTGGGGGAATTAAGAAAGCCCGTTCTTTCTTTGAAAACTCCGATGAGCCTTTCCTGATACACAATGTCGATATTCTTTCAGACGTGAATCTGAAAGAATTATATGACTACCATTTACGAAGCGGTGCTGTTGCCACTTTACTGGCCAGCCAACGTAAAACCTCCCGCTATCTTCTTTTTGATACAGATAAGAGACTTTGCGGATGGATAAACAAGGATACGGAACAAGTGAAACCGGAAGGTTTTCAGTATGATTCTTCCCTTTATCAAGAATATGCATTCAGTGGCATCCATGTACTTTCGCCCGCCATTTTTCAATGGATGACCTCTCCCTCATGGGATGGAAAATTCTCTATCATGGATTTCTATCTTGCCACTTGCCGGCAAGTAAACTATGGTGGTTACTTGACAGAAAAGTTGCATCTGATTGATATAGGCAAACCGGAAACATTAGCGAAAGCAGAAGGCTTCTTATACCAAAATGCGAAATAAAGATACTGAAAGAGGCTAAAAGGCCTCTTTCTTTCTATGTAACAAAATATTGAAGTAACTTTGCTTGGATAAACAATCAATATTGTAATACTATACAAATTTTGCTGCATGGAACAGACTTTGGTAAATGGGATAGCTGATAACTTATTGCATAATATCTTTAATGACTTGTCTGTAGGCTTGGAATTGTATGATAAGGACGGTCTCATGATAGATGTCAATTATTCACGGTTGAGATCAATGGGGATAAAAGACAAAAAGGATATTCTGGGCTATAATCTATTCAATTACACTAGTTTCTCTGATGAAATCAAGGAACAGGTCAGAAAAGGAGAAACTGTACGCTTTGTGGCAGAACATCATCAACAGCTGTCAGTTGTGGAAAAAGAGAAAAAATGAGATAAAATATTGAACATAAGATATTG
>PPYE01187410.1_pt1 | contig 13734 bp, 15 predicted proteins | sample 1559881 | NCBI WGS metagenome assembly PPYE01 (sample SAMN08240022, study PRJNA423297) | Human gut metagenome, whole genome shotgun sequencing project.
TATCCATACTGACGGCCATCCGTCCCCATCAACGTACTGTTATAGTAACTCTCCAGCCCTACGTCTGCCGTATCTCTGGAAAGTGTAAATCCAATCGCATCATTTGCAAGCTCATTAAACGGATAACTTCTCAGATAATCTTCTTCAAACCATACCCCTTTTATATTTGCCCGCTCTGCTTTCTGTGCATCTGACAGCTCGCTGTCTTCAGCCGGAGATTCATAATCTTCAAAAGCTTTTTTCTCATCCATGGAGAGCTGCTTCTTCAGGATCTGATACTGGCTGTTCTTCGTATCCTCGGCGGAAAGGATCGACCGAATCTTGTCTTCATCAAGTCCCAGCACGTCTGTCAGTGCTCTTACTGTCGGTTCTACATATTTTTCATCAGAGTTGATGGTCTTGCAGTCAAGGATCACAGAATACACTTTCTGACTTGTCGCCAGGATATTACCGTTACGGTCATAAATATCTCCTCTTTTCGCTGGAAGAGTACTGCTCTGATACTTCTGCTGTGCCTGTGTCAGAACCTGTTTTTTGTATTTTTTGCCACTGGTAGCATTAATATAAGTAATTCTGCCCAGTAAACCAACTAAAGCTAGCAACACTACAGCGAATAGTCCTACTAGCTTTCCTCTCATTTTGTGATTAATTTTTTTCTGAGGTCTTCTTCGATTCCTCGTATTGGTATTGCTCAATGATCTATCACCTCTTGGACTCAGGAACTTCCTGATACTGTCTTACATAACTGTTACTCGGCATAGTATAAGTCTTTTTCTGGTCATCTTTCGGATAATTCATTCCCAGACGCCCTATGGCAAGCTTCTTGATCGTATTCAGATCCACATCTGAAGTTACCTGACTCTCATATGCATTGTTGTCTTCTTTAATCTGTGACAGTTCTGTTTCCAGAGAAGCAACTGTTTTTATCTTACCTGTCAGCTCCGATTTCAGCTGAAGATAATTGACACAGCAAAAAAGTACGGCAACACTTACCACTGCAAGGAACACCACAAAACCGCGTCCCATGCTCTTTGCTTTTTCTCTGTTTCTCTGTGCTTCCCGACTGAGCTGTCTCGGTTGAGCAGCCGGTCTCTCCGGCATATTTTCACGAACTCGCCGCGCGGTCTGCGCTCCAGGAGCCTGATACGGTCTCGCAGGAACTTCCTGCAGTCTTCGCACCGCATTCCCATCCACATACATTCCACGGGCATTTCTGGCATTTGTTCTGTTTTTTCTGGATGTGACTGCTCTGTTCGTCCTCTCCATCTACATCTCACAACTTTCTACTTCTATACTTAATTAAAGATATCTTCTTTCAAAGATTCTGAGTTTTGCACTCTTAGATCTCGGATTCTCTTCCATTTCTGTCTCACTTGGCAGAATCGGTTTTCTCGTGATCACTTTTCCTTTGGATTTCTTGCCACATACACATACTGGGAAATCCGGTGGACAGGTACATGGATTTTCATTTTTTCGGAAAATTGTTTTTACAATCCTGTCCTCAAGAGAATGAAAGGTAATAATACAGATTCTTCCGCCATCATCCAGAAGATCGATCATCCCATCCAGTGATTCTCTCAGAACATCAAGTTCCCGGTTCAGTTCAATTCGGATTGCCTGAAAAGTTCTCTTTGCAGGATGTCCTCCAGTTGCCTGGATTTTCATCGGAATTGACTGTCGTATGATCTCAGTCAGTTCTCCGGTTGTCTGAATCGGTGCTTTGGCTCTCGCAGCCACAATATGTTTTGCAATGTTTTTTGCAAATTTATCTTCACCGTAATCACGAATGATACGGTACAGTTCTCTTTCATCATAACCATTCACGATATCCGCAGCTGTGCGGCTCTGTCTCTGGTCCATTCTCATATCCAGCGGTGCATCCACACGATAGGTAAATCCACGCTCTTCATTGTCTAACTGATAAGACGAAACTCCCAGGTCCAGAACAATTCCATCAACTTTCTGAATTCCCAGGTTCTTCAGCTCATTCGCCATGTAACAATAATTGCTGCGAATAATCTGAACTCTGTCACCATAGGCGGACAACCGTTCACTCGCAGCAACTATTGCATCTTGGTCCTGATCTATGCCAATAAATCTCCCCTTGGCAGAAAGTCTGCGGCACACTTCCACTTCTCTTTGCTCCATACCTCAATTCTGTTGAGGTTTCCGGTGAGCACAACGTCTTTTTCCAGACCAGCGAATTCCCGTAACGTCTGCGGTACAAGAATTCTCCCCTGCTTGTCCAGTTCACAGTTTGTCGCACCTGCTACAAAGAAACGTGTGAAGGTTCTGGCATTTTTGTTTGTAAGTGGTAAGGCTCTGAGTTTTTCTTCAAAGGCATTCCATTCATCCATAGGATAAATAGAGAGACAACCATCAAGTCCCTTTGTCAGAACAAACTCCTCTCCCAGGAGTTCTCTGAATTTGGAAGGGATGATCAGACGCCCCTTCGCGTCGATTGTATGATTGTATTCGCCCATGAACATATAAACTCACCTACTCTCGTGAGATACGATTCTCCCCTTCGTATCTGCCGGCGGAAATGGATAAATATGCCACATTCCCTCCATTCGCCACCACTATTCACCACTTTCTACCACTTATAAAATCATTCTAACCTATTTACCTTGAAAATACAAGTGGGAATCGTAGTTTTTTTCTGAACAATTTTATACATTTTAAGCGGAAAATTGCCATATTTTACGAGAGTATTACAGAAGATTTTCTAATTTTCAAAGTTGTTTAAAAAGCGAAGGGGTCCTCCCTTTGGAGAACCCCCTTTAACTCTGTCACATGTCTATTTTCATGTTACCCGTTTATTATTTATACATCTTCGCGATCATCCGGTCCAGCCTCTGGCTCAGCCTCAGCTGATTCGGCAGATCCCTCCGTTCCCTTATTCTCTGATTCAACAGTTTCTGCAGACGCCGGAGCTTCTGCCGCTTCCGCATCTTCGACAGACTCTGAAACTTCCGTTTCTGTCGTTTCAGCAGTTTCTGCGGATTTTGAATCTTCCGACTCATTTGATTCCGTATTTTCTTCAGCCACCATCTTTCCCGCTCTATCCAGTTCTTCAAGAATGTCTCTGAACTCATCCTGTACATTCTCAAAGTTATGAATGTCTTCCAGTCTGCTGCCATCATTTTTCTCTTCTGCGGCATTACGCTCCTCTCTCCTGCGTCTGCTGACCTTCTCTCTTTTCTTTGAAAGAATCCTTCGCACTGTCGCAACAATGCCACAGATCAGGAAAAGTGCAGCAGACACAAGCAGGGAAACCGGTATCTTTGTCTTCGGAATATACAGTTTATCCGTGCGAAGCCACTCGATCACACACTTGCCCAGCCCGTATCCTGCAAGATATCTGAGAAAGATCTCACCTTCAAATTTTTTTCTCCAGGTATAAAGCAGCAAAATCAGAAGCAGTAGCAGACACCAGATACTTTCATAGAAAAACAGTGGATGTACCTGAATGTAATCCATATCTCTGAAAGTTACCAGATGCTGTTTCATCAGCTTTGTCACTGCGCTCTTCTGTACGGAATCCATCGGAAGTCCCATTGCAAACAGACTGTCTGTGTACTCGCCAAAAGCCTCTCGGTTAAAAAAGTTTCCCCATACACCTATTATCTGTCCGCTGAGCAGTCCCATACATACAATATCTGCCATTTTCCAGAATGACGTTCTGCTGAGCCGGCAGAAGAGAGCTGCCACAAGCACGCCCCCCAGAATTGCTCCATAAATAGACATACCACCACTGCGTATATCACACAGGATCTTCCAGGATTTACCACTGAACTGACTCCATGAAAAAGCAATGTAATAAAGCCTGCCTCCGATCACTCCACCAATCAATGCCGAGATTGACGCTCCCAGGCAGAGATTCAGATTCAATTTCTGCCATCTGGCGCAGAGAAGAATCATCCCCAGCCCAATAAGCAGACTTACAGCCATCAGTATCCCGTATATTGTGATATCAAATCCAAGAACAGAAAAAGTTCTGTCCTCATATTCAAACAAAAACCCCAGATTCGGAAATCTTACTGTTATCTCCATAAAACCCCTTTATCATATACTTCGTATTATCGGATATGTTGTACAGAAACCGATATACCTTTAAGGCTATCGATTTTTATACATTGAATCTGAACAGGATCACATCTCCATCCTGTACGATGTATTCTTTACCTTCCATACGGACAAGTCCTTTTTCTCTTGCACCTGCATAAGAACCACAGTCCAGAAGATCCTGATAATTCACAACCTCTGCTTTGATAAATCCTCTTTCAAAGTCTGTATGAATCTTACCGGCTGCCTGTGGCGCCTTTGTTCCGATTTTGATCGTCCATGCACGAGTCTCATCTTCTCCTGATGTCAAAAAGCTCATCAAGCCCAGAAGTCTGTAGCTTGCCCTTACCAGTTTCTCAAGACCGGACTCTTTCAGCCCCAGATCTTCGAGGAACATTTTTTTCTCATCATCATCAAGTTCAGAAATTTCTTCCTCAATTTCTGCACAGATCACAAATACTTCGCTCTTCTGCTCTGCTGCATATTTACGTACCGCCTGTACATGAGCATTGGATTCTCCGTCATCTGCAAGATCGTCCTCACTTACATTGGCAGCATAAATGACCGGTTTCCAGGTAAGCAGATTATAGGTTCCCATCCATGCTTCTTCATCTTCATTTTCAAGTTCCATAGTGATTGCCATATTGCCGTCTTCCAGATGCTTCTTCACTCTCTGAAGGAAATCCAGTTCTTTTGCAGCCTCTTTGTCCATACGGGCTGTTTTGGTAACTTTGGCGATTCGACGTTCCAGGATCTCAATATCAGAAAAGATCAGTTCCAGATTGATCGTCTCAATGTCTCTGAGCGGATCAATGCTTCCGTCTACATGAATGACATTCGGATCTTCAAAACAACGTACAACATGTACGATCGCGTCTACCTCACGAATGTTTGCCAGGAACTGGTTTCCAAGTCCCTCACCTTTGGAAGCGCCCTTTACAAGTCCGGCGATATCAACGAATTCGATCACCGCCGGTGTTACTTTCTTTGAGTGATAAAAATCTCCCAGAAGTTTCAGCCTCTCATCCGGTACAGTAACAACCCCAACATTCGGATCAATGGTACAGAACGGATAATTGGCAGATTCTGCTCCGGCTTTTGTCAGTGAATTAAACAGTGTACTTTTTCCTACATTTGGCAGTCCTACAATTCCAAGTTTCATTTCTCTATAGTTCTCCATTTCGTTATTTTATTAGATTTCATACTTATTCAATCTTATCACACATGTGTAAAAAAGTCTATATCCCCATAAATCCGATATCCTGCTTACAGTTACCCCCGGGGGATCATTTCCGAATTGCAATGATATCTTCTACTTTGATTTCTCAGGCATCTTTCAATATAAATTTATGAATGATCTCCGCCACTCCGTCATGGTTATTATCGTGTTCCGTCACATAGTTTCCATATTCCGCAATTCCCGGAAAAGCATTGCACATGACAGCTCCCACATGGGCCGCTTTCAGCATTTCCACATCGTTCTGTGCATCTCCGGCGGCTACAGAATTCTCAATCGGGATTCCCAGATAATCGCAGAACCATCGGACCGCAAATCCCTTGGATATTCCCTCTGGTACGATTTCCTGATAACAGTCATTAGAGAAAAAGCTGTGTACTTCTCCTGCATACTGCGAGATCACTTCTTTTTGAAAACAAATATTTTTCTCTTTTTGTTCTGCCGGTGTGATCGCGATCAGTTTATACGGATCCTCCGGCACAACATCTGCCGCACATTCTACAACCTTGTAGGGCAGCTGATTGATCTTTGCATATCTGTGAAGTTCTTCCGTATCCCTGGCAGAAAGAATATGTGTATCTGAGTAACTCTGAATATGCAGATCACGCTTCATAGCTTCCCCGATGATCTTTGCCGCAGTTTCCTTTGAGAAGGTTTTACCGTAAACGGTCTTTTCATGATATGGATCATAGATCTGTCCTCCGTTAAAGCAGATCACATAGCAGCCTTCTTTATCCAGTCCGGCTTTTGCCGCACAGACACGCGCACTCGCCAGAGGACGCCCTGTGCAGACTACGATCTTATGTCCACATGCCAGAGCTTCATCAATTGCCGCCTGGTTTCCCGATGTCACTTCCTTACGATCATTCAGTAAAGTTCCATCCAGATCCGTAAATAGTATTCTTGTTTCAACAGACATTTTGTATTGTTCCTCCATTACTTCCTCTATGCTGTATTCTTTAACACAGCAGATCATTCCAAATAATATCTAATTTTCTCCTCGTTTAATTTCTCGCCGATGATGATCAGCACATCCTGTCCTGCACCGATCGGTTTTAAGCTTATCTCGTGCTGCGTTGCATTCAGTTCCAGCCAGTTTTCTCCATCCTGCAAAAATCCTTTAATACGCAAAACTCCACCGCAGGCAGGATCTTCAAAGATTTTTTTGGCTGCATGTTTTGCTTTTGATACAGCAATCTTCTCATCCATAAAAAATAATGTCTGAAAAATTTCGTCCTGATCTACATACAGTTTCTCATAATCCTCGACCAAATAACCGGACTCCAGGATTTTTTTGAATTCTTTTTCTGTGAAATCTTCCCAGTCCTTGCAGATCACTTCGTCTTTCAAAACTCTCGAACAGTGAATCTCCTGCAATGCACAGTTCAGATGTGCAACTGTCTGTCGAATTTCTTCTGCAGATGCATCCTGTATTTTGCTTAAGAGTACACATCCTGCGTTGGCAACTTCCGAAGCCAGCACGTAATCCGCTTCCTTTGAAAGTGTTTTTTCCAGACTCGCATCCACAACTGTGATCACATTCCCAATCTGGTACCAGCGGTCCAGTGGTTCTTCATGAAGTGCATCAAAGAAATCATCTACATCGAAGATTCCGGACGGTTCGATCAGAACTCTGTCGTAACCACACATTCCCATTGCAATCAGTTTTGTTTTGAAACGTCTTCTGTAACAGTCTTTATCGCAGCCACCGGCTACCATTTCCAGCTCACAGTTCTCACCTTCCAGCTCACGAAGAAGCATCATATCCACATTGATGGCTCCGAAATCATTTTCAAGGATGCCGATGTTCTGTCCCTGCTCCATCAGATAACGGGCATATTTTTTTATAAATGTGGTCTTACCAGAGCCAAGAAAGCCCGTGATCAAATCTACCTTTACCATTATCTTTTTTCCTTATCATTCTTAAATATTTAATTCTTTTCGAATGTTTTCTGCAAAAATACGGTGTCCTTCTTCCGTAAAATGAACTCCATCGTAAATTGTCGGGATTTCCCATCCACTGGCATCTGTAAAAGCAATCCCAAGGCGCTTTGCAATCCTTTTATATTCTTTTCCCAGATTGCGGGATTCCGTCAGAAGTTCCGGACGGTCCACCCACTGTCCTTCCTGCATTGCCGGCGGTGCGATCAGACGAAGGCGCATCTTTCTGCTTGCAAGTCCTGCTTCTTCCATCATTCGCTTCAGAAAGCGTTCCATCCTCTTTGCCACATCCGCTGCTGTAAAATCCGGATTTTCCAGAAGATCATTTGTTCCAAGCATTACCAGAAGCCATACCGAATTCGGCTTTCGATGCCAGTCTCGAACCTGCTGACAGGCAAATTTTACAGTGCTGACCGTATGTGGTATGCTTCGTCCATTTACACCATGATTTTCGACTTTCCAGTCTGTCTCTGTATCCAGTATTCCTGTCCATCGGACCTCTTTGGGATATCTTCCTTCATTTGTATCATGCGGATCATATCCATATGTATTGGAATCTCCATAACAGATCAATGTTCCTGACATGTTTTTATCCTCTTTTCTTGCATATTTTCACTATTGTTCTCTACAGTCTGCTCAGAAATGTCCACCTGTATACCAAACCCAGGCTGCCAGACCAATTTCTATGAGCATGATCAGCGGAATACCTATATAAAATTTCGGTTTTCTTGTTTTGTGATGAAAAATACTCATCCCAAGTAAAGCTCCGATGCTTCCGCCTATAACTGCAGCCCCCATCAGAACTTTCTCCGGGATCCTCCAGGCATGACGCCGTGCTCTGCTCTTATCGTCTCCGTACAACAGAAAAGTAATGAAATTGACTGCCAGTAAATATATGACCATATTTTTCATCGTGTTCCGCCTCCTTGCCTTAAATCTGATATAATTCGTCAGTAAATATTTATATTATACATTACTTTTGCATGAATGGCAAAAAAACAGCCGGGTTTTATCCCAGCTGTTTTCCCATTTTTTTCAATTTTTCCCTTCGTTCGCGGTAATCCGGCAGTTCTTTTTCCACAACTGCCCAGAAACGCGGCGAATGATTCATTTCTTTACGATGTGCCAGTTCGTGGACAACCACATAATCAAGAAGTTCCGATGGCATCAGTACCAGCTTCCAGTTGAAGTTGAGATTTCCCGCAGAGCTGCAGCTTCCCCAACGGGTTTTCTGTTCCCGGATCGTGATTCTGTTATAGGTAACTCCCATCCTTTCTGCAAAATATGCGGTACGTTCAGGAAAGATCTTTTTTGCCTGCAAAATTCCTTCCTGACGCTCTTCGTCTGTGATCACATGCATATTCTCACGATATTTCTCCAGTTTCTCCTGCTGTACAAATATCCACGTTTCGTGATCTTTTACAAATTTCGCAATCCTGTATTTCGCCAGCCGGACCGGTGCCCGTACGATAACACGTCCATCTGGTTTTACCTGAATCGTCAATGTCTTTCTGTTGGAACGTATCAGTTCATATTCTATCAAATTTTCATCATCTCCGACATGATGCAGCCGCCGGATGCCCCACAGTCCATTACTTCCTGTATCTGTCCGGTTCCTGCATGAATTCCTCCTATAGCATACACCGGAATTGTTACCTTTGTACAGACTTCTTTCAGAAATTCAAGTCCACGTGGTGGAAGCCCTTTCTTGCAGTCTGTCACATAAACATGGCCCGCCGTCACATAGGCTGCGCCTGCTTTCTGTGCCCTGACCGCTTCCTCCGGAGAATGGATGGACGAACCTACTATTCGGAAATCATTGAGTTTTCCACAATATTCTTCCAGTAAAAAAAGAGGCAGATGAATATATGGATGGTGCAGTCGCCGGGCCACTTCTACAAAGCTATGGAGCATACATGGTGTATCATATCTGCCACAGATCTTAAGAACCTGTCCTGCCATTGCTTCATATGCAGACTCTGAAAGATCTTTTTCCCGCAGGATCAGTGCTTTGGGATGCATCTGGCAGATTCTCTCCACCTGTTCAAGAAAATGTCTTTCACAGAGTTTTCGGTTCGTTACTGCTATTATATTTCTATATTCTGCAGCACCAGCATTTTCGTTTCTGGCACCATTTTTTTCTTTACAGATAGACATAATCGTTCATGACCGGCTGAAGATCATGATTCAAAAGGGCCTGATATACTTCATCCACAGATCTTCCGTCTGAAATTTCAAACTGGTCATCTCCCTTGTCCTCGATATCCTCTACATGGCTTCCAATACCTGTACTAACCCCGGCGGAAATTTTGGTTGCCGCAATATTAACCAGATTGTCACGAACTCTTTCGCACTCTCTGGTGGAAACCGTAATACTGGCAAATGGCATAAACAGCCGATATGCACAGACTACCTGCAGAAGCTGAGGTTCATGCACATCCATCGGATTGATCCGGTCATTATTAATGATCGGACGCAGTCTCGGGCAGGAAAATGCAATCTCAGCATGTGGATATTTTCTCTGAAGAAGCCAGGCATGATAACCGGTAGCAAAGGCATCTTTACGGAAATCATCCAGTCCCAGAAGTGCAGCAAAACCAACACCGCGCATACCACCTTTCAATGCACGTTCCTGTGCATTCAGGCGATATGGAAAAATTCGTTTATGTCCGGCCAGATGAAGTGTTTCATACTTATCTGAATTGTAAGTTTCCTGGAAAACAGTCACATAATCGGCTCCACATTCATGCAGATAATGATATTCATCCGAATTCATCGGATAAACTTCCAGCCCGATCACTTTGAAATATTTTCTTGCGATCTTACACGCCTCACCAATATATTTCACATCGGACTTTATACGGCTCTCTCCGGTAAGAATCAGAATTTCCTGGAGACCGGTCTTTGCGATTGCTGCCATCTCTTTGTCAATTTCCTCTGCATTCAGCTGTGCACGGCGAATTTTATTGTGGCAGTTAAAACCGCAGTAGATGCAGTAATTTTCACAGTAGTTTGCGATATAGATTGGTGTAAACATATATACACTGTTTCCAAAATGTTTTCTTGTCTCCACTCTCGCCGCCTGCGCGATCTCTTCCAGAAGTGGAAGTGCCGCAGGAGAAAGAAGTGCCTGGAAGTCCTCAACCGTCCGATTGTCATGTTCCAGTGCTCTGCGGACATCCTTTTCTGTATACTGATCATAATCATAAGCATTCATCGCTGTGATGACCTGTTCCATAACATCGGACTCTTCCATTGTCTCCATTCCCGGAAGATATTTCATATGATCGATACGGTTTTTTTTCATATCTTCCAGAATTACTTCATTGACGATACTCTCGTTAAAATGTTCGCCATGTTCTGTTGTATTTGATGACATTTTGTCTTCTCCTTTATCTGATAGTCTTTAGTCGTGCAGAAATCCCGTAAGCGGTGAAGAAGCACTGGCTCCCTTATCCAAAGTCCGTCCAAATCCGGATAAATAAGCACTTCTGCCTGATTCAATTGCTTTTTTAAATGCTTCTGCCATCACCTGTACATCACCTGCAGTTGCGATTGCGGTGTTTGCCATAACAGCGGCAGCTCCCATTTCCATCGCCTCACATGCCTGGGATGGTCTTCCAATTCCGGCATCTACAATGATTGGAAGATCAATCTCATCAATCAGAATCTGGATAAATTCTTTTGTGCAGATTCCTTTATTGGAACCAATCGGAGATCCAAGAGGCATCACACATGCTGCACCGGCATTAACCAGGTCTCTTGCTGCATTCAGGTCCGGATACATATACGGCATAACTACAAACCCTTCTTTTGCCAGAATCTCTGTTGCCTTGATCGTTTCATAGTTGTCCGGAAGAAGATATTTGGAATCATGGATTACTTCAATCTTGACAAAATCTCCACATCCAAGCTCTCTGGAAAGTCTTGCAATACGCACAGCCTCCTCTGCATTTCTCGCTCCGGAGGTATTTGGAAGAAGCGTAATGTTCTTTGGAATGTAGTCCAGAATATTCGCAAGTCCCCCCTGATTTGCACGACGAAGAGCAAGCGTAATGATCTGTGTTCCTGCTTTTTCAATACATGCTTTTACAAGATCCAGTGAAAATTTACCGGATCCAAGAATAAAACGGGATGTAAATTCATGTCCTCCAAGAATCAGTTTATCTTCTGTTCTGTCCATTTCTTCATTCTTGCCGCTTCCGCCGCCCATAAAACTAACGATTTCCATAACGTCTCCTTCTTTCAAAATTGTGCTTCCATAAAGTTCTCTTGCCAGGATCTGGTCATTTAATTCAATGGCAACCTGTACTGGTACATACTGGTTCTTCTCCAGATATTCTGTAACAGATAACGGCTGCTCCAAAGTTCTTTTTACTCCATTTACTGTGATCATATGTTGTCCTCCTGTGTGAAACCAACAAAAAAAGAGTCCACAAAGAAATACACCCGCGGTGGTGCACCCCTTCATGAACTCTGTTCACTCTCATTGGTTTTCTTATAAAATTATCTTTTAAAGTATACCTCTGTCAGTTTCATCTGTCAAGCGTATTCCCCTCGCTGTTTTTCAGTCAGTCTCTTGTCATCAGCATCAGTAAGGAGCCTGCATCAAACTCTACACATGCCTCTTCATCTACAATTTCATTACTGACTGTAAGTCCACTGTCTGAAACTTTCAGATGATATTTATTCAGTGGATATTTGAACCCTCTCAGTGTCAGACCTGTCAGATCTCCCTCCAGCGAAAAGAAAGAAACATATTTGCCAAACTGTTCCTCTTTCTTAAGAACCGTATGACTTTCGATCAGTTTCATATAATTCCACTGATCGACCAGTATGATATCCGCACCTCGGTTCCTTCCATGTACCAGCAGTCCGAAATTAGCCATAAGGTGATCGATCCGGTTTCCGGTCGCACCCAGGATCGTAATCCGCTCAGCACCACGGTCAATCGCAAAATTCACGGCAGACTGTGTATCCGAATCATCTTTTTCCGGCTTCAGACGCATAATCTCTGTCTCCCTCAGCCCTTGCAGGTACAATGCCCCCTCAGCCGAAAGGCTGTCAAAATCTCCTACTGCTACCTCCGGCTGCCAGTCTGTTCCTTTAAAAAATTCAACACCTCTGTCTGCTGCGATCAGATCTACTTTTTCTGTTTTGTTTTTCTTCAAAAAATCGAGGGCAAAATCTCTCTGGATATTGCCCCCGCTTACGATGATCACATCTTTCATGCTCTTCCTCAATCAATCTCTGATTTAATCTTGTCCATCTTTTTCTGTATACTGTAAACATTTGTTTCCAGATCACCACTAAATACATAAGAACCTGCAACCAGAAGATTCGCACCGGCTTTCATAACAGTTTCCATCGTTTCATCGTTGATTCCGCCATCCACCTGTATATCTACATCCAGTTCTTCTCTGTCGATCAGTTCCTTCAGCTCCACGATCTTCTCTGTACATTCCGGAAGATATTTCTGACCACCGAACCCTGGCTGTACGGTCATAATAAGAACCATATCCACATCTTCCAGAAGATGGCTGATATCATTTACCGGAGTTGCCGGTTTAATAGAAACTCCGACTTTGACGCCAGCATCTCTGATCAGTTCAATTGCTCTCTCCAGATCCTCACATGCTTCTGCATGTACCGTAATGGAATCTGCACCACAGTCCACAAAATCCTGAATATAACGTTCCGGTGCCGATACCATCAGATGTACGTCAAAAAACATTTTGGATTCTTTGCGGATAGAACGGATCACCGGCATTCCAAACGAAATACTCGGCACAAAATCTCCATCCATAACATCAATGTGAAGCCATTCAACTCCTGCTTTTTCCAAAGTCTGAATCTGTTCGCCCAAACGGTTAAAGTCCGCCGACAAAATTGAGGGGCACAATCGATATTCCATTTAATATCTCCTTTTCTCTTTCAATTCTTCATATAAACTTAGATAATCTTCATATCGGAGTCTGCTGATCTCACCATTCTCCAAAGCTTCCTTTACTCTGCATCCCGGTTCATGGATGTGTCTGCATCCCTGAAATCTGCATGTATCTTCATATTTTCGAAATTCCGGAAAATAATTTTTCAGATCCTGCTCTTCCATATTCATCAGATATAAAGACGAGAATCCTGGTGTATCCATCAGAAACGTATCTTCTCCAACCGGAATCACCTGTGAATGTCTGGTCGTATGCCGGCCTCTCTTCAGCTTACGGCTGATCTCGCCGGTCTCCATCTGTACTTCTCCCTGCAAAAGATTCGTCAGGGAAGACTTACCGACTCCGGAAGGTCCTGCAACAACTGTTGTCTTTCCCTTCAGGATCCTGTGTATCTCATCCAGTCCCTCTTTTTCAAGTGCACTGGAAAGGATCACCTGATAACCGCAGTTTCTGTAAGTTTCACATAATGTCCGGGTTTCTTCTTCCGATGCAAGATCTTTTTTATTAAAGCAGATCACTGCCGGAACCTCTGCCTGTTCC